>Ga0065704_10071394_pt1 | contig 11340 bp, 13 predicted proteins | sample SwiRhicommuniRL2_FD_59091 | JGI IMG/M metagenome (GOLD analysis project Ga0065704, IMG submission 59091) | Switchgrass rhizosphere bacterial communities from Rose Lake, Michigan, USA - RL2 v2 (version 2) | ecosystem: Host-associated > Plants > Roots > Rhizosphere > Soil | place: East Lansing, MI | reverse complement strand
ACGCCCCTGCCGTGCGCTCCGACGCTGCGATGGCGCCGCACGAACATGCAGACTTCGCGCTGCTCGCCGACGCCGACGAGGAGGCCCTCGCCCGCGAGGCGGACTTCCTGGCCTGGTACGTGGCCGGCGCAGGCACGCCTCAAACGCCTGCCGTGGAGGGTGACGATGCGGCGCGTTGAGATGCGGATGGCGCTACTCGGCGCCGTGGGCCTGGTGGTCTCGATCGCCGGCATCGCCGTCTCCGCCGCGCAGGACGCCGCGCCCGGCGCGCGCTGGCAGGCGATGTCGCCGGCCGCGCAGGCGGCGTGGCAGCAACGGCGCATCGCGTGGGACGCGCTGCCCCTGCACGAACGCGAAGACCGTCGCGCGCGCTACGCCGCCTGGCGTGCACTGGACGAAGTACAGCGCGCGCGGTTGCGCGCCGCGGCCGCCGAGGTCGCCGCGCTGCCGCCGGAACACCAGGCTGCCCTGCGCACGCAGTTCGCCGTGCAGGATGCGATGCAGCGCAACGGATGGCGCTTGGGGCCGGCGCTCGGTGCTGACTGGCCGCGCCTGCAACCCTTGTTCGCCTACGTACCGCCCGGCGAGCGCGATGCCGCGCTCTCGGTGCTGCACCAGCTCGACGCGGAGCAACGGGACGATCTGGCCGCCCTGGCGCAGCGCTTGCCGCCGCAGGACCGGGATGCGTTCCGTCGTGAACTGCTGGCGGTGCCTGTCAGCCAGCGGCGCGCATGGCTGCGGCAACAGCGTGATCGCTAGCCAGGGGAGCACCGAACACCGGGTCCCGTTCGTGGTTCGACGGGCTCACCACGAACGGCGTGCACGGCGGCATCGTGCGGCGTTTCCCTACGCATTCACCAGGCTGGTCAGGGACAGCAGGACCATGGCCGTGACGACGAGCATGAAGTACAGCATGCCCAGCGCGAGGTACTTCACCAGCGTGACGACCGGGTGCTGGCGATAGACGCGCTGCTGCATCCAGAACAGGTACACCGGCATCCAGCACATGATCAGCAGCTCGGCCAGCCACACGGGCGCGCGTGCCACGGTCGCCTGCGCGGGCAGCAGGCTGTCGATGAAGGACAGGGCGAAGAACGCCAGCACGCACAGGCACAGGTAGGCGTGGCTGTAGAGCGCCACCACCAGGTGTTCCAGGTACACCCGGCGTGTACCGATGTAGGCCAGCTTCAGCAGCAGCGCGAACACCGGCACCAGCACGAACAGCGCCGATGGAACCGACCCCATCATGGTGTTCTTGAACAGCTCGGGGTCTTTCTGCAGGCGCGGGATGTTGTCCTGCGCCCGCGCGATCTTCTTGTTCAACCAGCGGTTGCCGAACGCCGGCAGCCAGTCCACCCGGATCGGATTGTCGGTCGGATGCCACGGCTTTCCGTTCTGCGAGAACAGCGAGCCGGTGGAGTCCGGCATCGGCCCGCCCTCCGGAATCCGATCGGGTTCGGCCAGCGCCGGATGATCCGGCTGCAGTGCGGCGATGCGCGCGCGTGCCCGCGCCTGGGTGCCGCGGATGTTGTCTTCCACGCGGCCGCGCGCGAAGGCGAGCGGCGGCGGGATGGTGGCGCGCGCGGCCAGCAGCCCGTCGATGGTCCGGTCGCGCAGGCGCACCACTTCGTCGGGGTCGGTCAACGATTCGAAGTCGACGCCTTCGTCCCCCGCGCCCGTCACTTTGACCGTCGTGCCGCCCTTGCCGTCCGCCACGGCTGGCGGGCTCAGCACATCGCCGCTGCCCATGGCGAACTTGCCCACGAAGAACGTCAGCACGCTGAGGACGACGAACAGCCGCAGCGGCGCCACGAAGGGCGCGCGATGGCCTGACAGGTAGGCGTTCGCCAGCTTGCCCGGCGACATCAGTGTGCGCAGGGTGCGGAAGATGCGGCCGTCCAGGTGCCAGAACGACTCGAAAACTTCTTCCACCGCATGCCCGAAGCTGCGCAACGGGTTGTGCGAGGTCTGTCCGCAGGCATGGCAGAACTCGCCCTGCAGCGGTGTATGGCAGTTCTCGCACGCGCTGGCGTGCACGGCATCGTGCGATGGGGTCATGGGGCGTTCGGGTGGCGCGGCGGGCTAGCGGGTAAGATACCGGCCTCCCGTGACCCGGTGCCAGCGCGAATCCGCGCGGCCGCAGTCCGGCGGTTGATCCCATGTCCCGTTCCCCCTCCCCGACCCCGCGCTTCGGACAGGAAGTGCGCGCCACAGGCACGCTCGCGTTGCCGCTGGTGCTGGGCCACGTCTCCACCGGTCTGATCGGCTTCGTCGACAACGTCATCGCCGGCCACCACGCCACCCAGACGCTGGCGGCCGTCACCGTGGGTACCGCGTTGCTGTGGCTGCCCATGATGGTGCCGATCGGTACGCTGATCTCGCTGACGGCGTCCGTGTCGCAGCTGGATGGCGCGAAGCGGCGCGACGAGATCGCGCCGCTGTTCCGCCAGGCACTGTGGCTGTCGCTGGGGCTGGGCCTGCTGATGTTCGCCTTCCTGAGTGCCGCGCCCTACGCGCTGGCCGCGTTCGGCATCACGCCCGACATCATTCCCGGTGCGACGGCGTTCCTGCACGGCATCCGCTGGGGTGTGCCGGCGCTGACGTTCTACTTCTGCATGCGCTATCTGAGCGAAGGCACGCACTGGACGCTGCCCACGATGATCCTGGGCTTCGGCGGCCTGCTGGTGCTGGCGCCGGTGGGCTACGTGCTGACGTTCGGCAAGCTCGGGTTCCCGGAGATGGGCGCAGGCGGGCTGGGCATCGCCTCGGCGCTGACCATGTGGCTGCAGGCCATCGCGTTCGCGATCTACCTGGTGCGCGCGCGGCGCTTCGCCGACCTGCAGCTGTTCGCGCATTTCGAGCCGCCGCGTCGCGAACCCATCCTGCAACTGCTGCGCACGGGCCTGCCCATCGGCATCACGGTGCTGATGGAAGGCAGCCTCTTCATCGTCACAGCGCTGCTGATCGCGCGCCTGGGCGCCACGCCCGCGGCCGCGCACCAGATCGCCATCAACGTGTCGGCGCTGTGCTTCATGATCCCGATGGGCGTGGCCGAGGCCACCACCGTGCGCGTGGGCCATGCGGTCGGTTCGGGCGACGTGGCCGGCATCCGCCGCGCCGCGCACGCGGGCTACGTCATCGTGCTGGCCACGCAGGCCATGTCGGCGTTGTTCCTGCTGCTGGGCCATGACCTGGTGGTGGCGCTGTACACCGACGACCTGGCCGTGGCCGCCCTCGCCGGCACCCTGCTGCTGTTTGCCGCCGCCTTCCAGTTCCCCGATGGCATCCAGGTGCTGTCCGCCGGTGCACTGCGCGGGCTGAAGGACACCCGCGTGCCGATGTGGCTGGCGGTGGCGGCCTATTGGGGCCTGGGCATGCCGCTGGGGGCCGGGCTTGGCCTGGGCCTGGGCTGGGGACCGCAGGGCATGTGGCTGGGCCTGATCGTGGGCCTGACCGCCGCCGCCGTGCTGCTGGGCTGGCGCTTTCAGCGCAGCAGCCTGCGCTGGACCGCCGCCACGCCCGCAGCTTCCGCACGGTGACCAACGGGGCATGTAAGCCCCGCAGGCACACGCTACAGTGACCCCAGTTTCCCGGAGTTCCCCATGAGCCAAGTCGCACCTGCACCCCGCCGCAGCCCGATCACCACGTTCTTCGTCGGCCTGTGGGACGTGATGAACTTCACCCGCAAGCTGGTCCTCAACCTGATCTTCTTCGGGCTGCTGTTCCTGATCTTCATCGTGTTCGTCATCGCCGCCGGCAGTGGCGGGGTGAAGCCGCTGATGGAGCGCACCACCTTCGTGCTGGCGCCCGAAGGCCGCCTGGTGGAACAGTTCACCGCCGACCCCGCCACCCGCGCGCTGGCCAAGGCGTTCGGCGACAAGAGCGCCGAGGAAGTGCAGCTGCGCGATCTGCTGCGCGCCATCGAGGCGGCGCAGAAGGACGAGAAGATCGAACGCATGCTGCTGCGCGTGGATCAGCTGCAGCCCACCGGCTACGCCTCGCTGCGTGAAGTCGCCGCCGCGCTGGCGAAGTTCCGCGCCTCGGGCAAGCAGATCGTCGCCTTCGGCGAGAACGTCAGCCAGACCCAGTACCTGCTGGCCGCGCAGGCCAACGAGGTCTACATCGACCCGATGGGCAGCCTGATGCTCGAGGGCCTGGGCCGCTATCGCCAGTACTACCGCCAGGGCCTGCAGGAGAAGCTGGGCGTGGACGTGCACCTGTTCAAGGTGGGCGAATACAAGTCCGCGGCCGAACCGTACGTGCTGGACGCTGCATCGAAGGAAGCCAAGGAAGCCGACCTGTACTGGATGAACGACGTCTGGCAGCGCCTGCTTGCCGACATCGCCAAGGTGCGCAAGACCACGCCCGAGGCGCTGGCCGCTGGCATCGACACCATGCCCGAAGGCATCGCCGCCGCCGGTGGCGACCTGGCCAAGTACGCCCTGCAGCAGAAGCTGGTGGACGGCCTGAAGACGCAGGAAGAAGTCGAGAACCTGCTGATCGAGCGCGGCGTGGCCGACGAGGATTCCGATACCGGCTTCCGCGCCATCGGCCTGGCCGGTTACCTGTCCCAGCTCGATGCCAGGACGAACCCCTTGGACAAGCGCCCGCAGGTGGCCGTGGTGGTCGCCGAAGGCGAGATCACCGACGGCGACCAGCCGGCCGGCCGCGTCGGTGGCCTGTCCACCTCGGCGCTGCTGCGCGAGGCGCGCGACGACGAGGACGTGAAGGCCGTGGTGCTGCGCGTGGATTCGCCCGGTGGCGGCGTGTATGCCTCCGAACAGATCCGCCGCGAAGTAGCCGCGCTGAAGAAGGCCGGCAAGCCGGTGGTCGTCTCGATGGGCGACCTGGCCGCATCGGGCGGCTACTGGATCAGCATGAATGCCAACCGCATCTATGCCGACCCGTCCACCATCACCGGTTCCATCGGCATCTTCGGCCTGATCCCCACCGTGCCGCGCACGCTGGAGAAGATCGGCGTGCGTACCGACGGCGTGGGCACCACCCGCTTCGCCGGCGCGTTCGACATCAGCCGCCCGCTGGACCCGGCCGTGGGCCAGGTGATCCAGTCGGTCATCGACAAGGGCTACGCCGACTTTACCGGCAAGGTCGCCGAGGCGCGCAAGAAGCCGGTCGAAGAGATCGACGCCGTGGCGCGTGGCCGCGTGTGGAGTGGTGCGCAGGCCAAGGAGCGCGGTCTGGTCGATGAACTCGCAGGCTTGGACGCGGCGCTGGCCGATGCCGCCAAGCGCGCCAAGCTGGGCGAACCCGACAAGTACCGCGTGCGCTACATCGAGAAGATGTCCTCGCCGTTCTCGCAGTTCATGGGCGGCTTCGCCGGCAGCCGCCTGGGCTCGGCGTGGTTGAAGGACTCCGACTTCGCCCGCGCCCTGCTGGCGCGCAGCCTGCCGGAGATGGAAGCACAGCTGCGTTTCGTCGACGAAGCCGTCAACGACCGCCACGGTGCCCCGGTGAAGAGCCTGGCGTACTGCTTCTGCGGGTTCTGAACCTCATCGTCATCACGGATCGACGGGCCGCGTGGGAAACCGCGCGGCCCGTTGCGTTTGCGGCATCGCCTGCCACGCAGGTGACGGGTGCGCCGGGTCTGGACACCGATGCATGGCGTCCGCGCCATCGCCACCGCCGTTGCGCGGCGCGGCGGATACCGCCTGCCGACCGCCTTGCACGGGGTGCAGGATCACCCGGCTGGCAATGAATATATGAAACGTATATGATTCATGTATTCCGTTTCCTTTCAAGGCACCTCCATGGGCATCGTCAACATCGACGACGCGCTGCACGACCAGCTCCGCCGCGCCTGCACCGTCAGTCACCGCTCGATCAATGCGCAGGCCAACTTCTGGATCAAGGTCGGGATGCTGTGCGAGATGCACCCGGAACTGAGCTTCCAGGACATCGTCGCCAACGAACTGCGCGCGGCGGGTGTGCAACCGCAGCCAGTGCGCCCGGGACACGCGTGATCAAGCGCGAGACCGAGCTCGCGTTGATGGCGGAGGCCGGCGCATTGCTGGCCTCCGTGTTCGACGCGCTCGGCGGGCTCACCCTGGAAGGCATGAGCACGATGGCGATCAACGACTTCGTCGAGCGCATGATCGTGGACGACCTGCACGCGCGGCCCGCCAGCAAGGGGCAGTACGACTTCCCGTACGTGCTGAATGCCTCGATCGACGACGTGGTCTGCCATGGCATGCCGTCGCACGACGATGTGCTGCGCAGCGGCCAGATCGTCAACCTGGACATCACGCTGGAGAAGAACGGCTACATCGCCGATTCCAGCACTACGTATCTCGTCGGCGAGGTGGCGTATCCGGCGCGGCGCCTGGTGGCGGCCACGTACAGCGCCATGTGGAAGGGCATCGCCGCCGTACGTCCCGGTGCGCGGCTGGGCGACATCGGCCATGCCATCGCGCAGTACGCGCGCCAACAGGGCTATAGCGTGGTCAAGGAGTACGGCGGCCACGGCATTGGCCGCGAGATGCACGAAGCCCCGCACGTGCATCACTACGGCAGACCCGGCACCGGTCTGGAACTGGAGGAAGGCATGGTGTTTACCATCGAGCCGATGTTGAACCAGGGCCGCGCCGCGATCCGCTCGCGCCCCGACCAGTGGCCGGTGCATACGCGCGACGGTAAGCTGTCCGCGCAGTTCGAGCACACTGTCGCCGTGACCCGCACCGGCGCGCGGGTGCTGACGCTGCGCAATGGCGAGACGCCGCCGCGCGACGTCCACTGAATCTCTGATCCCTGCTCACCCGCATGCGGAGGAGCGGGCGAGACGTCGCATCGGCATCGTCTCTCGCGTCGCCGACGCGTCAATCCGATGTGCAGCTCAGGCCGCCACGCCGTCCGCGCTCGCCTGCGGTTCCGGTGGTTCGTCGGCCGGCGGCGGCTCGGGAGCGCGGCAGGCCACGCAGGCCAAGGCGAGCAGGGCAAGCAGGATGAGGCGGATCCGGATCATGGCGACGGTCCTCCTGTGACGTGGCGGTATGCTACGCCCATTGATGAAGGAGACGCATGTGGCGGCGAACCGGTGGCGGTTGGACGGGCAATTGGCCTTGGTGACCGGGGCCAGTGCGGGCATCGGGCTGGCGATCACGCGCGAGCTGCTGGGTTTCGGTGCCGACCTGCTGCTGGTGGCGCGCGACGAGGATGCCTTGCAGGCGGCGCGAGCCGAACTGGCGGAGGAATTCCCCGAGCGCGGCATCAGTACGCTGGCTGCCGACGTGGCGGACGACGAGGATCGCCGTGCCATCCTGGACTGGGTGGAAGACCACGATGACGGCCTCAACATCCTGGTGAACAACGCTGGCGGCAACGTCACGCGCGCGGCGGTGGACTACACCGAGGACGAGTGGCGGAACATCTTCGAGACCAACCTGTTCTCGGCATTCGAACTGTCGCGCTACGCACACCCGCTGCTGACGCGGCATGCGGCCTCGTGCATCGTCAACGTGGGCAGCGTGTCCGGCATCACCGCCGTGCGCAGCGGCGCGCCCTACGGCATGACCAAGGCCGCGCTGCACCAGCTCACCCGCAACCTGGCTGCCGAGTGGGCCGAAGATGGCGTGCGCGTGAACGCGGTGGCGCCGTGGTACATCCGCACGCGCCGTACGTCCGGGCCACTGTCGGACCCGGACTATTACGACGAAGTGATCGCACGTACGCCGATGCGCCGGATCGGCGAACCGGAGGAAGTCGCCGCTGCGGTGGGCTTTCTGTGCCTGCCTGCGTCCAGTTATGTCACCGGCGAATGCATCGCGGTGGACGGCGGGTTCCTGCGTTACGGGTTCTGAGGCGCCGCCTCGGGTGCGCGGAACACCACCCGGCCGTTGGCGTCCAGGATTTCGATGCCGGCATCACCGGCGTGGTCCACGCGCAGACGGATGCGTTCCTTGCCGGCCGCGTCAGCCAGCAGGATCTCGGCATCGTTGTGTTCGTTCTGGATCACGATGCGACGCGTGGCCTGCCTGGCCGCGTCGAGCACCTTCACGTGCGAGGCACGGCCTGGTTGATCTGCAGGCCGCTGCTGATGGGCTCGCCGTCGGCGCCGATGCGCGTCAGCAGGCCGATGGCGTCCATGTTGGGATTGTCGAAGGCGAGCGCCGAGACCTTGCCGGCCTCGACGTCGGTGAGTGCAAGGCCGCCGACTTCGTTGCCCTTGCGGTCGTAGAACACCAGTCCCGCGGGCGTGACGGCGCGCTTGAAGGTTTCTCCATTCAACATCGGCGGCGGAAAGCGTTGCTGGTTGGCCAGCACCACGCGCGGCGTGCCGTCCGCGTCCACGACGTCCAACCGCTCCACCGACAACCGTTCGAAATGCGGGTCGGGCGCCTTGAAGGCCACCAGCAGCAAGGCGATGAAGGCCATGGTCAGCGCGCCGGCGTAGGCACGCATCAGGCGCATCTCGCGGAGCAGGCGGGGCAGGGGGTCGTGCGGCATCGGTCAGTCTCCCGGGGCGGAACACCCGATTCTACCCAGCGCCCTGCGCACGCGTGCCGCATCGCGGTCCGCGATGTTCCGCAGTGCGGCGACGGTCGCCACGGTGCGAAGGAGGGTGCGATTGAAGTTCGTTTTACACGCACGACGTAGCGTGTGCCGACCTGGAGACGAGGACATCGGGATGCGGCGATGGATCAAGCGCGGGCTGTTGGCCTGCCTGGCGGCGATGCTGGTGGTGGGAATCGGAGGGTTCGCATACGTATACACGCTGGACCTGGATGCGCAGCCGCCTGCGGATCCGGACAGCACGGTGGCGGACCTGGCCTTCATGCGCGATACGCAGCCGCCGAGACGCGGGAAGATCCTGGCAGTGGTCACCAGCACCTCGCACTTCCCGGGTGGTGGGAAAAAAGCGGGCTTCGAGCTGACCGAACTGGCGCGGGCGTACTACGTCTTCCGGGCCAACGGCTATGACGTCGACATTGCCAGTCCGCAAGGGGGATCACCCCCGATGCGGCGGGATGACGAGGACATGGTCGAAGCCGACCATGCCTTCCTCAACGATGCCGTCGCGCGCGTGAAACTCGATGCCAGCCTGCCAGTGCGCGAAGTGGATCCCGAACGTTACGCGGCGGTGTACTTCGTCGGCGGCAAGGGCACGATGTTCGACTTCCCCGATGATCCAGCCATTCAGCGGCTGGTACGCGCGGTGTACCAGGCAGGCGGCGTGATCGGCGCGGTGTGCCACGGGCCGGCCGCGTTGCTGGAGGTGACGCTGGACGATGGCACGCCGCTGCTGCGCGGCCGTCGAGTGGCCGGATTCAGCAATGCGGAAGAGTTGTTCCTGATCGAGGATGCACGCGCGCGCTTCCCGTACCTGTTGCAGGACCGCCTGGTGAAAAAGGGGGCGCGTTACGTGGAAGGCCCGATGTACCTGGACAACACGGTGGTCGATGGTCGGGTGATCACCGGACAGAATCCGTGGTCGACATGGTCCACTGCGGAGGCGATGGTCCGCGCGCTGGGCCATGCGCCGGTCGCGCGCGCGCCGGGACGCGACGAGTTGGCGGTGCAGGTGCTGGCGGCCTATCACGCGCATGGTGTCGATGACGCGCGCAAGGCGCGTGCGGAGCGGCCGGGGGCGGACAAGCGCCTGCTGTTGATGCATGCGCTGGTGGCCGCCATGCAGGGGCGACTCGGTGATGCGTGGCGGTTGCAGGCGCTGGCGCGCGACTGAGGGGCATGCAACGGCGAGGCGCCGATGCAAGGATCAAGGGCGCAGCGTCATTGCCCGCAGTTGCTTTCGCTGACGATGCGCGCGACGCGCTCGTGTTCGGCCTTGTTCCGATCGACGTTCTCGCGGCGGGCGAAGCGCCAGGCCACTTCGGTTTCGTCGAGGCGCTTCTGCCACGCCTCGCAGAGCGCGCCATCGGGCACGCGGGCGCAGGTGTCGCGCACGACTTCGCAGGCCTGGCCGGCACCGGATTGCGGGTTGCCATCCAGTCCCACCGTCCGCAACGTCACGCAGCGCGAGGCGGGTTCGCTGTCTTCGGTGACGTAGGTGCCCTTGTCGTGCGTGGTGCACTGGAACAGCACCGGCGGGGGCAGCCGGCGCGCGCTGTTGGCGGTGGCTGGCGCGGCAGGCATTGCGGATGCGGGTGCGGCAGGCGTGGCCATGGCCGGCGATGCCTGCGTGGGCGAAGCGGGCGACGTGGCCGTGGGCGCGGACGTCATCGGCACCGTGTTGACGCCCTGCATGGTGCGCGCTTCCTGCTTCATGCCTTTGGGGCATGGCGAATTCTGCAGCGTCAGTGCGCCGCTCGCATCCGTGCAGCGGTAGATGGTCACTTCGTCCGCGTGGGCGGCCGGGGTCGCGGTGATCCAGCACAGGACCAGCAACGGAAGACAGGCGGTGGTGGCGCGCACGGAAAGACTCATGGATTCCTGCAATCGTTGGCGATGCGCGCGTCGATGCCGCGCTGTTCCAAGTCTAGCGCGCGCCGCTCGCTCGACATGGCGCTGCCGTAGCGGCGCAGGATCTCGTAGCGGCGGTCGGAGAGGCGCGCACACACTTCCTGTTGTGGCAACGGGTGGCAGGTGTCGCGGACCCAGGTGCCGCCGGGCAGGATCACCGGGCCATACCCCGGATAGTGGCCACCCGGAGGACGCGGTGGCCGGCGATCACCGCTTTCGAAGGACAGATGGCCGTTGCCGACCGAGACGCTGCCCGACACGGTGGCACCGCTGCCGGTGCGTGGCCAGGCGGGGTAGGCCACGCCATACGGTACCCAGCGCGGATTGCCGTCGTCGTTGTCGCTGGTGTAGACCTTGCCCTCGGGCGTGGTGCATTCGTACATCGGCCGCGGCGGGGTGAGGTACACCACGCGCGTGGGGGGCGGCTCGGCAGGCGGTGGCGGCGCGGGCGTGGGCGCAGCGACAGCAGGCGGTGGCACGGGATCCAGCGGCCGTTGCATCGCGCGGACTTCCTGCTTCTCGCCTTTCAGGCACGGCGAATCGCGCAGCGCCACGCTGCCGTTGGCGGTCACGCAGCGGTAGATGGTGACCTGCCCGGCGCCGGGTGTCGCCTGCGCGCCCATGGCGGCGGGCGACAGCGTCAGCAGCATCGTCAACAGCGGTGGGGCGAGGCGGAGCATGCGGCCATGGTGCGCGCGTGCCGGAGGGATGGGAAGGTGGAAGGAGGGCCGTGTACGGCCGCCGGTCATTCGCGCAGCGATTGGCCGGTCAGTGCATCACGGATGACCGTGGGACGGGCGAGGCCGCCCGTGTGGCCGGCAACGACGGCGTCGACGCGTGGCAGCAGCAGCGGGTCCAGGGCGTCGCGGTCGCTGACGGCGGGCTTGCCGCTGAGGGTCGCACTGG
>Ga0065704_10071393_pt1 | contig 11343 bp, 10 predicted proteins | sample SwiRhicommuniRL2_FD_59091 | JGI IMG/M metagenome (GOLD analysis project Ga0065704, IMG submission 59091) | Switchgrass rhizosphere bacterial communities from Rose Lake, Michigan, USA - RL2 v2 (version 2) | ecosystem: Host-associated > Plants > Roots > Rhizosphere > Soil | place: East Lansing, MI | reverse complement strand
CCCACCACCACCTGCAGGCTGCCGCCGTGGCCGGGGCGGACCACGGCCATGGCGCCGAGGGCCTTGAGCTGGGCGTCGGACACCTTGTTGCGATCCATCAGGTCCAGTCGCAGGCGCGTGGTGCAGGCGCCGAGGGTGATCAGGTTGTCAGCGCCGCCCAACGCTTGGATGTAGGCAGCGGCCCGCTGGTTTTCAGCGATGGCCGGTTTGTCGCCCGCCGGTACCTCTTCGCGCCCCGGCGTCTTCAGGTCGAAGCGGCGGATGCAGAAGTCGAACACCAGGTAATAGATCGCCGCGTAGGCCAGGCCCACCGGGACGACCAGCCAGCCGTTAGTGGATTCGCCCCAGCCCAGGACCATGTCGATGAAACCGCCGGAGAAGGTAAAGCCCAAGTGGATGTTCAATAGATTAGTCACCGCCATCGACAGGCCGGTGAGCAGCGCGTGGACCAGGTACAACAGCGGCGCAAGGAACATGAAGGCGAATTCGATCGGTTCGGTGACACCGGTCAGAAACGAGGTCAGCGCCATGGACAGCAGGATCCCGCCCATGACCTTACGTCGCTGGGGCAGGGCGTTGCGGTACATCGCCAGGCACGCCGCGGGCAGACCGAAGAGCATCACCGGGAACATCCCGGTCATGAACTGGCCGCCCTTGGGGTCGCCGGCGAAATAACGGGTCAGGTCCCCGGTGACCACCGCCCCGGTCGTCGGGTCGGTAAAGCTGCCGAAGATGAACCAGGCCATGTTGTTGAGGATGTGGTGCAAGCCGGTGACGATCAGCAACCGATTGAATACACCGAAGACGAACGCGCCGAAGCTGCCGCTGGCCATCAGCAGCTCGCCGAAGCTGTTGATGCCGTGCTGGATCGGCGGCCAGATCAGGCCGAACACGACGCCGAGACCGACGGCGCTGAAGCCGGTGACAATCGGCACGAAGCGTCGGCCGCCAAAGAACGCCAGGTACTCCGGCAGCTTGATGTCCTTGAAGCGGTTGTACAGCGCGCCGGCCAGCAGACCACTGATGATCCCGGCGAGCATGCCCATGTTGATGCTGGCGTCGAGCACCTTCAGCGTCGCGATCATCACCAGGTAACCGATGGCCCCGGCCAGCCCCGCCGTGCCGTTGTTGTCCCGGGCGAACCCCACAGAGATGCCGATGGCGAAGATCATCGGCAGGTTGGCGAAAATCGCTTCGCCGGCATCGTGGATGATCGCGATATTCAACAGGTCCGTGTCACCCAGGCGCAGCAGCAGGCCGGCTATCGGCAGGATCGCGATGGGCAACATCAGCGCCCGGCCGAGGCGTTGCAGCCCTTCAATGAAATGCTGGTACATGGCGTCTCTCCTTTTATTGTTGTCCGACGTGGCTCAGCCCAGGGGCCAGTGTTGATGGCAGGCCTGGCGCACGGCGGCGGCACTGGCCAGGTTCAGCAAATCGGTACTGACGCGGCGGCACTGGGCGGCATCGAGGTGACGCACGCGGTCCTTGATTTCGCCGACCTGCGGCGGGCTGACCGACAGCTCCCGTACGCCCAGGCCTATCAGCACCGGTGTGGCCAGGGGATCGGAAGCCAAGGCCCCGCATACGCCAACCCAGCGCCCATGCTTGGCGGCGCCAGCGCAGGTCTGGGCGATCAGTCGCAACAGCGCCGGGTGCAAGGCATCGACCCGGGCGGCGAGGCCGGCGTGGTCGCGGTCCATGGCGAGGGTGTACTGGGACAGGTCGTTGGTGCCAATGGACAGGAAGTCCGCGTGCTCGGCCAGTTGCTCGGCCAGCAGGGCGGCGGCTGGTACTTCGATCATCACCCCCAGTTGCGGGCGTTCGCTCAGGCCGAGTTCGGCACCCAAGGCGTCGAGACGCTGGCGGATGTGCAGCAGTTCGTCAACCTCGGTAACCATCGGCAACAAAATCCGGCAGCGGTGCAGTGGGCGAGTCTGCAGCAGGGCTCGCAATTGCTGATCCAGCAGTTCCGGGCGCACCTGGGCCAGGCGAATGCCCCGCAGGCCGAGCACCGGGTTGGCTTCGGCCGGCAGCGGCAGGTAATCCAATTGTTTGTCGCCACCGACGTCGATGGTGCGGATGATCACTGGCCTGTCGCCCATGGCATCGAGCACGGCCTGATAGGCCTGGCGTTGCTCTTCGTCGTCGGGGGCAGTGTGGCGGTCGACGAAGAGAAACTCGGTGCGCAGCAAGCCAACGCCATCGGCGCCGTTGGCAAAGGCCTGGCTGGCTTCGGCGCTGGAGGCGACGTTAGCGGCAACTTCAACCTCCACCCCATCGACGGTTCGCGCCGGCGTGTGGGCGAGGGTCTGTTGCTGGGCGCGCAGGGCTGTGCGTCGGGTCTGTGCTTGCTGCACCTGCGCCAGGCGCTCGGCGGTTGGGGTGAGTTCGAGGCGGCCGCCGTCGGCGTCCAGCACCACCGATTGCCCCGGTGCCTGTGCAAGCAGTGCCTCGCCCAATGCCACCAGGCAGGGCAGGCCTTTGCCACGGGCCAGGATCGCCACGTGGGACGTCGCGCCGCCCTCGGCCATGCACACACCGGCCACGCCTTGGGCGCTGAGTTGCAACAGGTCCGATGGGGTCAGTTCCTGCGCGACGACAATGGCGCCCGCCGGTACGTCGAATTGCCAGGCTTCCCCCAACAGCACCCGCAAGACCCGCTGGCGCAAGTCGTGCAAATCATTGGCGCGCTCGGCCAGCAGCGTGCTTTGCAGTTGCCGCAGCACTTGGCACTGCTCGTCGATGGAGCGGCTCCAAGCGTGGGGCGCGGCGCAACCTTGTTCGATCGACAGGTCGGCGGCGTCCAGCAGGACCGGATCTTCCAACAATGCCAAGTGGGCGCTGAAGATCGCTTGCTCATCGACGTGGCGCCGGGCCTTGGCGTTTTCCAGGGTCAATTGGATCTCGCGACTGACCTGCGCCAAGGCATCGCGAAGCCGTTGCCGTTGTTCTGCGACGTCGTGACCCCCGACATCCTCGGGCAACTGAATGCCTTCCAGGTGAACCAGCGCTCCACTGACCAGGCCGGGCGCGGCGCATACGCCGTGCAGCACACCGTCTTCGGCGCTACGGCTGGGCGCCTTGGCCGGCGGTGCCTCGGCATGGGCCTCTTCGGCCAGGGCTGTGGATAATGTTTTCAGCAGCGCTTGCAACGCCGCCTCGGCATCGCTGCCACGGCAACTGACGTGCACTTCGGCCTGTTCGGTGATCGCCAGGCCCATCATGCCCATCACACTGTCGCAGGACGCCGATCGACCGCTGAAGTGCAGGTGCGAGCGACTCTTGAAGCCTTGGGCGGTCTGGCGAACCAAGGCGGCCGGCCGCGCGTGCAGGCCGCCTCGATGAGCGATGCGGATCTGGCCGAACACTTCGATGCCGACGTCCGCTTCATCGTCGCGTGTTTCACCCGGTGTCTTGCTGACGATGTGCAGCAACGGCTCGCCGACCTTGACCCCTTTGAGGGTAATCGGCCGAGCCTGGAAGTGCTCGCCATTGGTGATGATCAGCAGGCTGACCAGGCTTTTGCAGCGCTGTGCCACGCTGTCCAGGTCATAACGCAGCAGCGCCTGGCCGTTGCTGACCCGCGTGCCCTCCTTGACCAGCATGGAAAAACCGTCGCCCTGCAATTCGACAGTGTCCAGCCCCAGATGCAGCAGCAGTTCGGCGCCGTTGTCGGCCCGCAGGGTCACGGCGTGGCCGGTGCGAGCGACGTGGATCACCTCGCCGTCACAGGGGGCGTAGAGGGTGTCGTTCAGCGGATCGATGGCGATCCCGTCGCCCATGGCGCCGCTGGCGAACACCGCGTCCGGGACGTTGGCGAGGGTGAGCACCGGCCCGCTGAGCGGGGCGCTGAGGGTCAGCTCTTTATTGTTGTTGGGCATGGGCTCGCTCTCTTTGTAATTTCGTTGACCTTGCGTTAAAGGATTGTCGGTTCAGTGGGTCCGGGTGACCTTGCTCAAGTGCCGTGGCTGGTCCGGGTCCAGGCCTCGGGCCTCAGCCAGGCTGGCGGCCATGCGGTAAAAGCTCTGGATCGCCAGGATCGGGTCCAGGGCCGGGTGTTCGGCACGGGACAGCGTCAGGTTGCGCTCGGCGATGTCATCGGGCGCGGCCAGTAGCACCCGGGCGCCGCGTTGGCGCATGTCGGCGGCCAGGCTCAACACACCAGCCTGCTCGGCGCCGCGCGGGGCGAACACCAACAGCGGGTAATCTGCATCGATCAGTGCCATCGGCCCGTGGCGGACCTCGGCGCTGCTGAAGGCTTCGGCCTGGATCGCTGAGGTTTCCTTGAATTTGAGCGCGGCTTCCTGGGCGATGGCGAACCCGGCGCCACGGCCGATGACCATCAAGCGCTGGCCGTCACGCAGGGCCTCGACGGCGGCGCTCCAATCCTGGCTCGCGGCATCGCGCAGGCCTTCGGGCAGCGCGGTGCCGGCTTCGAGCAATTCTGCATCGTCTTTCCAATGGGCCACCAGACGCGCGCTGGCGCTGAGAGTGGCGATGAAACTCTTGGTCGCGGCGACACTGCTTTCGATGCCGGCGCACAAGGGCACGCTGAATTCACAGGCCGCCTCCAGCGGAGAGTCCTCTGCGTTGACCATCGCCACACTCAACGCGCCGCGCTTGCGCAACAGGCGCAGGCTGTTCACCAGGTCCGGGCTTTGCCCCGATTGGGAGAATGCGAACGCCACCTGGCCGCTGACCTTCAGCGGCGCCTGCTGCATGGTCACCACCGACATCGGCAGCGACGCCACCGGCAACCCCAGTTGTTGCATGGTCAGGTAGGCAAAGTAGCTGGCGGCGTGGTCGGAGCTGCCACGGGCCACGGTCATCGCCACTTGCGGCGGTTGGCGGCGCAGACGCCCGGCAATTTCCTGCAGGGCGGGGTCCAATAGCCGCAATTGGCGCTCGACGGCGGCGGACGAGGCCAGGGCCTCTTCAAGCATTTTGGAAGTCAATGGCTTCTCCTTCGACCATCACGTCGATCAGGTTCAGGGCACGATCAAGGCGCACACAGTCAGCCCAGGCGCCGGGTTGCAGGCGTCCGCGCTCGGGCAGGCCGAGGTAGTCGGCGGGGAATTGCGACAGGCGTTGCGAGGCTTCGGCGAGGGGCAGGCCGATCTTCACCAGGTTGCGCAGGGCCTGGTCCATGGTCAGGGTGCTGCCGGCCAGCGTGCCGTCGGCCAGGCGCACACCGCCGAGGCATTTGGTCACGGTGTGGCTGCCCAGCTTGTATTCGCCGTCGGGCATTCCGGCGGCGGCGGTGGAGTCGGTGACGCAATACAGGCACGGGATCGCACGCAAGGCCACGCGCATGGCACCGGGGTGCACGTGCAGCAAATCGGGAATCAACTCGGCATATCGGGCATGGGCCAGAGCCGCGCCGACGATGCCCGGTTCGCGGTGATGCAACGGGCTCATGGCGTTGTACAAATGGGTGAAACTGCTGGCCCCGGCCGCCAGTGCCGCGACGCCTTCTTCGTAACTGCCCAGGGTATGGCCGATCTGCATGCGCACGCCCCGGGCGCTGAGCGCGCGAATCAAGGCGTCGTGCCCGGCGATTTCCGGTGCGATGGTAATCACCCGGATCGGTGCCAGGGCCAGGTAGGCCTCCACTTCGGCCATCAACGCGGTGTGGGCGAAATTCGGTTGGGCACCGAGTTTGCCGGGGTTGATATAGGGGCCTTCCAAATGCACCCCCAGCACGCGTGCGCTGCCGCTGGGCCGCTGTTCGCAGAACTCACCGAGGGCCTTGAGTACGCTGGCGATTTCTTCGCTCGGCGCGGTCATGGTGGTGGCGAGCAGCGCCGTGGTGCCGAAGCGCACGTGGGTGCGGGCAATGGTTTCGAACGCTGGCGCGCCTTCCATGATGTCTTTGCCGCCGCCGCCGTGCACATGCAGGTCGATGAAGCCGGGCAGCAGGTAGGGCAGGTCGTTGCTCGCCGGGTCGCAGGGCTGGCCTTCGACGGACACGACCTTGCCGTGTTCGTGGACCAGGCGGCCGCGTATCCAGCCGTTGGCGGTGAGGATGTTGTCTTCGGACATTGGGATTCTCTGGTCGTCTAGCGCCGCAGCTCTGCGACAAAGTCGTAGTAGTCGTTGCGGCAATAGGTGTCGGTGACTTCGATGGGCGTGTTGTCTTCCAGGTAGCCGACCCGGGTCATCAGTAGCATTGCGGTGCCGGGGGCAATGCCCACCAGGGCGGCGAACTCGTCCGAGGCGTTGATGGCCTGGATGTGTTGCAGGGCGCGCACCACCGGTTTGCCGATGCCATCGAGGAATTCATAAAGCGAATCGCCCACCGCCTGTGGCTTGGGAATGATTGATGCGGGCAGGGTGCTCATCTCGATGGCCATGACCGTGTTGTCGGCCTTGCGCAGCCGTTTGAGCCGGGCGACTTTGTCAGTGGGTGACAGGCCCAGGCGAATCAGTTCTTCGTGGGTTGGCGGGGTAATTTCCCGCTCCAGCCACTGGGAGCCGGGCACGAAGCCTTTGAGCCGGAGCATTTCGCTGAACCCGCTGAGGCGCGAGAGCGGTTGTTCGAGGCGCGGGGTGATGAACGTTCCCGAGCCTTGGTTGCGGCGGATCAGGCCTTGTTCGAACAGCACTTCCAGCGCTTTGCGGGCGGTGACCCGGGAAATGCCCAGTTGCTCGCTCAAGCTGCGTTCGGAGGGCATTGCTTGCTCGGCTTTCCACTGGCCGGCGTGGATAGCGGCCTCCAGGTTGCGGGCCAGTTGCAGGTAGAGCGGGGTGGGTTGGGTGTCGTCGGGGCGCAGGGCCAGGATGTCGTTCATGTGGTGTGTCCGATGCGGTTGTAGGAGTTTTCGCTCGGTGATGGGGATCGAAGCTAATACCACTTGAATACCATGTCAACGCTGCTTTTGGCGGGTTGTCTAGATTTTCTGGGGGGCTTAAAGGTGGCTAGCTTTAAGTGGTATTAGGGTGGTGTGGATAGATCGTGGGGTTACTGCGTTGGGTTGGGGGGATTAGAGGTCAGTGGTATGCATGGAGGGCGGGTTTTGAAATTTGATGTTTATTTTCGTGGTGGCCGGTGGTGGGTTGTTTATTTGGTCGGTGTGAATATCCGTTACCGCAGCAATGGATATGTACCCAATTCAATCCAAAAAAAGCCTATCTGAAATTTGTGCGAAACATCCCCGATCAGATGGCTGATCTGTCAGACGCCCTGAAGTTTCCGACATGTTTTTAAGGTTGTCCCTCAGAAACGGGGGCTCTAGTTTTCGGGGCCTACATCTCCAAACGCAGGGATCGCTCACTGGTCTTTGGCAAGGCCAAGTGGCAGATCCCAGTTTCAAGGAGCAACATCAGCCTCTGAGGTTCAAACATGGAAATGCCGGATACGATCGCCCCCCGCCTCAATACAAGTACCGCGCTGGGACAGGCTTTGGTTTCAATGTTCAAGTCCGTCGAAGCGGAGCTGACTTCTGAGAATGCAGTGCCTGGGGTGGTCAAAGTCATCGTTTTTGGTGGGTGTGCAGTGCACCTTTATACAAACCATCGTGTCTCCACGGACGTTGACGCCGAAATTTATGAGGCTAGCCTTCCAGAAGGCTTTCATCTTCGAACGTTACTTGCGGAAGTGCCTGAGCAATTTGTCGACGAAAAGTCCGGCCGATTGATGGAACTCAACTACGACCTCCAATACAACACCAGCTTTGGTCCGATTCACGAGGACTATTGGGCTCGAAGCCTCCCTCTTGAAGAGTTCCCGGTAGAGTCTCCTCTACACGTTCACGTTGCTGCCCCTGTAGATATTGCGATTTCAAAGTTGGGCAGAGCAACGGATCAGGATATTGGCGACATCATGGCGCTCCTAAGGGCCGGCTTCATATTGACCACTGAGCTGCGTCGACTGGCATTGCAGGCAATTGATGTATATGTTGGCAACAAAGAGCCTCCAATTTCTGTTCTTACTCAAATTTTGCAAGATTATTTGGAGAATACAGATGGCGAAGCCTGCTAACCGCCACGTCCTCTCAGCCGCTCTGGACACATTGGTCAAAAGCCCGTTGGATCATGCAGATGATGCTGCACTCGTGAGCGCGGCCAAGGCTGTCTGGTATTCCAACTCGGACTTGATAAGCGCAGCTCAAGCTTTTCTGAGCCAACACACGGATGAGGTCGAGTTGCGTCGTGCAGGCTATTTGCTCGAACGGCTCACCCGATTTTCGTGTGTCACGGACAGCCGTGCGTTGGAAGTCTTCAAAGCCCTTGAGCTATTTTTACGCTCGACACCCAAGCAAGCCATAACCTCACAAACCGCTGTTGCGCTTCGCAAACGCCGTGATGAACTCGCTCTCTCTTGGGGATTGAATGAAGGTCTTGGCTTGAAGGTGCAAACCCTCTTGCCTTTCCAGACCCGGCATTATGAGGCTGAGCAGCGCGCAGCGTTTGTGTAAGCCCAAATGCCATCCTCGAAAACCGGCTTCGGCCGGTTTTTTGTTGTGTGAATGATCACTCCTTGGTCTGTCAGACGGACCGAAGTTTCCGACATGTTTTTAAGGTTGTCCCTCGGAAGCAAGGGCTCTAGCCTTTGGGTGTCGCTGCCAATTCAGCGACCGGGTTTGACCGTCCGAAAAAAATCAAGGGGCAACAGGCCCGGACGTTTTGTCCTGGGCTCCATTAATTTAAAGGAGCTTCAATTGAAAAATAATTCTGACATGCCAAAACCCGCCTCCACCTTCCCCTACGGCGACTACGCCCCCGACAAGCTGAAAGAAGCCGCCGACCGCGCGATGGACCATTACCTCAAACCCGACGGCAGCGAACCAGACCCCCAACCCTCGGTGCAGTTGTTCAGCGTATCGGACAACGTTGACACCGAAACCTTACTAGCCAACCTCAGCGAAACCCTGGCCTCGGCCAATGCGGTGCTTAGCGACCTCCTGTTTGACTTGGACGGTTCGCGGCGGCATGTGGCGTTGGGTGTGGCGCAGATGATCGATCTGGGAACGTTGTTGGCAAACAAGGCCTTGGACCGGGTAGAGCTTCGGACTTGATGCCACGTAACCTGTGGTGAGGGAGCAATCTCGCGCGGGGCTCTGTAGGAGCTGGCGAAGCCTGCGATCTTTTGATCTTTCGCTTGAGACTCAAGTGCCTGGGGCAAGATCGCAGCCTCGTTGCACTCGACAGCTCCTACAGGCGCAGCCCAGCGGGGACTCCCTCGCCACAAGAAGCTCCTGCCGCAGGAGGGGGAGGCGCTACGGCCGGATTTCGATCATCGTGCCATCCGGCACCAGGTTCCAGACCTCGCGCATGTCCACATTGCGCATGGCGATGCAGCCGTCGGTCCAGTCCAGCGTATGGAACAACTGCTCAGGGTTCTCTTCCGAATCAGGCGTGCCGTGGATCATGATCATGCCCCCCGGCTCAACGCCTTCGCGGCGGGCGCGGGCGGCGTCGCTGATGTTGGGGTAGGAAATATGCATCGACAGGTAGTAGTTCTCGCTGGTCTTGCGCCAGTCGATCCAGTAGAAACCTTCAGGGGTGCGCTTGTCGCCCTCGATCAGCTTGGGGCCTTTTTTGGCGCCCCTGCCCAGTGAGATGCGATAGGTCTTGAGCGGCTTGCCGTCGTTGATCAATTGCAATTGATGGGCGGACTTGAGCACCAGCACTTTTTCGATGACCTTGCCGTTGTAGGTTCCCACCGCAGAGGCCTGGGACATCGCAGTGAACGACAAGCAGAACAAGACAAGCAACCAGCGCATTGAAACGATATCCCTAGAGGTGTTGTGGCTATATTGGTTTTTTATGTATTGGCAGGCTGAGCCAGCGGTGGGATCGATTCGGACCGCACAGGGTAATCTTCGGCCCGGCGGTCCGCGTAGAAATATTCCAGGGTACGGCCCACTGTGCGGAAAGCCAGTTCGTCCCAGGGAATGTCCGCTTCTTCGAACAGCTTCACCTCCAGGCTCTCGGGCCCGGCGGCGAAATCCTCATCCACCAGTTCGGCGCGGAAGAATACATGTACCTGGCTGATATGCGGTACGTCAATCAGCGTATAGATGCTCAAATTTCGCACCCGGGCGCAGGCTTCTTCGGCGGTTTCGCGTACGGCGGCCTGTTCGACCGTTTCGCCGTTCTCCATGAAGCCCGCCGGCAGCGTCCAGTAACCGCGCCGCGGCTCGATGGCGCGCCGGCACAACAGGACTTTACTGCCCCAGGTCGGTACGCAACCGGCCACGATGTTGGGGTTCTGGTAATGGATGGTATGGCAGGCGTCGCAGACAAAACGCAGGCGCGAGTCGCCTTCGGGTATGCGCTGGGTCACCGGGTTACCGCACTGGCTGCAGAATTTCATGCTTGGATTCCTGAATGCTGCGCCTATCTTGGCGGTGCGGGCCGGTGTCGGCAAGTTGTCGTTTCGCGACACGACGCAGTGCGGGGGTTGGGCCGCTTGAACGATTGGTGCATGATGCAAGGTAGCGAATAAATCGAGAAGTCTCATGCTGGACGAGCTACTGCATCGAGTAAGCAACCATACCCCGCACGATCTGCAGGCTGACCAACGTTTCCCTGAAGCCGCGGTGCTGGTGCCGATTACCCGCAGCGATGAACCGGAGCTGGTACTGACCCTGCGCGCCAGCGGGCTCTCGACCCATGGCGGCGAGGTGGCGTTCCCCGGCGGGCGCCGCGACCCGGAAGACCCGGACCTGATCTTCACTGCCCTGCGCGAAGCCGAGGAAGAAATCGGCCTGCCGCCCGGCCTGGTGGAAGTGATCGGCCCCCTCAGCCCGCTGATCTCGCTGCACGGCATCAAGGTCACGCCTTATGTCGGAGTGATTCCGGACTACGTCGAATACCAGGCCAACGATGCCGAGATCGCTGCGGTGTTCAGCGTACCGCTGGAGTTTTTCCGCAAGGATCCGCGCGAACACACGCACCGGATCGATTACCAGGGCCGCAGTTGGTACGTGCCCAGCTATCGGTTTGGCGAATTCAAGATCTGGGGCCTGACGGCGATCATGGTCGTGGAGTTGGTCAACCTGCTGTACGACGCCGAGATCGACCTGCATAAACCGCCCAAGAGTTTCATCAATACCTGACGCCCCGAGGACTCTCATGAAATACCGCCTGGGCGATGCCCGTGTCGAAACCCACCCACAGAGCTGGGTCGCGCCCAACGCCACGCTGGTGGGCAAGGTCCGCCTCGAAGAGGGCGCCAATGTCTGGTTCAACGCCGTGCTGCGCGGTGACAACGAACTGATCCTGATCGGCAAGAACAGCAATGTGCAGGACGGCACGGTGATGCACACCGACATGGGCTATCCGCTGACCATCGGCACCGGCGTGACCATCGGCCACAACGCCATGCTCCATGGC
>Ga0065704_10071384_pt1 | contig 11345 bp, 9 predicted proteins | sample SwiRhicommuniRL2_FD_59091 | JGI IMG/M metagenome (GOLD analysis project Ga0065704, IMG submission 59091) | Switchgrass rhizosphere bacterial communities from Rose Lake, Michigan, USA - RL2 v2 (version 2) | ecosystem: Host-associated > Plants > Roots > Rhizosphere > Soil | place: East Lansing, MI | reverse complement strand
GTCGGGCTGCGAGTGATTCAACGCTAAACAAATTAAACTTATTTTTTAAGACTCAATAATTGCCTTGGCGACTTATAACAATTTAATAAATTCAAAAATATTGCGTCTTTGCGATTAAATATAAAATCTAAAATTATGGACAGATTAGCACATTTGAAATCATTAATTGGAAAAGAATTTACAGATTCTCCTTCGCCATTTATGCGCTGGCTGAAACCGATTGTGGTTTCTGCAGAAAAAGGACATCTGGAATTCCGATATACGATTCGTCCGGAATGGCTCAATCCAATTGGGAATCTTCACGGTGGTGTAACGGCTGCGATTATTGATGACGTTTTGGGCGCAACAATGTTTTCTTTGAACGAACCAACTTTCTATACAACGATTAATAATGTCATCGATTATTTCTCAATTGGCAAAGAAGGCGAAAATATCATTGCTGAAACATACATCACAAAATTGGGAAAACAATTCATCAACGCCACTTGCGAAATCTGGAATTCTGACAAAACCAAACTGATTGCAAAAGGCACTTCAAATTTATTCAAAACACAAATTACAAGATAATGAAACGAGTTGTAATCACCGGAATGGGAGCCGTAACTCCTTTAGGAAAAGACGTCGATACTTTTTGGAACAATATTCTGAAAGGCAAAAGCGGCGCTGATAAAATCACGCATTTCAATCCAGAGAAATTCAAAGTTCAGTTTGCTGCGGAAGTCAAAAACTTTGCTCCGGAAAAATATCTGGACAGAAACGAAATCAAAAGAAGTGACCTCTTTACGCAATTTGCTATCTACGCTGCTGCAGAAGCAATGCAGGATTCTAAATTAGATTTAGAAAATATTGACCCTTTTGATATTGGCGTTATCTGGGGAACCGGACAAGGAGGAATGGAAACTTTTGAAAATGAAGTTACTGAATATGTTTCAGGAGACGGAACACCGAGATTCAGTCCGTTTTTCGTTCCGAAACTGATTGCCAATATGGCTTCCGGAATGATTTCTATGAAATACGGTTTACGAGGAATCAATTATACAACGGTTTCTGCCTGTGCAACAGCCAACACTGCTTTTATGGATGCATTCAATTATATCCGCTGGGGAAAAGCAAAAGTGATTGTAAGCGGTGGTTCAGAAGCGCCTATTACGCCAGCATCTGTTGGTGGATTTTCATCAATGAAAGCAATGTCAACAAGAAACGATAATCCAAAAGTCGCAAGCCGCCCTTACGATGTTGAACGTGATGGTTTTATAATGGGCGAAGGTGCCGGAGCGTTGATTTTGGAAGAATATGAACACGCTAAAGCCAGAGGTGCAAAAATCCATGCCGAATTAATTGGCGCAGCAATGACCGCAGATGCCTATCATATGACCGCACCTCATCCTGAAGGAATCGGAGCTGCAAAATCGATGGAATTAGCTTTACAAGATGCAGAGATTCTCCCTGAGCAAGTCGATTACCTGAATCCGCACGCTACTTCCACTCCACTTGGAGATTTAGCAGAACTGAACGCCATTAATAAAGTTTTCAAAGGTAGTCCAAATCTTGACATCAGTGCTACCAAATCTATGACAGGCCATTTGTTGGGAGCTGCTGGTGCTGCAGAAGCGATTATTTGTATCAAAGCGATTCAGGAGAATATAATTCCGGCAACAATTAATGTTTCAAAGTTGGATGAGAATATTCCGGAAGGCATTAATATCATTACTGAAAATAAAGAAAAACCAATCAATATCGCTATGAGTAATGCGTTTGGGTTTGGAGGTCATAACTCGACGGTTATTTTTAGAAAAATATAAATTAAAAGCACTTAGGCTCCATTCAGTGTGACATTTCTAATATTAAATGTTCGAATTTTAGCAATGTCAGTCTGAGGTTCTCGAAGACTTTAGAACTAAAAAAGGCTTAGTAAAACTAAGCCTTTCTTATATATTTGAAATTGTAATTATTTCTGTGTGTGATTGATATCGTTTCTGTGTTCCATAATTTCAAGATTGGCATCTACGAAATATGCACTTCCAAAACCATTAACATAAGCTCCTTTTACAGGATGAAGAGCAACTAGGATAAAGTCAGTCATTTCATTCAAAACATCTACGATTTTTCCGTGTCTTTCTTTTAGTTTTCCAACGATGTCGTTCCAATCATCAGAATCTCTTTCGATTTGAGAAGTTGAAGCTTCAACCGTCAATCTTTCTCTTGCGTAAACTTGCTTCGTAGCAGACTCATCTTCAATGAACATTGCAGAAACTTTTCTACCTTCAGCCAAATTTTTCGTATGTCTTGCCATAAAAGAAACCAAAACATAGAATTTGTTATCAATTTCCACAAATGGTGCATAGCTAGCATTCGGCGTTCCTTCTGCGTCTACAGTTGCCAAAGTTACGCTTAGCGTTTTGGCAATTAATTCTTTTACTTTTGGGGCAACTGGTTTAGCTTGTCTCTTTGCTTCTTCTGTATGTTCACTCATGATATATATTTTTAGATGTTACAAAAATAGTTATTTAGATTTAAACTAAATAAAATACTATTATGTCAATTGTCATATTATATTTACATGATAATTATTGAATAATTTTGTAATTTAAATCTAAATGAGCAAAAACATCCCAACTTATAACCTCAATCACATTTCAAAAGACGGACTGGTGATTGAACTTGTCAGGGAAACCTCTGAAGAAACAAACAGAGATATTGAGGAAAAAGGCGTTCACAGGGACAGTCATTATCTCTTTCTTTTCCTGCAAAGCGGCAAAGCAGAAGTTATGGTAGATTTTAAAGATTTCGAAGTAGAAGGTCCGGCCATTTTTTGTATCACACCCGGGCAGGTTCATTATTCAAAGAACTTTGATATTTATGGTTGGTTTTTGGCTGTTAATTCCGAATTGGTAGCGGCTGAAGTTCGTGCAGTTTTTGAGGAATCTGTATTCCCAATTCTTCCTGCAAAAATAGAACAAGCCTTTGCAAAAAATCTAGATAAATGTGCTCAGCTCTTGAACTTCTATCATAAAAAAACAAAAAATGACCTGAATATAGTCAAGTCATTACTGGACGCTTATACCGCAATGCTGGCATCGGCCTTTTCAGAAACGCCAAATCTGGAAAAAATAAAAGAAAGCCGTGCCTTGAAACTGACAAGGCAATTTAAAACCCTGGTAAAGCAAAAATTCAAAACCCTGAAAAGTCCATCGTCTTACGCTGAATTGATGAATATTTCTCCTTCTTATTTATCGGAAGTTGTGAAAGATATTACTGGAAATCCGGCAGGATACTGGATCCAGCAGGAAATTATCATTGAGGCAAAGCGCTTGCTATTTTACACAGACCTGACAGTAAAGGAAATCGCAAATGAACTTGGTTATGATGATTATGCTTACTTTTCACGTCTGTTTTCAAAACAGACAAAACAGTCAGCTTTGGATTTCAGGAAAAAGAATAAAGTAGAATTCACTGAATAAATTTACCTCAAAAAGTCCAATCACTTCCTTAAAATAGCTATCGTTTTCCTTCGTGTATCTTATTTTCTTTGTAGAAAATTATTGATTATGCCAAGTATGCCAAAATGGTTGAATGACACGGTGGAAAATATATTCGCTTCCAAATATATTCGTGAGACAACCGTCATAGAAACCGAAAATATTTCCGACAATCTAAAGAAAATCAAATTCTCCGGCAATCTGCTCGGTCTGGAATATAAACCCGGATATGCTATCGAATTTCGAGTAAACGATACTGATTATAGGAAATACACACCTTATAATTATGATAAGGCTGATGGTACTTTTGAGATCCTTTGCCATCTTCATGGGAATGCTTCTGGTTGTGATTTTATAGAGAATCTGAAAGTTGGAGAAACGATAAAATATATCATTCCGCGAGGAAAAGATATGTTCAAAAGCGATTTCAAGCATCATATTGCCATTGGTGATGAAACCTCTCTGGGAGCAGCTTTATCTATAAAGTATGAAACCGATGGTTACGGATATTATTCTTTCGACAGCATTTTTGAGCTGGACGACCATCAAGTCCTGAAAGACCTTGGACTATACGGATATCATACATTAAAAAATGAGCCTGAGAAAATTATCGAGTCCATTGATATCCTTATTAAAGAGGGAATAATTGACCCTTACAATACCGCTTTTTACATTACCGGAAATGGTAAAACATTACAGTCGGTCCGCAAATCATTGAAACAAAATGATATTTCCGGCAATCAGATCTTCTCTCAAGCTTACTGGATAGAAGGCAGAAAAGGGCTGTGAGACAAAAACATTGGTACTCGAATTTTTTATATAAAACTTAAATCGTAATTTTGCACTTTAGTTTTTAAACTTATTTTAATTACAGATATGAGTACAACAACACAATACGTTCCTTATAAAGTTAAGGACATTTCCCTGGCAGAATGGGGAAGAAAAGAAATTACTTTGGCTGAAGCAGAGATGCCAGGTTTGATGGCAATCCGTGAAGAATACGGGCCATCTCAGCCTTTGAAAGGTGCAAGAATCGCAGGATGTCTGCATATGACGATCCAGACCGCTGTTTTGATTGAAACTTTGGTAGCTTTGGGTGCTGAAGTGACTTGGTCTTCTTGCAATATCTTCTCTACTCAGGACCACGCTGCTGCGGCGATTGCTGCTGCCGGAATTCCTGTTTATGCCTGGAAAGGTCTTAACGAAGAGGAATTCGATTGGTGTATCGAACAAACTTTATTCTTCGGTGAAGACAGAAAACCATTGAATATGATTCTTGATGACGGTGGAGATTTGACCAATATGGTTTTTGACAGATACCCGGAATTCACAAAAGATATCAAAGGACTTTCTGAAGAAACTACAACCGGAGTTCACAGATTGTACGAAAGAATGAAGAACGGAACTTTGGTAATGCCAGCAATCAACGTAAATGATTCTGTTACCAAATCTAAATTCGATAACAAATACGGATGTAAAGAATCTGCGGTAGATGCGGTAAGAAGAGCAACTGACGTAATGTTGGCCGGAAAAAGAGTGGTAGTTTGCGGATACGGTGACGTAGGTAAAGGTACGGCTGCATCTTTCAGAGGAGCTGGATCTATCGTTACTGTAACAGAAATCGATCCAATCTGTGCGCTTCAGGCTGCAATGGACGGTTACGAAGTAAAAAGATTGGATACTGTAGTTGATAATGCAGATATCGTGATTACGACCACTGGTAACTTCAACATTGTAAGAGCTGAACATTTCTTGAAATTAAAAGATAAGGCAATTGTTTGTAACATCGGTCACTTCGATAACGAGATCGATATGGCCTGGTTGAACAAAAACTACGGTCACACAAAATCTGAAGTTAAACCTCAGGTTGATATCTACACCATCGAAGGTAAAGAAGTGATCATCCTTGCAGAAGGTAGATTAGTAAACCTTGGTTGCGCAACTGGTCACCCTTCTTTCGTAATGTCTAACTCTTTCTCTAACCAGACTTTGGCCCAGATCGAACTTTGGACAAACTCTGAAGCTTATGGAAACGAAGTTTATATGTTACCAAAACGTTTGGACGAGAAAGTAGCTGAATTACACCTTAAGAAATTAAGCGTAGAATTGGAAACGCTTACACCAGAACAAGCTGATTACATCGGTGTTCCAGTGGAAGGTCCTTTCAAACCTGAGTATTACAGATATTAATTTTCTGCTTAATGATAGAAAAACCTTCTCAGATTTGAGAAGGTTTTTTATTTTTAGGAGCTTAATCCCGCTATCCGCTCATACTACTCGTTCCAGCGTTCGCCAAATCACCCCCCAACTCTCCCACTTTACTGTGGGGTAGTCGCTACTATCGGGGCTAAGGGTTTTGTATATTTCTTCAATGTTTCATATAAGTTTGACCATAAGTCTTGAACTTAGAAAAAACAAAAGTGATGATCAGTGCAACAAAACATCCGATGCATACACAAATCACTCGCTCAATCGGAATCAACCAATCATGAGCCTGATTTTCCTCAATCAAAACAATGACCATTGCTGCTAAAGCGGAACGAAGTGTATTATCAAGCTTCAAAGCAATTCCTACAAGGATCGTCAAGGCGACACCGATACAAATCAATAAAATATTCGGAATCGGAATCAGAAATAAAATCATTCCGATAGAAGCGCCGAGAAGATTGGATTTGATCCTGTCATAAGCCAATTTGTTGCTGTTATCCGGCGAGAAAACGATTACAACAGAAATCAAAGCCCAATAAACAGGATATTGCGGAAGAAAAATATAAAACAGATAACAAATTGATGCTCCAATGACGCATTTCACGAGATAAATCCATTCCGAAATAGAAACTCTTAATCTTAAAAATTTGGAAAACTGTTGTATAAAATTCGACATCAATATCTTGCTAGAAATGAGACTTCAAAATTATAAAACATATAGCAAATCAAAGATTTCGGAAACATTATTTATGTCATAAATATTTCATTTTCCTTTACATAATTAGTAAATTGCCAATTCAAAAAATTTCAAAAAAAATGGAATATTCACAATTGGAGCCAAAAGTGATCTGGAAAAATTTCGCAGCACTGAATTCGATTCCAAGACCATCAAAAAAAGAAGAAAAAGTCATACAATTCATAAAGGAATTCGGGGAGAATCTTGGATTACCAACAACGGTAGATGAAGTTGGAAATGTCATCATCACAAAACCTGCGACTCCGGGAATGGAAAACCGAACGCCAATCGTGATGCAGTCACATCTTGATATGGTTTGTCAAAAAAACAATGATGTAGATTTTGATTTCGAAACTCAAGGAATCCAGATGTATGTGGATGGTGATTGGGTAAGGGCAAAAGGAACAACTTTAGGAGCCGATAATGGTTTAGGTGTCGCTACGATCATGTCGCTCTTAGAAAGTAATGACATTGCACATCCGGAATTAGAAGCCCTTTTCACAATTGATGAAGAAACAGGAATGACAGGCGCTTTAGCTTTGAAACCCGGACAATTGAAAGGTGAAATCCTCTTAAATCTTGACACCGAAGAAGATGACGAAATCGATATCGGTTGCGCTGGTGGTGTGGATGTAACTGCTTCTGCAAAATTTGATCTGGTGGAAATAAAAGGTGAAACGTTCAAGATCGAGATCAAAGGTTTACAAGGCGGACATTCCGGAATGGATATTCACAAAGGTTTTGGAAACTCAAATAAGCTATTGGGGAGATTCTTATTTTTAGGATTGGAAAATCAAATTCAGTTAATTTCGATTGATGGCGGAAGTTTGAGAAATGCAATTCCAAGAGAAGCAAAAGCGATTATTTCTGTCGAAAACTCAGAAGATTTTGTATCAAAATTTGAGGAGTTGAAATCTGATATTTTGGAGGAATTCGCTTCATTAGAAAAAGATCTGGTTATTAATATCGAGAAAACAGACAATTCAGAAAAAGTAGTTTCTATTGAAAATTCGAAAAAAATAATCTTCGCAATTAATGCAGCACACAACGGTGTTTTCAGAATGAGCCCGGATGTAGAAGGATTGGTAGAGGCTTCCAACAACGTTGCTAGAGTTGAGCTGAAAAATGGTGATATCAAGATTTTAAACCTAACACGTTCATCTGTAGAATCTACAAAATGGGAAGTTGCCAATCAATTAAGATCAGCATTTGAAAGCAATGGCTTAAAAACGGTATTCGGTGGTTCATATCCAGGTTGGAAGCCAAAACCAGAAGCAGAGATCATCAAAGTAATGACGGGACTTTATGAATCAAATTTCGGAGAAAAGCCATTGGTCGTAGCTTGTCACGCTGGTCTGGAATGTGGCATCATCGGAGCCAATTATCCAAAGATGGAAATGGTAAGCTATGGTCCAACAATCAAAGGCGCACATTCGCCGGATGAAAGAGCCAATATATCATCTGTTCAAAAATTTTGGACGTATACACAAGATATACTAAAGAATATTCCTCAGAAGAATTAATAATTGAATCAACCAAATCCAGTAACTTTTACTGGATTTTTTATTTTAGCCAATTATCATTAATATTTTTCTAAATTACACTAGCTCTAGGATAATTATTGTTAAAAATTTACTAAATTCGCCTTGAATTTAATACCTAATATATGAAGAAAGAACTTTTACGAATTGGTATTTTGTGCAGCGTTGTTGGATTTACCCTATCCGCCAATGCACAGGAATACGTTGACAAGAAAATTACCGAGAAGAACGGGAATATTAGTTTAGTAACTTTTAAGAGCGGTGCAAATTTAAGATCCACTGCAAAAGTCGATCTGTTTAGAGAAATTTTAAAACTACCTGCCGGAGCAGAATTTAAACTTACTAAATCGGATAAAAATGCAGCTGGCAATTTTTTGGATGAAAAGTATCAATTGTACTACAACAACGTAAAAGTTGAATTTGGAACTTACAATCTGCATTATAAAAATGGTGAACTTACCAGCATGAATGGTGAGATCTTCCCGACAAATAATGTGAGTACATCTCCAAAGATCTCTTCACAAGTTGCTTTGAGCAATGCCATCCAAAGTGTTGGTGCACAAAAGTATATGTGGGATGATGCTGAAAGCAATGTTGACAGTTACAAAAAACCTGCAGGAGAATTAGTTCTTCTTCCAATACAGCAAGCAGATGAAAGTTACAAATTGGTCCTGGCTTACAAATTTGATGTTTTTGCATCTCAGCCAATGAGCAGAGCTTATATCTATGTGGATGCTATCAATGGACAAGTATTATTATCTGACGCAATCATCAAACACGCCAATGGACACGGTCATAATAATATACTAAAAGATGAGCTTGATACAGAAAAAATCACTTCTGAAGTAAAAGACTCTGAATTAAAAAATACAATCTCTAAACTTGCAACAGGTAATGCTGCAACAAGATATAGCGGAACCCAGTCCATTGAAACCTCTTTAAACACAGCTGAAACAAATTACATTTTGTATGATACCACAAGAGGAAATGGTGTAAGGACGTACAACCTGAAAAAGAGCACCACAATAAGTAATACTGATTTCACGGATGCTGATAACGATTGGACCGCGACAGAGTTCGATAATTCTACTTGGGACAATGCTGCTTTGGATGCTCATTTTGGGGTATCGAAAACTTATGATTACTTTAAAAATTTTCATAACCGAGACAGCTATGACGACAATGGTTCGATATTGAGAAGCTATGTTCATTATGGAAATAATGTGAACAATGCCTATTGGTCTGGTTCATATATGCTTTATGGCGATGGAGACAGAACCAGCAATTTCAATGTATTGACGGCATTTGATGTTACAGCTCACGAATTGGGACATGGCGTTTGTGCATCTACAGCAGCTTTAGCTTACCAAAGAGAATCCGGAGCCATGAATGAGGGGCTTTCCGATATCTGGGGATCTGTTGTTGAAGAAACTTATCTGCCCAATAAACAAGCTTTCACAATTGGAGAGGACATCACATTATATGCTCCTTATTATTTAAGGTCTCTGAGTGACCCGAAATCTGCAGGACAACCGGACACATACAGAGGTATCAACTGGCAACCAGCTACTGCTGCAGAAGGTTGTACCACACCTGACCGAGATCTCAATGATTATTGCGGTGTTCACACAAACAGCGGTGTTTTGAATCATTGGTATTATGTTCTTGTACAAGGAAAAACAGGAACCAATGATATTGGAAAATCTTATAACGTAACAGGAATTGGATTTGAAAAAGCAGCAAAGATCGTTTATCGTCTGGAGACAGCCTATCTTTCTTCAAACTCAAATTACACCAACGCCAGAAACTTTGGAATCCAGGCAGCCGTTGATTTGTATGGTGCAGATTCCGCAGAAGCAATTGCTACTCAAGATGCTTTTTATGCAGTTGGTCTGGGTTCAAAGTACAATCCTAACGGACCAGATACAACAGCTCCAACCACTCCACTTAATCTAGCGGCAACTTCTACAACCAATGTTTCTACATATTTGACATGGACAGGTTCTACAGATGATTTTGCATTAGACGGATATAATGTTTATAAAGATAATGTATTGTTGGGAACAACTTATAAAACATCTTACTATGTAACAGGATTGTCTGCATCTACAACGTATAACTTCAAGGTTGAAGCAAAAGATGAAGCAGGTAACAAGTCCGGCTTTAGTAATACTGTTCCGGTTACAACATTGGCCACAGGTAATACCTATTGTACTTCTCAAGCCTCTAACACAAGCTTTATGAAGATACAAAACGTGAAACTTAATACGATTGACAATGCAAGTACCGGAAGTACAGGTTATGAAGATTTCTCTTATTTGTCAACTGAGGTGACAAAAGGCGGAACATATACAATCACCATCACTCCTCAATGGTCTGGCACTGTATATCCTTTAAGATATAGATTGTACATAGATTATAACAATAATGGCGTATTTACAGATACCGGAGAAACTGCCTGGTCACAAACTACAGCTACAAGTGCCGCTACAGTTTCCGGAACATTCACAATACCTGCAACCGCAACAACAGGAAGGGTAAGAATAAGGGTTCAAGCAGCTTACTCTCAAACGCCAACTTCTTGTGCCACGATCAACTATGGTCAGGTAGAAGACTATTCCTTAGATATTCAGGATCTTTTAGCTGTTTCCGATGTTGACAACAAAAACAGTATTTCTATCTATCCTAATCCGGTAAAAGATGTTCTTAATATCAAATCAAACGAAAGTGGAGATTCTACTTACAGAATTTTCAACACGGCAGGACAATCCGTTGCTAATGGAAAATCTGTTGACAATAAAATAGATGTGAACAAACTTTCTACAGGAAATTACGTTATCGAATTAGTGAATAAAAAAGGTGAGAAATCATCTCAGAAATTCATCAAAAAATAATAAACAACATTTATTTCTAAAAAAGCTCCCAGATTTGGGAGCTTTTCGTTTTTATTTCTGTCTAAGATATTAGTGTCCCGAATGCCCATCAACCCCATGAGCGTGGCCGTGTGCCAACTCTTCCTCTGTTGCCGGACGAGTGTTCAAGATCTCAACATCGAAGAACAAGCTTCTTCCTGCCATTGGATGATTAAGGTCTACAACAACCGCTTCCGGAGCTACTTCCAAAACCACAGCTTGAAAATTATTTCCTTGATTGTCAGAAAGTGGTAAAATCGCTCCAACCGGAGGCAATTCTTGTCCTTGGAACATATCTACCGGCAATTGTGTAACTGCTTCTGGATTTCTTTCACCGTAGCCTTCACTTGGTGTAATTTCGAAAGAAGCCTTATCTCCTTCAGCCAGATTTTGGATTTCCTCTTCAAATTTTGGAATCATCATTCCAACACCGTAAAGAAAAGTCATTGGATTTTCTGAAGAAGTTTCT
>Ga0065704_10002520_pt1 | contig 11350 bp, 8 predicted proteins | sample SwiRhicommuniRL2_FD_59091 | JGI IMG/M metagenome (GOLD analysis project Ga0065704, IMG submission 59091) | Switchgrass rhizosphere bacterial communities from Rose Lake, Michigan, USA - RL2 v2 (version 2) | ecosystem: Host-associated > Plants > Roots > Rhizosphere > Soil | place: East Lansing, MI | reverse complement strand
CCACCGCCATTAACCTGCCTACTGTAGGCCTTCTTAGCAAACGAAAGTAGTCTGTAAGCGGAACTCTCGCCGCGATTGGTGCCCTCGCTTCCTTCACGACCAACAACGAAATGGCCACTGTGCCAATTGCCGCCAGCGCCACGAACCACGCCATTGCGTGAATGGGGGCCTCGGGAGAGTCCTGCCCTGCGACCTCGACGAGTTTGGGCACCGCAGCCATCAAAAGGATGCCGATTGCGAAGCCGCCTTGCCACGCGGCATAGATCCGGGCGCGCTCGTCGCCGTTGGCAGAGATGCCTGCCATCAGACCCATCTGAGCCAACCCCAGGATAGACCAGCCAATGTAGCAGACCAACAAGGCCACAAAGAGGTAGGCGGCGCTTGCCGTTTCCGGTGGAGCAAACAGCATAAAGCCCCCTCCCACCAACATTGGTACGGATGCTGCCAGCCAAGGTTTAAATCGGCCAAAGCGGCCCGTAGTGCGATCCATCAGGATCCCAAGCACTGGATCCACCGCGATATCGATGAGGCGAACTGCGGTGAACACGGCCCCAACGATAGACAACGGGATGCCGAGCCGGCCAGCATAGAAGGCCGGCAGATAAACGATGAGCGGCATTGTCAGGGCGGCGAAAGGCACGGCTGGCCCCGCCACCGCGGCGATTGTCAGCCGGCTCAGATGAGCGACACTCAACGCGTTCAACCTCCTTGATATCCACCCTTGATCCAGCAGGGTTTACTGCGCTGGCTACGCCCGCGGCATGCCGAATTCCCGTTCAGATCTCAGCCGAGCACGATTGCGAGATAACAGCTGGATTAGTCAGTTGCGCGCAGGGCGCTGTTCATGCCCCCATTTCGGGTGGTTTTTAGCCGTGGCGTGTACCGCATGGTCCCACCCGGCGATCGCCTTAACGTGCGATTTGATGTTAAATTTGTCCTTTGTGCGGATTTCAAGCAGCTCAACCCCGGCCGGTCCTGCTGAATAGCCATAGGGGACGTCACTTGGCACGTAAAAGCTGTCTCCCTCGCCAATCACTTCCGTACCCAGCCTCACTTCTCCCGCGATCACATAGTACAGGCAGTCGGCATTGTGGGAATGAAGCGGAAGAGGGAACCCGCTCCGGAACCAGCAGTGTATCACGCTCAATTCGGGCATAGTGAAGACCAGCTTCAGAGTACTCCCTTCGTACATCCCTTCTTCAGCCATGCGGGTGAAGCCTTCCACGGCGTCCGGGGTCAATGTCGATGCGTCAAGCGCATCGGTTTGATCAACGAGGGGGTAATTTTCCTTACGAAGCACCTGAAACCCAGGCTTTTTCTTATCCATGTGACAACTCCGGATTGTAGAAGCGCTAACTTTAAAGGGACCCGACAAAATGTTCGGTCGAGGGATCTCGAGGATAGAAATCTCCTGAGTCCGGTACCTTTCCAAAGAAGGGAGTTCCGGCTTTGACTTCATCCGCGTCACCATGCCACTCGATGTAAGAGTGGCGCTCGATAATCCGCCACTCGCCATTGCGCTTGGTCATCCGGTCAAGATAGCGCCCGCCGATGAAGGCCTCCCTCACTTGACCATCGTGGGCGCCGATTTGATTGACAGCCAGGACGTAGGATTCGACCCTCGCCTCAGCGCCATCGAGCCTGATGAGTGGATTGCTCATAAGCTTCCATCCGGGGCGGACGGTCCGAAGCCATTCGAAGGTCGTCTCAATCCAGGGGTAAGCGGGCCCGCTGTAGCTTCCAGAGTGATGTTCGATTGCATCAGGCCAATAGACGCTTTTTGCCAGTTCCAGGTCGCAGCGGTCGAAGGCATGTGCATGTCGGGCGATACAGTCCCTGATCACCTCGCGATCATGCAGGTCGTTTAATTCTATCTTTTTGGACAGCATTCCACTTTCCTCTCCGATTTTCCTTCTATGACTTAGGGTGGATGTAGAGGCGTGCTTCCCCGCCATTCCGCGGCCGTCCTTCGCTCATCGAAAAACCGATCCTGGGCAGCAGGGTTTCAGCGCTCATTTTGCCCCCCTCCCTGCTTGATCATGGCCCGGGCGCCATCGGCGATCCGGGCGGCATCGGGGGCGAACGCCGCCTCTAGCGGGCGCGTGAAAGGCACGGCGCAGTAGGCACCGCCAAGTCGATATACTGGCGCCTTCAGCTTGCCGAAAAGTTCGTGGTTAACAACGGCCGCGATCTCGGCACCGATGCCGAACGGCTTGGCTGCTTCGTGAACCGTCATCAGCCGGCCGGTCTTGCGCACCGATCCGAGCACCGCCGCTTTGTCCCACGGCTGGATCGTGCGCAGGTCGATCACTTCGGCGGAGATCCCTTCCTTGGCCAAGGCATCGGCCGCGCCGAGCGATTCGACCACCATGCGCGAATGGGTGACGATGGTCAGGTCGGTTCCCTCGCGGCGCACCGCCGCCTTGCCGAGCGGGACGCGGTGGCCGCTCTCCGGCTCCGGGCCCTTGGCGCCGAGCAGGAGCAGGTTCTCGATAAAGATACACGGATCAGGGTCGTCGATGCAGCTGCGCATCAGCCCATAGGCGTCTTCCGGGGTCGACGGGGCGACCACCTTTAGCCCGGCAACATGGGCGAACCAAGCCTCAAGATAATCGGCATGCTGGCCGCCCGAGGCGATGCCCGCGCCGGTCATCATCCGCACGGTAATCGGCACCCCGGTCTGTCCACCCGACATGAATCGCAGCTTCGCTGCGTGGTTGACCAGCATGTCCATGGCCACGGTCGCGAAGTTCATTAGCATGATCTCAGCCACCGGCTTCCAGCCGCTGAGCGAGGCGCCGATCGCCGCGCCAATGATCGCCTGTTCGGCGATCGGCGTAGAGCGGACGCGCTCGTTGCCGAACCGGGTGGAAAGGCCGCGCGAAATCCCGACGACGCCGCCGCCTTCCCCGTCGGCAACATCCTCGCCGAACAGTAGAACCTTCGGGTCGGACTTCATAGCATCGCCCAGCGCGCGATTGAGCGCCTCGATCATCGTTACCTGCGCGCTCATTGCCTCTGTCCCCTCGATGGCTTCCTTGGTTGCGGTTGCGGTGCTCACGCGTAGCTCTCCTCGGGCACGAGGCGGTCATCGGCGTAGACATCACGGCGCAACTCGGAAACGTCGGGAAATTTGGCGGCAAGGGCGTATTCGATGGCCGCGTCGATCGCGGCCTCGTGTTCGGCCTCTATCCCTGCCAAGGTGGCCTCGTCGGCAATCCCGTTTGCAATAAGCTGCGCCCGGAAGCGCGGATAGGGATCCGCCTCAATGGCCGCCTGCTTGCGCGCCTTGTCCATGTAGGCATCGTCGTCCCCCATGACGTGGCCATGGAAGCGGAAGGTCACAGCTTCGATCAGGGTCGGCCCTTCGCCGGCGCGGGCACGAGCGACCGCTTCGGCCGCGACAGCATACATCTCGTGCGGGTCGTTACCGTCCACGCGAACGCCAGGCATGTTGTAGCTGATCGCGCGGTCGGATATCTGCTTGGCCGACGTCGCCGTCTCATAGGCGGTATGCTCACCGAACTGATTGTTTTGGCAAAGGAAGATTACCGGAAGTCTCCAAACGGAGGCGAGGTTGAGAGCCTCGTGGAAGGCGCCGATGTTGGAAGCACCGTCACCGAAGGTGGCCACTGCCACCCTCCCGTCGCCGGCCAGCTTCGCCCCCCAAGCCAGGCCATTGGCAATCGGCATTGACGAACCGACGATGCCCGTGGTCACCATGATGCCCTTCTTCGGATAGGTGATATGCATGGGGCCCCCTTTCCCCTTGCAGGTACCATCTACCCGGCCCGCCACCTCTGACCACAGCTCCTTCAGCGGCATGCCTTTGGCGAGCATGTCATGGATGCCCCGGTAGATGGTGCAAAGGTAATCATCGTCGGTCAGGGAGACGCTCAGGGCCGAAGGGATCACCTCTTGGCCTCGATAGCTGTAGTAAGGTGTGACGAGCCGACCGGCCGACATCAGCCTTCGGGTCCGCTCGTCATTTGCCTTGAGCAGCGCCATCCGGCGAAAAATCTTCACCTGCGTTGCTGCGTCCGGAGTGATGCGGTTTTCCACTATGCGTCTCCCTGCCCGATGGCAGATATTAAATTAGAACCTGATGCTTGCTTCAGCCCCGTAAGTTCGGGGCCGCATATATGACACTGCATCCCCTGCCGAGGTTGCGAACACGCTCGCAATTCTCAGCGTATTGGTCAGGTTGTTTCCATACACCGCAAGCGTAATACCAGACTTTTCAAAGGTATAGGACGCTCTCGCATCCAGAGTAGTATATTGCTTTTGCTGAATACGTCCGTCGAAAGTGTATGAAATCGGACTCGTATGATATACTGTTGCGTTAAGCCTGAGTTGGTCGTCTCCCACCGGAACGGTAAGTGCCGGCGAAACGTTGAGCGTGAATTTTGGGGCACGGATCATGCGGTAGCCGCTCAAATCACGGATGAGGGGCACATTGCCGGTGTTCAGCACGGTACCCGTATTGGTGTGAGCAATAGGATCGTAACCACTCCGCGTCGGGTCGTTCACCGGCGCATTCTTGAAATCCGTGTACTTGGCATCGAGCAGCGAGATCCCTGCGCGCACTGCAAACATGGTTCCCAGGCGCAGGGTCGCGTCGATGTCGGCCCCGTTGATCTTGGCTGCGGCTGCGTTCTGGATCACCGAGGTGTTCGTGCACGGCGCATCGGGCGCCGGGCTGGTCGGGACACAAACAAAGTTGTTGATCTGCAAATTTTTATAGTCGTAGTGGTAAAGCGCGATATTCAAATCAAGAATGTTGGCGATAGTGCCCTTGAATCCAGCCTCATAGGAATACACGGTTTCCGGGTCCGCTAGCGGGAGCGTGCCGTCCGGGTTCAGCGCGAACGCCGACGACTGGAAAATCCCGCCTTTGAAACCCTTCGTGAAAGTGAAATAGACGTTGGATTTCGGGGTTAAATCATACCGGATTGATGCACGAGGGGTAAAACTGTTCCAGCTGCGCGCTGCCACGTCGGGCGATAGAGTGCCCAGAGCGGAGTCGGTGCCATAGATGAACAAGCCGCTGCCGAGGCTGCGCCGCTCATGGCTATACCTCAAGCCCCCGATCAGATGCAGTCGGTCCGTAACGTCATAATAGACTTCTCCGAAGAGGGCCTTGGCGTTGTAAGATTGCTTGCTTATGATGCTAACCGAAAAGGTGTCCAAGACATTAAGCGGGGTGAACCCGCCCCATCCGTTAATATAGTAGGCCCCCAATACAAAGTTAAATTTTCCAGGCAACTTTGAGCTAAATGAAACTTCCTGACTAAAGGCTCGATCAGTAGAGTATGAGTCGTACAGAAGACCGTATGTCCCATCAGGCTGGACGCTGTTGTCCGCATCATTGACCGCATGGAGTTTGTACTCTCCAAAGGCAGAGATTGATTTTATTTCACCAATCCCAGCGTCAATAGATACAGTTCCGCCATAGCCGTAATGATCGTTGGTATTCGTTATCGGCATGATGGGGTTCTGAGCGACGATATACGGGTCCCCCGGGAGCAGTATCGTGCCCGGAATAGTACGGCCAACCGTATTCCCGTTGAGCGGAACAGCAAAACCAGTGGCAGTATCATCTCGCGCCCACCAGTCGGCAAACAAGATGATTTTGACGTTGTCTATCGGATCCAGCCGCAGCTTGCCGCGGAATGTGCGGGAGCGAAATGGGGACACATAGTCGCCGTTCTGGATCGAACGCAAGTAGCCGTCGTTGTGCTCATATGATCCCGCAACGCTCAACGCCGCGCGATCTTGGATCACCGGCACACTCACGAAACCCTTGATACCGACGCTGTTCAGGTTGCCGTAGCTGGCGCTGAGACTTCCAGCCACGTCATTGCCGGGTTCACGGGTTATCACACGGATCGCCCCGCCCGTTGCATTGCGACCGAACAGAGTTCCCTGGGGCCCTTTGAGGACCTCGATCCGCTCGACATCTGGCAGATCGAGCATGCCGGTGTTCGGCGAGAACACATAGACGCCGTCGAAGTAAAAAGCGACGTTGAGATCAGAACCAGCATTGGTGACCTGAGTGGTAATGCCGCGGATCGACGGAATAGTTACGCTTCCGACTGCGTCCATGAGAAGACCCGGAGTCGCAGCAGTCAGACCCTGGATGTTATTGATTCCTGCGTCCCGCAGTTGCTGTCCGGTCATCGCGCTGATTGACAACGGAACATCCCGCAGCCGCTCATCGCGGCGCTGCGCAGTGACAATGATATCCCCCATCGCAGCGACCTCTGCCGACCCAGGGTCAGCAGCAACCTGAGCCTTGGCAGATGTTTCAAAAAGAACTCCACCAGACGTCAAAAGTGCGCTCGCCAGAGCAAAACGTGAAATTGACATAGTCCTTCCCCTTTGCATTTTGCCCGCCTTAACTTTCACGGATCTTTTACGTTGGTAAATTAAGTTAGAATGTAAAATATTCAGATTATATTTTCCGTATACTTTCGTTGTCAGAAATTATCCTTTTCCCGCCGCCAAAAAACTTGCTGGCCGGGTCATCTGGATAGAATGTTCCGAAGGTTTTTGGCGCGCCAAGCATGCCTTTGGAATAGTCCACCGGATCGACGTCGAGAAACCAGTCCACCACCGCTACACGTCGCAAAATGCGCCACTCACCTGCGCGCTTTTGCATGCGATCGAGATATCGTGCGCCTGTGAGTACGAGCCTGTCATCGCCGGCCGCATCGGGTAGGTTACTGACAGCGAAAAGATAGGACTCGACGTCAGCCTCTTCGCCAGAAATGCGTATAAGGTTTATGCCGTGCGTCTTCCACGTGGAATGGCGTGCCCTCAGAAATTCGACAATCTCGTCCACCCAAGGGTAAACAGGCCCTTCATAGCTTCCCGCGTGATCCTCGGTCGCGTCCGGCCAATACGCGCTCTTGACGATGTCCGCATCACCACGGTCGAATCCGTGGCAAAAACGAGCCAAGCAGTCGCGGATCGCCTCCTTGTCGAGCAGCACTTCGATGGCGCGGTCCCTACCGGACGATGTTGAGTGCGCTTCAGCGCCGTTCGCCTGCGAGTGTCTCGCCACCTGCATCTCCCAATCATTTTGTTGTCATCGGACTTGGCCCGGTTGATCTTCGAGCCATTCCAAAAATGATGACTTGCATGCAGATGAGCGCCTAGTGAGACATTGGTATAATGTCCGACAGCACTTCCGTATGAGGCTGGCGCGCAGCCTTAGCTAACCGCCGAACCATCGTATGAGTTATGCCAGGGCGCAAAAACGGTCGTTGAGACGAAAGTCGGAATGGCAGTTGCCTGCGATGACATACATCATGCGCCAACATCCGCAGCGCCGGTGCCTGTCGAGCCATTGCCGGGACAAACTATGCCGATCCTGTTATGATCTCTCGAACCACCTTAAAAAGTCTAGGATAGGACAAATGCGCGGCAAATCCGGCGTCTCACCCATTGCAGATCACGACATTCTGCTAGAAGCTCTACATGATATCAATGTCGGTATAACCATCTTTGACTCTGACGATCACCTGATATGGTGGAACAATGCTTATCGTCAGTTTTGGCCCGGACTGTCTGATCGTATCGCTGTTGGGTTGTCGAAAGCCGAATTAACAGTAATGATTCACGAAAGGGGGACGGAACTGTGGGTTCCCGTCCCGCACTCCTGGCTCGACGAGACCGGACATCCCCTTGGTCCGTTTGCACACGTCAGTCGTCTTGCGGATGGGAGATGGGTGCACATTCACGCCGCCCCCTTACCTTCAGGGTGCTATGTTACCTGCATTTCCGACATTTCAGAACTCAAAGCGCGAGACATGCGCGATCTGGCAATCGAACTGGCTGAGCGCAATGCATTGGTACTTGGCGACGACTACGCTCTGAAAGAGGCGACGGTCACGTTTCAGCCTGGAACGTCGGCCCCGCTTTGGACGGGACCCATTGAAGATTTGCTTCTTCTCGATCTCGACCAACGAGACGCTATTACGACGTACAATGAGCTCGCAGCGGTATGTCGAAAAACCTTTTTGTTCTGTGATCTAGATGAACTGGATCAATTGCTGGGCGGTGACCTAACTTCTTTGGTTCGTCAGATAAGGGGCGAGCAGCATTTCATATCGGTTCGACGAACTACATCCGCCGATGGAACCGTTATGGTGCGATTCGTGGACGTCAACGACCAGTTCAATCTGGATCACATCGTTCAGTCCAGCGACTCTACCCGTTACCGAGATCTCCAAAAGGTAGTAGATGGACTCAATAACGACATACTGAGCGTAACCCATAGACTGCAAGACGAAATTTCCATAAGACGCAAAATTGAGCGCGATCTCATTAAGTCCAGTGAAGAAGCTGAAAGATCGCATTTGCTCACTTCGCGATTTGTCGCCGCTGTGGGGCACGATTTGATGCAGCCGTTGAATGCGGCGCGCCTTTTTATATCGACTCTGAACAATTCGCGTCTGTCCGGTCAATCGCGGCAAATGGCGGGCAAGGCGCTACGAGCCTTGGACTTCTCGTCGCAGCTAATCGAATCGCTACTGGATCTTTCAAAAATTGAACTCGGCCTTACAAAACCTGTTTTTGAGAGTTTGGAATTCGACGAAATCCTAAGTGATCTATACGCAGAATTTCTGCCCGAAGCGAAGGCAAGAGACCTTTTCCTGGAGGTCTCATATTGCGGCCACATTATAACTTCAGATAGAGTTCTAGTTCGCAGAATAATCCAAAACTTCCTCGCCAATGCCATAGCACATACGACATCAGGAGTAGTTTCAGTCTCGCAGCGGGTTATCGCCGGTGAACTTCGAATAGCCGTGACTGACACCGGATCCGGTATTGCGCGCGATGCACAATCGGACATCTTTTCCGAATTTACTCGAATTCCAAGCGCCGATGCCAACGCAAGTCACGGGCTCGGACTAGGCCTCGCCATCGCGGCAGGAGCCAGTCGCCTGATTGGAGGCAGAATCAGGCTCGCCTCGCGGCCTTCTATTGGATCACGATTCTCACTAACCGTCCCGCTCGCTCCGGGTGCCTCCCACACCAGCCCAATCGATACCAGCCATAATGCCGGTGATTGTAGATCCGTTCTGATCATTGAAGATCATGACCTTACTTCCGATGCCATGTCTAGTCTTCTACAATCNTGGGGATATTGTACATATGTTGGTAGGAACATGAAGGAGGGACTCGNNTTTGTAGAAAAAGGACTCCACGTAGATTGGATTATCTCGGATTATCATCTGGGGAACGCAGAGATCGGGACTGTCGCTGTGCGTCGGCTCCGCGACGCGCTGGACGTGTCCATTCCAGCGCTCATCATCACCGCAGATCGATCTCCTGAGGTGCGCCAAGCGATAGAACTGGAAGGGATCGAAGTCGTCTTCAAACCCTTGGCGCCGGAGGCGCTTCGCGATTTTCTGAGCAAGAATCCAGCCTGAAATTGCGGAATCCCCCCCGACAGCCACGCTTGCTATCACGCGCGTTAGAGGGCAATCTCTCCCGAAAAAGGTGATCGGGAAATGGAGCTTGCATTCAAGGCCAACGCGCCAATCTTCAATCTGAACCGCGTATTGATCGTCGACGATCATCCTATGATCCGTGACGCACTGCGAACCATCATCGAGGTCGCATTTGATGCGTGCGAAGCCATGGAAGCAACGTCGATTGACGAAGCGGTCAGACTGCTCGAGTCAATGGAGTGGTGCGATGTCGTTTTGCTCGATCTCACCTTGCCGGGCGTGACAGGCCTCGACGCACTCCGCACTTTGAACACCCGATTTCCATCTCTCCCGGTGGTGATCATTTCCGGAATAGCCGACCACACCATCGCGGATAAAGCGATTGAGGCGGGGGCAATTGGCTTCATCCCCAAACAACTCAGGCGCGGATCCATTGTGGAGGCCCTTAAACTGATCTCTACAGGTGCGGGCCACAGACCATGCGCGAACAACGATCCTCATCTTCAGCGACAGACAGTGGATCGCATCAACCAATTGTCGCCACAACAGAGGGCAATCCTCGACCACGTTATAGAAGGGAGTGCCAATAAGCAGATTGCTTATCAAATGAGCCTCTCGGAGAGTACTGTTAAAGCTCATGTATCCGCAGTTCTTCGTAAGCTTGGCGTGGTAAGTCGAACCCAAGTTGTTGGACTCTGCAGTAAGGTGGGGTATCGAGCCCGGCCTTCCTTGGACGTTAGCCATTAGGGAAGCTGCCGAGACCTGCCTAACCATACGGTGGTACAGCGGCGCTTTACCTTTGAACTGCGACGTCCATCACTCCGGCGATGGATTTTCTATACTCTGCTCCTGACGTGACCCCAGCCGTGCCTGCCTGCTGCTCGGCCTTGGCCTCATGCTCGAACGCAAGGGCACATCATGGAACCACGAGAAGCTTTACCGGGAGGAGGGTCTGTCGGTTGCGCAACGAGATCCTGAACGAGGAACTGTTCGGCAGCCTCGCCGACGCCCGCCGCAGGTTGGCTGTGGCGCTACGACTACGGCATTATCAGGCCGCACTCTAGCTGGGGCACCGAACACCGGCATAAGAGGGCCTCGCTGGCTAGTAGAAGAAGGCGTTACGCCCGACGCGCTAGTGCCGATCAGGCAGCATAAATATCAAGCCGATGGACTCTCGTCATAGCCACGGCCTCCCTCGGGGAGGTCTTGGGGCGGGAAGAGCCTCTTGAGTTTCGGCTCCCGTGCAGGGACGAAGCGCCAGACCTGCACATAAGCGATTTTGACCAGCTCTCCGCCAGTTCAGCGATTGGTCAGCGCAAGGTGAAATCCAACTTTGCGCGTTCGACCAGCCAGCCGACACACGGGCCTGACAGAACGCTCGGCGTTTAACCGGCGGTCCTCCCCGGCGCGACGCCCCTGTCTCGTGGTGCCGATCGCGCTGCCATCTCATGATGGTGCTGGCAAACCCACCGGGACCCCGAGCCCTCCAAACCCGGGCCAGGCTGAAATGCTCCAAACCTCACCGGTGCCAGGTTGGGAGCAGCGCATTTCCAGTCGAGCGTGCGCGCTGGGCATGTGCCCACACGGTCAGCTCAGAACAAACCCTTCGTAGCCGTTCGCGGCACTTCGGGCGCACCGCTCCACGTAGTCGGGAAGCCCCCCCAGGTAGGTCATGCAGACCCGTTGGCCGGTCTCAGGATCAACGTGCACGCCACGATCTCGGACATCGCGTCTCATCAGGAGCAAGCGAGATGCTGTATTTGCGACGTGCTCCACCCACTCCGCCTGCGCCAGAGGATCCGCCTCGATCCGAGAATGACCGTGCGCATCCATGTAAGCGATGCAATCGCCGATCCAGTTGATCTGCTGTTCGGAGAAAGGAAACATGT
>Ga0065704_10071391_pt1 | contig 11354 bp, 11 predicted proteins | sample SwiRhicommuniRL2_FD_59091 | JGI IMG/M metagenome (GOLD analysis project Ga0065704, IMG submission 59091) | Switchgrass rhizosphere bacterial communities from Rose Lake, Michigan, USA - RL2 v2 (version 2) | ecosystem: Host-associated > Plants > Roots > Rhizosphere > Soil | place: East Lansing, MI | reverse complement strand
AAAGTATTCTTATGCTATGGAAAATGCCCATTCTTCTGTGAAAGAGGTGGCTTCATTTTCTGCTCTTTCTAATGACGAATTCGGTGTGCTGGAAACTATAAGTGATTATTTAAAACTATAATTTTTATAATGATCAGCGCCCCATTATCTTCGGAATTCAGTTCTTCCCCACAATTAATAGAGAAACTTTACCAAAACGGTATCCTGAAAACATACCACGAAGGAGATATTATTCTGGATGAAAATGCTTCTATACGCTCGATTCCGATTGTGATGAAAGGATTATTAAAAGTCATTAGAACGGAAGAAGATGGTCGCGAGATTTTATTGTATTATATCAAAGCCGGTGAAAGTTGCATTATGTCGTTTTTGGGCGGAATGCACAATGAGAAAAGCATTGTAAAAGCTGAAGTAGAAGAAGATTCTGAAATCCTTTTCCTGCCCATTGACAAAGTTTCACTTTTTATTAAGGAGTATCCGGAATGGCTGGATTATATCTTCAGATTGTATCATAAGCGTTTTGAAGAATTGCTGGATATCATTAATGCGATTGCCTTTAAAAAAGTAGATGAAAGATTATTGGACCTACTCTATAAAAAATCCGAAATATCTCAGTCAAAAACAATAATCATTACGCATGAGCAGCTTGCCAATGAGCTTGGTACAGCTAGAGTAGTAGTATCCAGACTTTTGAAACAGCTGGAAGACTCTGGGAAACTAAAACTGGGTAGAAACAAAATTATCCTTTCAGATTCTATTTAAATTTCCTTGTGTAACAAAAGTAGCTGTACAGCATCACAGATATTTCCATTTTTGTCTCATAAAGTTGAAGAATGGACATTTTTGGTTATATAGCATCGGTTTTTATCGGTATTTCTTTAGGATTAATTGGCGGTGGCGGAAGTATTCTTACCGTTCCTGTTTTGGTTTATCTTTTTGGTATTGATGCTTTTCTGGCAACAGAATATTCACTTTTTATCGTCGGAATCAGCAGTTTGGTTGGTTCGTTTTCTTACTTTAAAAAAGGATTGGTCGATCTCAAAACGGCATTTATTTTTGGTGTTCCATCGATCGTTTCCATTTTTCTTACCCGAAATTTTCTCCTCCCTTTAATTCCTGATGAAGTTTTTATAATGAGGAACTTTGTTTTAACCAAAAACATTTTTCTGCTGTTAGTTTTTGCAGTATTAATGATTATCGCTTCCTATAAAATGATTCAAAAAAAAGCGGAATTAAAAATCGAAAAAGTCCCGTCACAAAATAATAATATACTTTTGGCGGCGGGAGAAGGCTCTGTTGTTGGGATTTTAACAGGTTTGGTGGGAGCGGGAGGCGGTTTTATGATCATTCCTGCCTTGGTCAATCTTCTGAAAATACCGATGAAAGTGGCCATCGGAACTTCTCTCGTCATCATTTCCTTAAATTCTCTCGTCGGATTTTTTTCATCGATCGATCACATCAGAATAGAGTGGAGTTTATTAGGAAGAATCTCTGCAATCGCCATCATTGGGATTATCATCGGCTCACAATTGTCAAATAAAATAGATGGCAAAAAGCTTAAACCAGCGTTCGGATGGTTTATTCTGGTGATGGGAATTTACATTGTTATCAAAGAACTTTTCTTTTAAAATTCTTGTGTAACAAAAGTGGCTGTACAGTAGGGCAAAAACCCGGAAATTAGTATCAAATTAAAATTAAATAAAAAATATCAAAATGAAAATAGAACAGATCTATACAGGATGTCTTGCTCAAGGAGCTTATTATATCGTTTCTGAAAATGAAGCAGCGATTATTGACCCTTTAAGAGAAACTCAACCTTACATCGACAGACTGGAAAAAGACAATGTAAAACTCAAATACATTTTCGAAACCCATTTTCACGCAGATTTTGTAAGCGGTCACATTGATCTAGGCAAAAAAACAAATGCACCAATCGTGTACGGACCAACGGCAAAACCTGAATTTGAAGCCATTATAGCCGAAGACAATCAGATTTTTGAAGTTGGAAAAATCAAAATCAAAGTTTTACATACGCCCGGACATACAATGGAAAGTTCTTCCTTTTTATTGATTGATGAAAACGGAAAAGAAAAAGTGCTTTTCAGTGGAGATACTTTATTTCTTGGCGATGTCGGTCGCCCGGATCTGGCTCAGAAAGCGGCAAATATGACTCAGGAAGAACTGGCTGGACTTCTTTATGAAAGTTTATACCAAAAAATTATGCCTCTGGACGATAAAATTGTCGTTTATCCTGCGCACGGAGCTGGTTCTGCCTGTGGAAAAAATATGCAGAAAGAAACGGTTGATACGTTGGGAAATCAAAAGAAAACCAATTATGCGCTCAACCAGAAAGATAAAGAAAGCTTTATAAAAGCCGTTACAGACGGACTTCTTCCTCCACCAGCTTATTTTGGGATGAATGTAGCGATGAATAAAAAAGGCTACGATAGTTTTGATGAGGTTTTGTCAAAAGGTCTTCACGCACTTTCTCCCGAAAAATTTGAGGAAATAGCAGAACATTCCGGCGCTTTGATTTTGGATGTCAGAAATAATGAAAATTTTGCGAAAGGTTTTGTTCCTCAATCCGTTAATATTGGATTAGACGGCGATTTTGCACCTTGGGTGGGTGCTTTGATCGTAGATGTAAAACAACCGATTTTATTGATCACCGATGAAAATAATGAGAAAGAAACGGTTACAAGATTGAGCAGAGTAGGATTTGATAATGTTTTAGGCTTTCTGAAGGGTGGTTTTGAAGCTTGGAAAAACAGTGGAAAGGAAACAGACAAAGTTCATCGAATCTCCGCAAAACAGTTTGAAGATGAGATTAAAGGTAAAAATGTTAAAATCATTGACGTTAGAAAAGAAAGCGAATATCAGGCAGAACACGTTGATGACGCCTACAATAAACCTTTAGCTTACATCAATGAATGGATCGATCATATTGAACCTACTGAACATTTTTATCTTCATTGTGCAGGCGGTTACCGAAGTATGATGACGGCAAGCATTCTTCTGGCAAGAGGTTACAGAAATTTTACCGAAATTGAAGGTGGATTTAAAGCCATCGCACAGACTGATGTTCCCAAAAGCGATTTTGTATGTCAAAGTAAAGTTTTGAAGTAATTTTGAATTAAATAAATATTAATGTTAGATATCATAAAAGAACCCTGGCCATGGTACGTTGCAGGTCCGCTGATTGGCCTTACTGTTCCGACTTTGCTGATCTTAGGCAATAAATCTTTCGGAATCAGTTCGTCATTGCGACACATTTGTGCGGCTTGTATCCCCGCAAACGTGAGTTTTTTCAAATACGACTGGAAAAAAGAATCTTGGAATTTATTTTTTGTTTTAGGGATTTTCTTCGGAGGAATGATTGCTGCCCATTTACTGATGATTCCTGGAGAAATTACAGTCAACCCGAACCTTAAAGCAGAATTGGCAACCTATGGGATCACGGATTACAGCAATCTTGTCCCGGCACAACTGATGAATTTTGAAAGTTTATGGACGTTAAAAGGTTTTATTTTGATGGTTGTCGGCGGATTTCTCGTAGGGTTCGGGACCCGATATGCGGGCGGTTGCACAAGTGGGCACGCTATAATGGGGCTTTCCAATCTGCAATGGCCGTCTTTGGTGGCAACGATCTGCTTTATGATCGGCGGTTTTTTAATGGCAAATTTAATTTTGCCGATCATTCTTTCACTCTAAACTTTTTTAATAATGACAAAAGGAAAAGATATCCGTTATCAGGACAGTATTTGTACCAATGAAAGCCAACTTCAGCACAAATGGTATCACAATTTGAAATATTTAATAGTTGGTGTTTTTTTCGGAATCGTGTTTGTGAAAGCTGAGATCATCAGCTGGTTCAGAATCCAGGAAATGTTCCGTTTACAGTCGTTTCATATGTATGGCGTTATAGGAAGTGCAGTGGTAACAGGCATGATTTCTGTCTGGCTCATCAAAAGGTTCAATATTAAAACCATTTATGGAGAAAGAATTTCAATTGCTCCTAAAACATTTAATAAAGGTCAGATTTATGGGGGATTGATCTTCGGTTTCGGCTGGGCTATTACAGGAGCTTGTCCCGGACCGCTTTTCGCACAGATCGGAACTGGGGCTTTTGCGGTAGTTATTACTTTGCTAAGTGCTGTTTTAGGAACCTGGGTTTATGGTTATTTCAGAGATAAATTGCCTCATTGAAACATGCATTACACAAATGCGCTGAAATTAAGATATAACATCTATGCTAAAGAATATGTGGTTATCTTAAATTTTAAACCCCAATCTTTAAGAGCTGTAAACTACAAACAACTCTATAGTTAAAGGTTAGGAAAGGTTACCGCTGATGTCACAAATTAATTTTAAAAAAAGCCAGATAGCGTAAGTTGTCTGGTATTTTTATATTTAAATTTTCATAATCTTAATTATGACCCAAGTCATAAAGTTCTATAGAAGTTCTCTTTAATTTTGATGATTAAAGATAAACTATGATAAACTTATATTCAATCTCTATTCTGTATTTATTCAAACTATTATTAAGTTTCAGTCCATTCAATTAGTTTGAGTAAAATATCATTTAAGTATTTAAAAGTATAAGAGAATAGGTCAGATTGATATGGTTATTGAGGAAAGTATCATCAAATTATTTGGGGGGAAATTAAAAGAATATAATGCGTCGGAAATTATTTTTTCTGAAAAAAGCAATGCTAATTATTATTATCAGATTGTAGAAGGGGAAGTTAAACTGAACAATTATAATGAGGATGGTAAGGAAACAATCCAAACAATACTGAAAAAAGGCCAAAGCATAGGAGAATCTTTGCTTTTTCTTGATAAAGCGTATCCTATAAATGCAATAGCGATCACAGCTTGTAAAGTTTTTCGCCTTCCTAAATCTAAATTTTTTCAAATACTTAATAAATTCCCTGAAAATCAATTTAAAATCATTAATAGCTTATCCGACTCAATGTATTTCAAGTACGTAATGGGAGAAATTTTTTGTACGCAAAATCCAGCAATGAAACTTCGCGTTCTAATGGATTACCTCAAAAACTCGGAAAAAGATTCAGGTGCATTTTCTTTTCAGGTCCCCCTTACTAGACAGCAGATGGCAAGTCTCACAGGATTACGCGTGGAAACAACCATCAGAGCTCTGAAGATGATGGAAAAAGAGAATGTTGTAAAGATCAAAAATCGTAAGATTTTTTATTAGGCCTTAGTAATATATTTTTCCTTTGACGATTTTTAGAGCCCCTTGTTTCTCGAGGTTTTTAATATGTCTAATGACTGTTTCTACTCTCAGACCCGTCATCGCAGCTAATTGCTGTCTGGTCAAAGGCATTTGAAATGAATATTGGGTCCTATCTGAACTAAAGCTTTTGTGATACTCCAAGACACCTTTGATTCTGACATTGGCATATAGAGAAGAATTGTTTTCTAGCATTATATATTTTTGATAAAGCCGCTCTGCAAGAAACTTATTGATGTCTCTCGAAATATTTGGGTGATCATCCAGCATTTGTAGGAACTTGGGTTTTGATAATCTTAAAACTTTTGCATCTTCGAAAACAACTGCATTCACGGGGAAAGTATGGTCAATAAATAATAACATTTCGCATACACTCAAACCACTATTAAGAATAGCAAATATAAGTTCTTTGCCATCTTCATTGTAATGGTTCAGCTTTATACTTCCTGAAATGATTTGATAATAATTTTTCGGGGTTTCGAACTCACTGAAAATAACATCTCCTCTTTTATAATTTTCAATTGTTGCTCCATAAGTCATAAGAAGCTCTTCTGGAATTAGCATAGTTTAAAATTTCGATAGTTTATTTGATTATTACTAAGTAATTTCTATGCCGAAAACGAGATCATATAATTTTTGATGGATATCAATTATGACCCAAATCATAAAAGTCTGTGATAGATATCTGTAATTTTGATGCTATTATAGGGAATGTTTTAACTTGTCAAGCCAGATGAAATGGGTAAAAAGAAAATTTTGATCTTTGATGATGATACTTCTATATTGGAAGTTGTTTCTATTATCTTTGAAGATAATGGTTATGAAGTTGAAATTGCAGAAACCGCAGACGACATTATTTCAAGAGTAAACGTTTTCTTACCGGACCTTATCCTCATGGATGTGTATATTCCGGTAATTGGAGGAATAGAAGCTACAAGGTTGTTGAAGGATCATATTGTCCATAACAGGATCCCTGTTATCTTCATTACTGCAAAAAACGATGCAGCTTTTATATCTTCACAGTCATCAGTCGTTGATTATTTATCCAAACCTTTCGATCTTGGTGAATTAGAGAGAAAGGTTGAAAAATGGATATCCTGATATTACAAATTGGAGATAGATTTTATTTTGATCATGACGCATAGCAGAAAATGATCTTACCTGAAATTTTCTGTATATTTATTTTAAATCTAATTAAATGGATGAAAACTTACTTGGATTAATTGCCGGAGGAATTACCTCTATCGCAATGATGCCTCAACTCATAAAAGTTTTGAAAGAAAAAAATGCAGAAGATATTTCAATAGTGATGTTATTGGTTTTGATTTCTGGGCTCTCTCTTTGGGTTTGGTATGGTATTTTGAAAGATGAATTACCAATTATCTTATCAAATGGTTTTTCTATTTTGGTGAATCTGACTTTATTGATCTGTTGTTTTATCTTCAAAAAGAAAAGTCAGATCTCATAAATCTCAGAATCTGTAAAAACATAGAATCTTCCGCTTTTCGGGAGATTTTTTGTGTCTAAACCTGTAAACTCGCTAAAAGCTGGAAGCAATAATTGATTTTCAGATACAACAAAACAAGGCAGTTTAATTTTTTTTACCACAGAATTAATAACAAACCCCGGATGAATATGACCTGTAATCTGAAATTTCAATTGTTCTTTTTCAAAATCGTGGACGAAAACAAAATCATTAATTTCCAAAAATTTTGATTTGGAATTCAAGCATAATTTTAATTCCAGTTTTTTTGAAATTTTGTCGTGATTTCCTTCAATCAAATAAAATTCTAAATCTTTATATTGATTTCTCCAAGTACAGAATTCATCCACATCAGAATTATCTCCGGCGTGAAGCAAATCACCGACAACAATGAATTTTTCCGGCTGAAAATATTCAATCAGAATAGATAATCGTTCCAAATCATTTTTCATGATCTGATTCGCCAACGCAATTCCGTTCTTTCGAAAATGAGCCGTTTTTCCGATATGCAGGTCCGATAAAATCAAAGCTTTCTCTTTTTTCCAAAACAACGCCCGTTGATTGGTTAAAGTGAAAATTTCGTTTTGAATATTAATATTTTTAGTTACTATTTTCATAATTAAATAAACGTAATTTTTGTCATTCCGTAGGAATCTAAACCGTTGAGATTGAACTCGTCGAACCACTTCGTTAGGTTTCCTAGGGAATGACAAAATACTGTTAAATTATTTTCCCTTTCTTCGCCTGCATAATCAACTTTTGAATTCTCGCATCCAGATTCTCACTTGTCAAAGTCTGCCTCAAACTATCCACTTTTATCGGGAAACTCAAAGGTGTAAAAGCATTCGCAAACTTCAGGATAATTTTCGATTTTTCAATCCGTTTAAAAGCTTCCACCAATCTTTGTTCTTGTAATTGCATATTGAAAACTTCTGTGTAAGCCTGTCTCACAAGAAAATGATTCGGGTCATAATCTTCCAGAACTTTGAAAATCAATCCTGCCGAACTTTGAAGCGATTTATTAGAACGTTGCTGTCCTGGAAAATTCTGTACAACCATTCCTGAAATCACCGCAATATCTCTGAATTTTCTTCGAGCCATTTCCGCAGCATTAATACTGGAAATCACATCGGTCATCAGATTTTCTCTTGTTAAAATTTTGTCTAAATTTTCTTCATTCAACGGAATTTCTTTGTCGCTGAACAACTCAAAACCATAATCATTCATTGCCATTGAGAAAGAAATAGGAGAGAGTTTTGAAATTCGGTAGGCAATCAGCGCAGCCATTACTTCGTGAACCAATCGGCCTTCAAAAGGATACATAAACAGATGATAACCTTCCCGATTTTTAATTAATTCAACCAAAAATTCATCTTCTTTCGGAATGTGGGAGCGTTCTTCCTGATTTACCAAAAGCGGATGCAAAAACTTTAGTTCTTTTTCAGAGGCTTTCGGATTTAATGCTCCGGAAAGTTTTTCTCTGAGAAAATGTCCGAGATTTGAACTCAACGGTAATCTTCCTCCCAAATAACTTGGCGCCAAAGCTTTTCCCTTTGATAATCGGACATAGACGGTCATATCTTTTACCATTGCAACTTCCAAAACGCGACCTGCCAAAATGAATTTCTCTTCTTTCTTTAATTTCGAAACAAAATATTCCTCGACCATTCCGATGTAACCGCCAGAAATAAATTTCACTTTCAGCATCGCATCGCTCACAATCGCACCCATATTCATCCGGTGAAGCATCGCAATCCTGCGTGAAGTGACTTTGTACAAACCGTCTTCCATCACAACCACTTTATGGTATTCTTCGTAGTTTTTCAGCGCACTTCCGCCAATCGTGAGAAAATCGATAATGGCTTTCCATTCTTCATCCCTGATTTCCTGAAACGTATAAATCTGTTTGATTCTTTCGTAAGTTTCATCGGGATAAAATCCGTCGCCAATCGCCAGAGTCATCAGAAACTGAACCAAAACATCGAAGCACAAAACCTGTGGTTCACGAGGTTCAATCACATTTTGTTTGACCGCTTCCTTCAAGGCTGAAACCTCGATTAATTCTAAAGAATGGGTCGGAACACAATAGATTTTCGAAGTTTCAAAAGGGGAGTGACCACTTCGTCCGGCACGTTGCAGAAATCTCGCAACACCTTTCGCAGAACCTATTTGAATGACCGTATCAACAGGTTTAAAATCAATTCCTAAATCTAAAGATGACGTAGAAACAACAGCTTTTAGTTTGCCATTACTCAGATTTTCTTCAATCCAGATTCTCAGATGTGCATCAATCGAACTGTGATGAATCGCTATTTGTCCGGCAAAATCTGGGTAAGCATTCAGTAAGAGCTGATACCACATTTCACTCTGGCTTCTCGTATTGGTAAAAACAATGGTCGATTTTGAATTGAGAATGATTGGGACAACTTTATCGGCTAATTTATGTCCGAGATGTCCTGCCCAAGGCAAAATTTCCACTTCATCCGGAAAAACAGAAAGGATATCGATTTTCTTTTTTTCTTTAGCAGTGATTTTTGTTTTTTTGATGTTGTAAGGAATCAAAACTTCCATCGCTTCATCCAGATTTCCAATCGTTGCCGAGACGCCCCAAATCTTCATTTTCGGAACATATTTTCTAAGCTGGGAAATTCCCAATTCGACCAAAACACCACGTTTTGAACCCAACAATTCGTGCCATTCATCAACAACGATACATTGCAAATCTTTGAAAAAACGCTGATGATTTTTTTGTCCGAGAAGCAAGTGTAAACTTTCGGGAGTTGCCACAAGGATTTCGGGCATATTTTTGACTTGTTGCTGACGGACTTTCGGGTCTGTATCGCCATTTCTTACGCCGACTGTCCAGTCCAGACCAATCTCGTCAATCGCCTCCTGCATTGCTTTGGCGATATCTTTTGAAAGCGAACGAAGTGGTGTGATCCATATCATTTTCAGTCCGCTTTTATATTTTTCGGGATGATTCAGAAAGTCTAAAATCAAAGCTAAAAAAACCGAATAAGTTTTCCCAAAACCAGTCGGCGCAACAACCAATCCGCTGTAGCCATTCCCGAATTTCTGCCAAGTATCAATCTGAAATTTGAAAGGTGAAATCAATTTTTCCATCATCCAGTTTTGAATGATTTTAAAGCCGTCGGTATTTTCGAAGTTACTCAAAATGTTTTTTTTAACCACAAAAGTCACAAAAGATTTTAATGCATTTTAGTTATTCAAAAGTTCAAAAAAGCGTTATTCTAAACTTTTTTGAACTTTTAGCAGAATCATTTTGAACTTTAGCTTTTGTGACTCTTGTGGTTTATTTTAAAGTTATTGTATCAGTTTCTTAATCTCTTCAATATTGTCAATCTCATCCACCGTTTTATCTTTCCTCCATCTTAAAATCCTTGGGAAACGCAATGCAACACCACTTTTGTGACGATTACTGAATCCAATTCCTTCAAAAGCAATTTCGAAAACCAATTCTGGTTTTACGGTTCTAACAGGACCAAATTTCTCAATCGCATTTTTATTCACAAACTTGCTGACTTCCATTATTTCTTTGTCGGTCAATCCGGAATAGGCTTTTGCAATTGTGACTAATTTATCTTCGTTTTTCACAGCAAAAGTATAATCGGTGTAATAAGCGCTCCGTCTTCCGCTTCCTTTTTGGGCGTAAATCAGAACGGCATCAATTGTCAAAGGATTGATTTTCCATTTCCACCAATCGCCTTTTTTTCTGCCGGAATGATAGTGAGAATTTTTCTGTTTCAGCATTAAACCCTCACTGTTGATTTCTCTGGAATTTTCTCTGATTTGATTCAAATCTTCCCAGTTTTCAAAATCAATAATTTGAGAAATTTTGATATTTTCAGGATTTTCATTTAATAATAATTCTTCCAGCATTGCTCGTCTTGCTGAGATTGGTTTTTCCCGCAAATCTGTTCCTTCCAATTCTAATAGATCATATGCAAAAACCTGAATCGGAATTTCCGAAAGCATTTTCTTCGTTAAAGTTTTTCGGTTTAACCGTTTTTGTAGTTCATTAAAATTTAAAACTTTATCATCTTTCACGGCGAGAATTTCACCATCAATTACAAAATTTCCTTTCATATTCTGGACAACTTCTTTGATTTCGGGAAACTGTTCGGTAACCAATTCTTCTCCACGAGACCAAATGAAAACTTCATCATTTCTTCGAATAATTTGCCCACGAATTCCGTCCCATTTGTATTCAATCAGCCATTCATCGGGCGTTCCGAGTTCTTCCAAATCTTTTTCGAGCGCATAAGCCAGACAAAAAGGGTAGGGTTTTGAATTGTCAGGATTGATATTTTCTGCAGAAATCAATTCTTTAAATGAAACTTCGTCAGGTTGCCATTTTCCCATCAAACTGTGCATCAGCGTACTTGCTTCCTGTCCGGAAAATTTTGTCAAAGCATTAATCAAAGTTTTATCTGAAACTCCGATTCTGAAACTTCCGCCCAATAATTTATTGAAAATCAATCGTTCCGTGTAATCCAAACCGTTCCAGGAATTCAGAACAAATTCTTTCTTTTCCGCATCAGATTTATTTTTTAAACCGACGATTTCATTCATCCATTCAGATAAAGATTTCTCGAT
>Ga0065704_10071387_pt1 | contig 11356 bp, 6 predicted proteins | sample SwiRhicommuniRL2_FD_59091 | JGI IMG/M metagenome (GOLD analysis project Ga0065704, IMG submission 59091) | Switchgrass rhizosphere bacterial communities from Rose Lake, Michigan, USA - RL2 v2 (version 2) | ecosystem: Host-associated > Plants > Roots > Rhizosphere > Soil | place: East Lansing, MI | reverse complement strand
CCTGCCGCCGAAGTGGCAGCCGATTAACGATTACGGAGCCAAGGTACAGGCGCATGTCATTGACAAATATTGAACACGTGATGCCAGTTAAGCTGGCCCAGGCGCTGGCAAATCCGATCTTTCCGGCGCTGGACAGCCAGCTGCGTGCCGGTCGTCACATTGGTCTCGACGAGCTGGATAATCACGCCTTTTTGATGGATTTTCAGGAATACCTGGAAGAGTTTTACGCCCGCTATAACGTGGAGCTGATCCGCGCCCCGGAAGGTTTCTTCTACCTGCGCCCGCGTTCCACCACGCTGATCCCGCGCTCGGTGCTGTCCGAGCTCGACATGATGGTCGGCAAAATTCTCTGCTACCTCTATCTCAGCCCGGAGCGTCTGGCCAACGAAGGCATCTTCACCCAGCAGGAGCTCTACGATGAGCTGCTGACGCTGGCGGACGAAGGCAAACTGCTGAAGCTGGTGAATAACCGCTCCACCGGATCCGACGTTGACCGTCAGAAGTTACAGGAAAAAGTGCGCTCCTCCCTGAACCGCCTGCGCCGTCTGGGCATGGTGTGGTTTATGGGCCATGACAGCAGTAAATTCCGCATCACGGAATCGGTGTTCCGCTTCGGTGCCGACGTGCGCGTGGGTGACGACGCCCGCGAAGCGCAGCTGCGCATGATCCGTGATGGCGAAGCGATGCCGGTGGAAAACCATCTGCAGCTCAATGACGAGCATGAAGACAATCTGCCGGATAGCGGGGAGGAAGAGTAATGATTGAACGCGGTAAATTTCGCTCACTGACGCTGATTAACTGGAACGGTTTCTTTGCCCGCACCTTTGATCTCGATGAGCTGGTGACCACGCTCTCGGGCGGTAACGGGGCCGGGAAATCCACCACCATGGCGGCGTTCGTCACCGCCCTGATCCCGGATCTGACGCTGCTGCACTTCCGTAACACCACCGAAGCCGGTGCGACCAGCGGCTCCCGCGATAAGGGGCTGCACGGTAAGCTGAAAGCGGGCGTCTGTTACTCGGTGCTGGACGTGATCAACTCCCGTCACCAGCGCGTGGTGGTCGGCGTACGTCTGCAGCAGGTCGCCGGGCGTGACCGCAAGGTGGACATTAAGCCGTTCGCCATCCAGGGGCTGCCGACCTCCGTTCAGCCAACCTCCCTGTTAACGGAAACCCTTAACGAACGTCAGGCGCGCGTGCTGACGCTCCAGGAGCTGAAAGATAAGCTGGAAGCCATCGAGGGCGTGCAGTTTAAGCAGTTCAACTCCATTACCGATTACCATTCGCTGATGTTCGATCTGGGCATCGTGGCGCGTCGTCTGCGTTCGGCCTCGGATCGTAGTAAGTACTATCGCCTGATTGAAGCCTCGCTGTATGGTGGGATCTCCAGCGCCATCACCCGCTCCCTGCGCGACTACCTGTTGCCGGAGAACAGCGGCGTACGTAAGGCCTTCCAGGATATGGAAGCGGCGCTGCGTGAAAACCGCATGACGCTGGAAGCGATCCGCGTGACCCAGTCGGACCGCGATCTGTTCAAGCATCTTATCAGCGAAGCCACTAACTACGTGGCGGCCGACTACATGCGCCACGCCAACGAGCGCCGCATCCATCTGGACCAGGCCCTTGAGTATCGCCGCGAGCTGTTCACCTCGCGCCAGCAGCTGGCGTCCGAGCAGTACAAGCACGTCGAGATGGCCCGTGAGCTGTCCGAGCACAACGGTGCGGAAGGGGATCTGGAGGCCGATTACCAGGCCGCCAGCGATCACCTGAACCTGGTCCAGACCGCGCTGCGTCAGCAGGAAAAGATTGAGCGCTACGAAGCGGATCTCGATGAGCTGCAAATTCGTCTGGAAGAGCAGAACGAAGTGGTGGCCGAAGCTGCCGACAAGCAGGAAGAGAACGAAGGCCGCGCCGAAGCCGCCGAGCTGGAAGTGGATGAGCTGAAAAGCCAGCTTGCCGATTACCAGCAGGCGCTGGACGTTCAGCAAACCCGTGCCATTCAGTACAATCAGGCGCTGCAGGCTCTGCAGCGCGCGAAAGACCTCTGCCATCTGCCGGATCTGACTCCGGAGAGCGCGGATCAGTGGCTGGAAACTTTCCAGGCCAAGGAGCAGGAGGCGACCGAGAAGCTGCTGAATCTCGAGCAGAAAATGAGCGTGGCGCAAACCGCGCATAGCCAGTTTGAGCAGGCTTATCAGCTGGTGGCGGCCATTAACGGCCCGCTGGCGCGCGCTGAAGCGTGGCAAGTGGCCCGCGAGCTGCTGCGCGATGGCGTCAATCAGCGTCATATGGCGGAACAGGTTCAGCCGCTGCGTATGCGCCTGAACGAGCTGGAACAACGTCTGCGCGAACAGCAGGAGGCGGAACGCCTGCTGGCCGAGTTCTGCAAGCGTCAGGGCAAACGGGTCGATATTGACGATCTGGAAGCCCTGCACCAGGAGCTGGAAGCCCGTATCGCTTCGCTGTCCGACAGCGTCTCCAGCGCCAGCGAACAGCGTATGGCGCTGCGCCAGGAGCTGGAGCAGCTGCAGTCGCGTATTCAGACCCTGATGCAGCGCGCCCCGATCTGGCTGGCAGCCCAGAGCAGCCTCAACCAGCTCAGCGAGCAGTGCGGCGAGGAGTTCGAATCCAGCCAGGACGTGACCGAGTACCTCCAGCAGCTGCTGGAGCGTGAACGCGAAGCCATTGTTGAGCGTGATGAAGTGGGCGCGCGCAAGCGTGCCGTCGATGAAGAAATTGAGCGGTTAAGCCAGCCGGGCGGGGCAGAAGATGCGCGCCTGAACACCCTGGCCGAACGTTTTGGCGGCGTGCTGCTGTCCGAAATTTATGACGACGTCAGCCTCGAAGATGCGCCGTACTACTCTGCGCTGTACGGCCCGTCCCGCCACGCTATCGTGGTGCCGGATCTGTCGCTGATCGCCGACCAGCTCGAAGGTCTGGAGGATTGCCCGGAAGATCTCTATCTGATCGAAGGGGATCCGCAGTCGTTCGATGACAGCGTCTTTGGCGTCGACGAGCTGGAAAAAGCGGTGGTGGTGAAGATCGCCGATCGCCAGTGGCGTTATTCGCGCTTCCCGTCGCTGCCGCTGTTTGGCCGTGCCGCGCGGGAAAGCCGCATCGAGAGCCTGCACACCGAGCGCGAGTCCCTGTCTGAGCGCTTTGCCACGCTGTCGTTCGATGTGCAGAAAACCCAGCGCCTGCACCAGGCGTTCAGCCGCTTTATCGGCAGCCATCTGGCCGTGGCCTTTGAAGCCGATCCGGAAGCGGAGATCCGCAAGTTCACTACTCGTCGTACCGAGCTTGAACGGGCGCTTTCCGCTCACGAAAACGACAACCAGCAGAGCCGCGTTCAGTTTGAACAGGCCAAAGAGGGCGTCGCTGCCCTGAACCGCATTCTGCCGCGCCTCAACCTGCTGGCGGATGACACCCTTGCCGATCGGCTGGATGAGATCCAGGAGCGCCTCGATGAAGCGCAGGAAGCCGCGCGCTTTGTGCAGCAGCACGGCAACCAGCTGACCAGGCTGGAGCCGATGCTCTCCGTCCTGCAGAGCGATCCGGAACAGTTCGAACAGCTGAAAGAAGATTACGCCTGGTCCCAGCAGGTTCAGCGCGAAGCCCGTCAGCAGGCCTTTGCCCTGACCGAAGTGGCTCAGCGCCGGGCGCACTTCAGCTACTCCGACTCGGCGGAAATGCTGAACGGCAACAGCGATCTGAACGATAAGCTGCGCCACCGTCTGGAGCAGGCGGAAGCGGAACGTACCCGCGCCCGTGAGGCGATGCGTAGCCATGCCGCCCAGCTGAGCCAGTACAGCCAGGTGCTGGCGTCGCTGAAAAGCTCGTTTGATACCAAGAAAGAGCTGCTGACCGACCTGCACAAAGAGCTGCAGGATATCGGCGTGCGCGCCGACAGCGGGGCAGAGGAGCGGGCGCGTATTCGTCGTGACGAACTGCATGCCCAGCTCAGCAACAACCGCGCCCGTCGCAACCAGCTGGAAAAAGCGCTGACCTTCTGCGAAGCAGAGATGGATAACCTGACCCGTCGCCTGCGCAAGCTGGAACGCGACTACCACGAGAAGCGCGAGCAGGTGGTTACCGCCAAAGCGGGCTGGTGCGCCGTGATGCGAATGGTGAAAGACAACGGCGTTGAACGCCGTCTGCACCGTCGCGAGCTGGCCTATCTTTCCGGTGATGAGCTGCGGTCCATGTCGGATAAAGCGCTGGGTGCACTGCGTCTGGCGGTGGCGGATAACGAACACCTGCGCGATGTGCTGCGCATGTCGGAAGATCCGAAACGTCCTGAGCGCAAAATTCAGTTCTTCGTGGCGGTCTATCAGCATCTGCGCGAGCGTATTCGTCAGGATATCATTCGTACCGATGACCCGGTCGAAGCCATCGAGCAGATGGAGATCGAGCTGGGCCGTCTGACGGAAGAGCTGACCTCCCGCGAGCAGAAGCTGGCAATCAGCTCCCGCAGCGTGGCCAATATTATCCGCAAGACGATCCAGCGCGAACAGAACCGTATTCGTCAGCTGAACCAGGGCCTGCAGAGCGTCTCCTTCGGCCAGGTCAACAGCGTGCGGCTGAACGTCAACGTGCGTGAAGCCCACGCCACGCTGCTGGACGTGCTGGCTGAACAGCACGAGCAGCATCAGGATCTGTTTAACAGCAACCGCCTGACCTTCTCCGAAGCGCTGGCGAAGCTGTATCAGCGTCTGAACCCGCAGATCGATATGGGCCAGCGTACGCCACAAACCATCGGTGAGGAGCTGCTGGACTACCGCAACTACCTCGAGATGGAGGTGGAAGTTAACCGTGGCTCCGACGGCTGGCTGCGTGCGGAATCCGGTGCCCTGTCGACCGGGGAAGCTATCGGTACCGGGATGTCCATTCTGGTGATGGTGGTGCAGAGCTGGGAAGATGAATCCCGGCGTCTGCGCGGCAAGGACATCTCCCCATGCCGCCTGCTGTTCCTCGATGAAGCGGCGCGTCTGGATGCCCGTTCGATTGCCACCCTGTTTGAGCTGTGCGACCGTCTGGATATGCAGCTGATTATCGCGGCGCCGGAGAACATCAGTCCGGAGAAAGGCACCACCTATAAACTGGTGCGTAAGGTCTACCAGAACAGCGAGCACGTTCACGTTGTCGGCCTGCGTGGCTTTGCCCCGCAGCCGCCGGAATCTCTTCCGGGGACCGCTGACGCGTCCTGATGTTTCTGAAAGTGCACCATGGCGGCCTCCGGGCCGCCTTTTTTTATTCCTTGAGCTTGTACTGGCGGCTGCGTTAACTTTAAACTTCTTTACATAAGGCAAGGCTGGTGCCGGTCTGTCTTCCTATAATGAATTGAAGCCCCGGTGATGAGGGCTCGTCGTAAAGCAAACAGGGGGCAAGGGATGTTGCTGAAAAAAATGTACGGTCGTCAGCTGTCGGCACTCAGTTTGTGCCTGACGGTAGTAGTGGCTCCACTGTTTTCTGCCCGGGCCGATGAGCCCGAACTGGTTCCGGTCGACAGCTCCGCCACGATGGGTGCACAGCCTACGTCGCTGTCACAACCGCTGGAACAATCGCCAGCCACCGCCATCATGGCCGGTATCCGGCCGCTGCCTGCCGATGTCAGCGCGGAACAACGCCGCGAACAGCTGCTGTCGGCGCTGCCGGCGGGCTACTCTCCGGTCTATCTCAATCAGCTTAAGCTGCTGTATGCCGCCCGCGACATGAAGCCCATGTGGGACGATCGCGATGCCGTGCGGGCGTTCCAGCAGCAGCTTGCCGAAGTCGCTATCGCCGGCTTCCAGCCGCAGTTTACCGCCTGGGTGGAACTGCTGACTCAGCCTGCGGTTACCGGCATGGCGCGGGACGTGATCCTCTCCGATGCGATGATGGGCTACCTGCAGTTTGTCGCGGGGATCCCGGTCAACGGCAACCGCTGGCTCTACAGCACCAAACCTTACAAGATGGCGACCCCGCCGCTGTCGGTGATTAACCAGTGGCAGCTGGCGCTGGATAACGGGACGGTACCGAACTTTATTTCCAGACTTGCCCCGGCGCATCCGCAGTATGCGGTGATGCACCAGTCGCTACTCCAGCTGGTGGCCGATACGCGCCCCTGGCCGAAGCTGCAGGGCACCGCCAGGCTGAGTCCGGGGCAGTGGAGCAGCGACGTCCCGGCCCTGCGTGAAATCCTCCAACGCTCCGGCGTGATTGACGGCGGGCCTAAAATTGCCCTGCCGGGCGACGATCCGCAAAGCGTGGTTGTCAGTCCGTCAGCCCCACCGGTTGAGAAGAAAAAGAAATCTGTCGCCAGCAAGCCGGCCGCCTATGACCGCAGCCTTGTTGAGGCTGTCAAAGCCTTCCAGACCACCCAGGGGCTGGGCGCGGACGGCGTGATTGGACAGGGGACGCGCGACGCGCTGAATCTCACTCCTGCTCAGCGTGCCGGGGTGCTGGCGTTGAACATCCAGCGTCTGCGCCTGCTGCCGGCCACGCTCTCCACCGGGATTATGGTGAATATTCCGGCCTTCTCACTGGTCTACTATCAGAACGGCAACGAGGTGCTGGCATCAAGAGTCATCGTTGGCCGTCCGGATCGTAAAACGCCGATGATGAGCAGCGCCCTGAACAACGTGGTGGTCAACCCGCCGTGGAATGTGCCGCCGACGCTGGCACGCAACGATATTCTGCCGAAACTGCGGGATGACCCGGGCTATCTTGAACGCCACAACTACACCGTCCTGCGGGGCTGGAACAGTAAAGAGGCCATCGATCCGTGGCGGGTAGACTGGGCGACCATTACGCCTTCGAATCTGCCGTTCCGTTTCCAGCAGGCACCGGGAGCGCATAACTCGTTGGGTCGCTATAAATTCAACATGCCCAGCTCGGATGCCATCTATCTGCACGATACGCCTAACCACAACCTGTTTCAGAAGGACGTTCGGGCGCTCAGCTCCGGTTGCGTGCGGGTAAATAAAGCGTCAGAACTGGCTAACATGCTGTTACAGGACGCGGGCTGGAACGACACACGTATCTCCGACGCGCTGAAGCAGGGCGATACGCGTTATGTGAATATCCGCCAAAATATTCCGGTTAATCTGTACTATCTGACGGCTTTCGTCGGCAAGGACGGTCGGACGCAGTATCGTACAGATATTTACAATTATGATGAGATCGCCCGGTCCAACACAGAAATTATCCCCCGGGCAGAGCAATTGATCAGGTAAATGAAGAAGTTCGGAAAAATCTGGTAGCCTGAGTGGAAAAAAGAAACGGGGCTTGCGGCTGCAAGCCCCGTATTTCCTGGATTCGGCTACCTTGACGGTGACAGGTTTGCCCGGTAAGGTGCCCTTCGTGCGCTGTAGTGCATATAGACGATAACTCTGACCTGTAGACCTGATTACCATGGACAAATTCGACGCTAATCGCCGTAAGTTGCTGGCGTTAGGGGGCATTGCGCTGGGCGCTGCCATCTTACCGACGCCATCATTTGCCACGCTCTCTACCCCTCGTCCACGCATTTTGACGCTAAATAACCTGCATACAGGTGAGTCAATAAAAGCGGAGTTTTTTGATGGCCGGGGCTATATTCAGGATGAATTAGCAAAGCTTAATCATTTTTTCCGCGATTTCCGCGCAAATAAGATTAAAGCCATCGATCCAGGATTGTTCGATCAGCTTTTCCGCCTGCAGGGCCTGCTGGGCACCCGTAAACCGGTCCAGCTCATCTCCGGTTACCGCTCCCTTGATACCAATAACGAACTACGCGCCCACAGCCGTGGTGTCGCTAAAAAAAGTTATCACACCAAAGGGCAGGCGATGGATTTCCATATTGAAGGCGTTTCGTTAGCCAATGTTCGCAAAGCTGCGTTATCTATGCGCGCAGGTGGTGTAGGATATTACCCACGTAGCAACTTTGTGCATATTGATACCGGGCCACTGCGGCACTGGTAATAACGAAATCAGGAGCAGTATGAACTATCGTATTATTCCGGTCACCGCGTTCTCCCAGAACTGTTCGATTATCTGGTGTGAACAAACCAAACTGGCGGCACTGGTCGATCCCGGTGGCGATGCCGAGAAAATCAAACAGGAAGTCGCTGCCGCTGGCGTGACCTTAATGCAGATTTTACTCACCCACGGTCATCTCGATCACGTGGGGGCCGCGGCCGAGCTGGCGCAACACTATGGTGTGCCCATCGTGGGTCCGGAAAAAGAAGATGAGTTCTGGCTGCAGGGCTTGCCGGCACAAAGCCGCATGTTTGGTCTGGACGAGTGTCAGCCATTGACGCCGGATCGCTGGCTGAATGAAGGTGAGACCGTCAGCGTTGGTAATGTGGCGTTACAGGTCTTACACTGCCCGGGCCATACGCCAGGCCATATTGTTTTCTTTGATGACCAGTCGCGTCTGCTAATTTCCGGCGACGTGATCTTCAAAGGCGGAGTAGGGCGCAGCGACTTCCCGCGTGGCGATCATGCGCAGCTGATCCGCTCGATCAAAGAGAAGTTATTGCCGCTGGGCGATGATGTGACCTTTATCGCCGGTCATGGCCCGATGTCGACGCTGGGCCACGAGCGGCTGCATAACCCGTTCCTGCAGGATGAACTGCCGGTCTGGTAACGAACATTAAAAAAGCCTGCTCAAAGCAGGCTTTTTTTTGCCCGGTGGCGCTGACGCTTACCGGGGCTACGTGCAGGCCGGGCAAACGCAGCGCCGCCCGGCTTAACGTTTTACAGCACAGCCACAATCGCTTCGCACAGCGGCGCCATGTTATCTGGCGTCATCCCCGCCACGTTAACACGTCCGGAAGCCACCGCGTACACGCCAAACTCTTCGCGCAGACGCAGCACCTGTTCTTTGGTCAGGCCGCTGAAGGAGAACATGCCGTTCTGCTTGATGATGAAGCTAAAGTCGCGATCCGCACCTTTCTCCGCCAGGGTATTCACGAACAGCAGACGCATACGCTGGATGCGCTGGCGCATGTCGTTCAGCTCCTGCTCCCAGATGGCGCGCAGCGCGTCATTGCTGAGGATGGTCGCAACCACAGACGCACCGTGAGCCGGTGGGTTGGAGTAGTTAGCACGAATAACGGATTTCATCTGGCTGAACGCACGATCGACGGTCTGCTCATCGGCAGCGACCAGCGTACAGGCACCTACGCGCTCGTTGTACAGGCCGAAGTTCTTGGAGTAGGAGCTGGCAACAATCAGCTCTTTATGCAGCGCGGCGAACGCGCGCAGGCCTTCGGCGTCTTCTTCCAGACCACGGGCAAAGCCCTGGTAGGCGAAGTCGAACAGCGGTAACCAGCCTTTTTCGACGGACAGTTTCGCCAGCTGTTCCCACTGCTCCAGCGTCGGATCGATGCCGGTCGGGTTATGGCAGCAGCCGTGGAACAGCACTACATCACCCGCCTGCGCTTCGCTCAGGCTGGCCAGCAGACCGTCAAAGTCGAGAGCGTGGTTCGCCGCGTCGTAGTAGGCGTATTCCCGTACTTCCAGGCCGGCAGAGTTGAAAACGCTCTTATGGTTCGGCCAGCTTGGGTTGCTCACCCAGACGGTTTTTACGCTGGTGTTTTTGGCGAGGAAATCCGCCGCCACGCGCAGGGCACCCGTACCGCCAGGGGTCTGTGCGGTGCGGGCACGTTTATCGCTGATAATCGCGTTGCCTTTGCCGAACAGCAGCTCCTGAGTGCAACGACCAAATTCCGGAATACCGTCGATGCCGAGGTAGTTTTTGGTATTTTCGTTTTCCAGCAGATACTGCTCAGCTTTTTTAACGCTGGTCAGTACCGGGGTCTTGCCGGTCTCATCTTTATAGACACCAATACCCAGGTTGATTTTTCCAGGGCGGTCATCGGCACGAAACAGATCGGCCAGGCCCAGAATTGGGTCGGCAGGGGCGGCGGTAATGTTCTCAAACATGACGAAGTTCCATTGTGGTTACGGAAGTGAAATCCGCTATCAGGTTAACGATAGTTCTACAAAATGCCAACCGTTTGCTACAAAAAGCGTGCGGCTTTTCAAAAGTCGCCATTTTTGGCTTTCAGGCATAAAAAAACAGGGCCGAAGCCCTGTTTATTAGACATATAACAAAGTGGTGTACTGATTAGAACTGGTAAACGATACCAACAGCTGCCTGGTCGTCGGTCGCCAGACCAGCCGCTTGAGAGTAGTTGTTGTCGTCCAGCAGGTTGAACTTGTACGCAGCGTACACGTTCATGTTCTTGTTGAAGTAGTACCAGGTACCCACTTCCACGTATTTCACCAGGTCAGCATCGCCGCCGCCGAAGGTTGCGCCGTGAGCAGAACGACCAATCAGGTCTTTACCTTTGGACTGCACGTAACCCACGGATGGACGCAGACCGAAATCGAACTGGTACTGAACCACAGCTTCGATGTTCTGGGTTTTGTTGGCGAAGTTGTTGTCAGCTTCACGGGTCATGTTGGTGGTTTCAGCGTACTGAACCGCAGCATAGACGTTGTTAGCATCGTATTTAACAGCGGTAGACCACGCTTCAGCACGGTCGCCGCCTGCGCTTGCCCAGCCACCATTTACGCCTGCAGTTGTACCGGACCAAACTTGCTCGTTAGTACGGTCAGCCGTTTCATAACCAGCTGCCAGCGCGAAGCCTTCGCCGAAATCATACTGTACAGAGGAGCTGAAGCCGTCGCCGTTACCTTTAGCGCCGTTACCGCCGCGACCGATGTTGATCAGCTGGCCGTCGTCAGTGTAGGTCGCAGAAACTGCGTTGCTGCGGTCGTTTTTGCCCTGGTACTGGAGAGCGAAGCTCAGGCCATCAACCAGACCAAAGAAGTTGCTGTTACGGTAGGTCAGCAGGCCGGTAGCACGACCGTTCATGAAGTTGTCGGTAGCAACCCAGGAGTCACCGCCCCACTCAACCAGCATATCGGTGTAAGCTGCGACGTCGTAGATTGCGCCGTAGTTACGACCGTAGTCGATAGAACCTGCATCACCGAAGTTCAGACCAGCAAAGGCCAGACGGGTTTTAGTACCCTGAGAACCTTCAGTGTTGGAAGCATCCATGTTGTATTCCCAGTGACCGTAACCAGTGATCTGGTCGTTGATCTGGGTTTCGCCTTTGAAGCCGATACGGGCATAGGTGGTGTCTTCGTTGCTGGTGTCACCGTTGGTGGTCCAGATGTGCTCACCTACAGCTTTACCGTAGAAGTCCAGCTTGTTAGCGTTTTTGTTATAGATTTCTGCTGCGTTAGCTGCACCGGCTGCCAGCAGGGCAGGGATAACCACTGCCAGGATATTGCGCTTCATCATTATTTATTACCCTCATTGGTTTTTTTATGACACTCGCCACTGCCGTCAATAAATTCTGTCAATAAATATTTCCGGAACT
>Ga0065704_10071385_pt1 | contig 11366 bp, 9 predicted proteins | sample SwiRhicommuniRL2_FD_59091 | JGI IMG/M metagenome (GOLD analysis project Ga0065704, IMG submission 59091) | Switchgrass rhizosphere bacterial communities from Rose Lake, Michigan, USA - RL2 v2 (version 2) | ecosystem: Host-associated > Plants > Roots > Rhizosphere > Soil | place: East Lansing, MI | reverse complement strand
AGGAAGTTCGCCTGCAGACCGCGACGACGAACCTCAAATTCGGTGGAGGGGCCGAGCGAACCATCAAGGTGCCGTCGAACGGCGTCTTCCGCTTCGATACCTGGGTTGAGCCCCAGGCCGTAGGCACGGCGAGCATGACGGTGAAAGCCCGAGGGACGGGCGCCTCCGACGCGCTTGAGCTCTCGCTGCCGGTGCTGGCCCATGGCACGCCCGAGCGCACGGCCTTCGCGGGTCAGGCGAGCGAGGCGACGCCGGCGGAGTTCCAGGTGGACCTGCCGAAGGAGGCGATCGCCGAGACGGTTTCGCTGAAGCTCTCGCTGGATCCGACTCCGGCGGCGGCAATGCTGGGCGCGCTCGATTACCTGCGGCGCTACCCTTACGGCTGCCTCGAGCAGACGACGAGCCGCTTCGTTCCCGAGATTCGCGCCTACCAGACGGTCACGGCCCTGGGCCTTCCCCGTCCGGCGTTCGTCGCGGAAATGCCCGCGCTCGTCCAGGAGGGCCTCAAGAAGATCACGACGGCCCAGCACGCCGATGGGGGCTGGGGTTGGTTCGCAAATGACCAGAGCGAGGCCGACCTGAGCGCCTACGTGCTCTACGGGCTCTATGAAACCCGTCAGGCAGGCTTCATGGTGCCCGAGGCGTCCGTACGCTCGGCGATTCGCTTCCTATCGACCGCCGGGTCTCGGATCGATAAGGACGTCATCACTCCGACCGAGGTTCGTCGTGGGGCGGGGCCGGATGCCCTGGCTTCCATCGCCTGGTCCCTGAGCTACTGGGGACAGGCGGATACGAACCTGCGCGACAAGCTCTGGCGCGAGCGCAATGGCCTCTCGAACTACGGGCTGGCCCTGGCGACGATGGCCTACCAGCAATCGGGCGACCCGCAGAAGGCACGGACAACCTGGGACATGCTCAAGAAGCAGGCGACCCGGACCGGCACGCTGGTCCACTGGGAGAGCCGCGCGCAGCGGTTCTCCTGGTACGACATGGCGACCGAGACGACGGCCTACGCCGTGCGGGCGGGCCTCCTGGTGGAGCCGAACGCGCCCGAGGTGACGGGGGCGGTGCGCTGGCTGGTGGTGAACCGGCAGGGCGATCGCTGGTTGAGCACCAAGGATACGGGAGCTATCGTGATGGCGCTGGCCGATGCGATGCGCGTGGCCTCGGAGACGGGCATCCCGACCGGCGCGCAGGTACTGCTTGACGGCCAGCCCGTCCAACGCGTGGACCTCCAGGGCGAGGCCCGCTACCTGGGCGGCCAGGTGACCCTCTCGGGTGACGTCCTAAAGCCGGGCCGGCATACGGTGTCGGTGCGGGCCGAGGGAATGGGCGAGCTGCCCGCCTCGGGCGTGCTGTCGTACGTGGCGGCGCGGGAGGATATCCAGCCGCAGGCATCCAAGGAGCTGAACTTGCAGCGGGAGTACTTCCTGCTGGATGAGAAGCTCTTCGCCGAGTCGCAGGCCGAAGGGTCAGGGACCCATGGCGGTGGGTTCAGCCGTTACTTCGACTCCAAGGTGGTGGCGAACCTGCGCCGCGTGGGCGATAACGTGAAGTCCGGCCAGAAGGTGCTGGTTCGCCTGACGGTGGACGTCAAGGAGCCCGTGCGCTACCTGGTGCTGGAGGACCCGCTGCCGGCAGGCGCCGAGGTGCTGGACGAGCCCAGCGGCGGCTGGGCGTACGCCTGGAGCTCGCAGACCGTGCGGGACGAGAAGATGGTCTTCTTCCAGCGCGAGATGGCGACGGGCTCGGTGCCGTTCTACTACGTGATGCGCCCGCAGATTCCGGGGCGCTACCACGTGCTGCCGCCGGTGATCGAGGGGATGTACGCCCCCGAGGTGCGGGCACGCGGGGCCGAGAGCCGCCTGGAGATCCGGGATTGACTGGATTTCAAGGGGATTTTACCAGGCCCGGCCGTACCCATCGTTGGGGGCTGCTTAGCCTCCTGGGTGGGGTCGTACTTCTCTCGGTGGGGGGCTCGCTCTGGATGAGCCGCCCATTCCAGATGGAGCTAGGAACGTATCGTACGAGTTTAGTGGATCGCACAGAGGCCCAGCGTCATAACATAAATAAAGCGGTTATGGCCCTGGATGGGGTGATCATCGAGCCGGGCGACACCTTTTCGTTCAATTCCGTGGTGGGGCCGCGTACTCCGGAGCGAGGCTACCGCGAAGCTCCCGCTTTCATGGAACGCGACCTAGTGACGAGTATCGGAGGAGGGATCTGCCAAGTCTCCTCGACGGTCTACAATGCCGCCGCCCTCGCGGGACTATCTATCATTGAACGCCATCCCCATTTCCGCCGCGTGTCCTCGGTGCCGCCTGGACGAGATGCGACTGTCTGGTACGGCCAGGCAGACTTGCGAGTGCAGAACTTGTTCTCGCATCCAGTACGCCTGCGACTGCGCCCGGATCACCATGCGCTGCAAATTGCCTTTCAGGGGCACTCAAAGCTAGCCGATCATGTGCAAATTCTAGTCGAGCAGCAAGCGACCCCTAACGAGGGCGGAGCTTCCTTCAGGGTGGTGAGGCTTGTTGAAAATACAGGCAGATCCCGCAACTTCGAACTCCTATCGCTAGATGTCTACAGAGTTAACTAGGTGTAGGATGCTTGGACGCGGGTGAAGAAAAATCCTTTTTGATAAAATTATGGGGTTATTCTGTATGTTTATTGGGCGCTTCGTGTTTCTCATTGCAGGTTAAGTATATTTTTCGAGTGCGAAAGATATATCATGTGCTATTTATTTAAATACGGCATCTATGCATGAATTCGGTTTGTGGGTATATTGGCATATTTAGGCTGCGTGCTGGAGTCTTGGAGGGGGAGTGTATGGCAACATGTTTTGTGATGCAACCGTTTGATTCGGGAAAGTTTGATAAACGCTTTGATGATATATATAAGCCGGCAATCGAAGCTGCGGGCCTTGAGGCTTATCGTGTTGATAGAGATGTTAGTGTGTCAATTCCAATCGAAGCAATTGAAGAAGGAATCCGAAGAGCGGCTGTTTGCTTGGCTGACATTACGGCCGACAATCCAAATGTCTGGTATGAACTTGGATATGCATTTGCACTAGGTAGGCCTGTTGTCATGGTCTGTTCGGAAGAACGAAGTGGAATTAAGTATCCATTTGATATCCAGCATAGATCTATCATTTCATATTCGTCTGATGCCCCAAGGGATTTTCAGAACCTAGGAATTAGAATTACCGAAAGGTTGAAATCTATCGTTGCGAGCGGAGAAATACTCCAGAGTATTGCGGACTCAGACCCCACGGTTTCAGTTGAAGGTCTTAGCCATGGAGAAGTCATTGTTCTTGCTGTTATTGCTGGAAGTACGTTCTTGCCTAACAATGCGGTAAACTTATATTTAAGCAAGAGAGATGCCGAACGTGCGGGACTAACAAGCCTTGGCTTTAACTTGGCTCTTAGAAGATTGTTGTCAAAGAGGTATGTTAGTCTCGATCAATTGTGGGATGAACAAGCAGGTGAGCCAGATGATGGCGTTTCAATTACAGACTTTGGTTGGTCATGGATCGAAGAAAACGAATCGAGGTTTGTTTTGCATAACAAGCAAGATTCCAGAGCAAATTCAGCAATTGAATTCAGTTTTTAGCCTAAAATAGTTGCTATTGTTTGCTTCTTTGGGGCGCCTGAGTACCTATAGCTAGTGGGTGTAGGTAAAGCTTGGCGAATACTAGCCAGGATGATGGGGCAAGATGGTTCGTTCAAGAGTCATACTTTTGCCCGCGGGGAGAGAACCCTTGTACCTCATCGACGGTTATTCCACACTTTTGAACGGATCAGATTTTTTGGGGTACATAATTTAGTTATGTTGCCTCGGACCACGATCTGGGCTTCCCAGTATACTTCCGCTTTGCCAATGGCAAGTTAGGCTGGACAGTCGGCCAACTTCATGGGGAGGCAAAGCCCGGAGGAGGGGGGGTGAAGTAACAGAATAGCTCGTCCCTATTAGAGCAATCGTTTTCAGTGACGCGCATGGGTTGAAAAACATAATCAGTACGTCCCAACCCAAGGTGCCGTCAAATCTTGACCAGTACAATGCTTGGCCATCGCCAAACAAACCGCCAGCTTGGCGCCCCCTAAATCGCTGAAATGCGCATGTTATAATAACGATTGCTTGCTTTCTGTAATCCCTTCCCTAAGGAGTTCACTCATGGCAAAAGTTCGGCGTGCCGCGCTACTAATTGGAGCCCCTGCCCTGGAAGGCCATGACTACCTGCGGGGCGTAGATTCAGATATGGCGGCCCTTAAACAGTTCCTGTATAGCACGCATGGAGGCGGTTGGGATCAAAGCGAGGTGGTTCACATCACCAACCCAACACGTGCAACTATTTTTCAACACCTTTCCAACTTTGAAAGAACTGGGACGAATTACTTCTTTTGTGCTTTCGGTGGTCACGGTCATCATCCAAAGTCGGACAATGTCACATCTCTTTGCATAAATGACAAAGAGGAAATTGGCGTTTCTGAGATCTTTCCTAACATTACTCGGCAAACGATTCTCGTGGACGCTTGTAGGCATGTCACAGAAGAAAAGCTAGAACTAAGCATGAAATCGGCAGCCTTCGCCGAGGCTGCTAGAACGCTGCCGCTATACTACTTTGAATCCTGTCGAAAGCTCTTCGATGATGCTGTCTTAGGCTGCGAGACAGGTCGTATTGAGTTGTATTCGTGCAATTTAGATGAGTCGGCAAGCGATGGGTTGTTTACCCCAGCACTCGTTGAATGTTCTGCACAATGGGGTATCCAGAACGCCCCATCTTATAGCTTTCCGGCAAGCAAGATACTAGATGTCTCAGTTGCCTTCCGCCAAGCCTTCCAGCGCACCATTGCTGTTAACAAGCTTCAACACCCTCAGTTTGTTCCTGGGCGACGCATGACTTACTTCCCATTTGCGGTATCGTAGCGAGGCCACCTCAGTGTCGCCTTTATTCGGAATAGGCACCAAAAAGACGATAAAACAGGAGACCAATCGTGACTGGGAGAGTGTCGATGATTTTCGAGACCTACCCGTTCAAAGGCTTATCAATTTTTCTACTGGAGATTTGGGAAACTTTATTGTTTTCATTAATAGTGAAGGCGATATCGATTGGAAAACGACTGGAATATATGACAATAAGGTTAGGGAGAAAGAGTGTAATAAGATCCTTGGCCGAATTGCGATTCTAGATGTTATTCCGGCCCCTCAGTTACCTGATGCCGTGATCATGGAATTTCGAACGCTATTAGCTGAAGCCCTAGCTCGTTGTATTCATGACGACGTGGCCAGCTCAAAATCCCTTCTGGATACGGCAAGCAAATTCATATCTGAAAGAAACCAAGAAGTTGGACGGTGGTGGCTCGTGTCCGCCGCTACTTTGGCTACGATCCTTGTCCTGGCGGTTGTTGCCATTGTGTGGATATCTAGGGCAATTTTCGTCCCATTCCTGGGAATTAATTTTTTCCCGCTGTTAGTTGCCTCTGCCTCGGGCGCTATCGGATCGCTACTCTCTGTGCTTACTAGAGCAGCGAAACTACCTCTTGAGCCAAATGCCGGTCGGTATCTCCACTACGTTGAGGGGGTTGCTCATATCGTTGTAGGAACAATTGGGGGGCTTGTCGTATACCTTGCAATTAGGGCCGGTCTGCTAGCGCCAGAATTCCTCAAAACCGGAATGGCAGGTCAGGTATTGGCCTGCATGGTAGGCGGATCGAGTGAGCGATTGGTACCTGCCATAATCCGAAGAGTGGAGGTTGCTGCATCCGCCGGGGCAAGGGCAGAAAATTAGAGGTTGTGTGAAAAGGCATTAGGCTACCAATCGCCTGAGCATCAATCTGCTCATTGCTGCGTAATCGAGGGCCTCTCCTTTCTGGGAGAGACCCTCGTAATCTTTACTGAGCCTTCGGTTTCTTCCAAGCCAAGTAAAAGTGCGCTCGATGACCCAGCGGCGAGGAAGAGTGGTGAAGGCGGGCATCTCAGGCGGCTCAACATCAGCGGGAAAACGTCCCCACCTGCGAGGACGAGTGACGATGTGAAGGTTGAAACCCAGTTCCTGGGCTTGTTTTCGTAGTGCAGGACCGGTGTAGCCTTGGTCTGCGTAGATGAGTGAAAGCCGTGGAAAACGCGTCTTCCCCGCTTCGATATGCGATTGAGCTCCGACGCGGTCTTGAATATCTGCGGGATGTACGACCTCCTTGAGCAAGAGTCCGAGCGTGTCGGTGAGAATATGACGTTTACGCCCGCTTTGGCGCTTTGCTCCGTCATTTCCCTTCGGCCCACTTTTTCCGTGGTCCTTGCCGATTTGCTGTCCACGATGGCGGCGGTGGGTGAGGTCGTTCGCCCCGAACGTAGGCGAACTTGCTCCCGAAGTGTGGAATTAATCTCCTCCCAGAGGCCGCTTCGGCGTCACGTCCGAAAGTACCAATGGACCGCGGACCAAGGTGGGAACTCGTGCGGAAGCATCCGCCAGGGACAACTCGCCCGTAGAAAGTAAAAAATGGCGTTGAGGATCTCGCGCATATCGTGCTCGCGAGGGCGACCACCAGGCTTCGGGCCTGGAATTAGCGTGGCCAGAATGCCCCACTCAGCATCGGTGAGATCGGTAGGATAGGGCTTTCTCATCGCGCCTCATCCTACCAGAATCCTCTTTTCACACAACCTTTAGTAAAGAATACGAGGAGTCTCCTCCAGACAGGAAAAGCCTCGTTTACGCAGCGACGAGTCGATTGATGCTTAAACAGTTGGTAGCAACATGGCTTCTCACATAACTTCTTTACCTCTCTGCGCCTATGTATAAGGAGGAAGTTCACCATTTACAAGATAATCGACTAGATCGGAATTGCTCAGTACTCCACTGTAAAATACATGATCCCAAGAATTTTCCCCATGAAGGCGTGAAAATTCGCGAAAATTTTTAAGCAATTGAATAACGTCTTGATCGCTCTCCCTCAAATCGGATACGAGCCTAATTAGGCGCTTATATTGTCCCGTAAAGAACGAAATATAGCGAGTAGGAATTTCTAGTTCTCTAATGTGAGTCGAAACAAGTGCATCCTCTTCGTGTTTTAGCCCAGGTGTTGGCCCAAGTTCGAATGTCGGTCCATCGTAAGGAGGGGAGATCGAAAGTGTTACTATCTGGGAGTTAGCAAAAGTATCGAAATAGGGGTGAATAAAGTATCGCGGCGATGACGAGTCTCCTGTCTTATTGTCCTTTGCGCGTTGACAAGCGTCACACATAGGAAACAAATTTAGTGGCGTTACAGCAAAGTCAGGATACAAGCTTTTAGGTAGGTAATGATCTAGCGTATTTGGTGCGCCTAATTCGCCGCAGGCAGGGCAAAGCGTAAGATCATGACCTCTCAATTGTTGTAACATTTCCCCTTGGGCTGATCCGGGCTTTGGAGATAGATATAGATTTAAAAAGCTATTCTTCTTGTGCTTAATTAGAACCCATGGGCGAATATGCTCTGGGGAGCCTTTGTATTTGATGTATGCCTTTACTCTTGATATCCATCTGTCACGAATTAGTGAGAAAAACTTTGCATTTTTTCCATTTTGTCGCTCAATGACTACGTCATGAACAATCTTAATACTGCAAATTGTCGGTTGGTTTAGTTTTTTTACCATAGTTCACGACCTAGGGCTTTGATTTGAATTATAAGTTCTTCATTGATGTCGTCTCCGAGCATCTGGATTAGGACTTCAGGAGGGCGCTGGCTAAGTTGTTCTGCTATCCATCGCTGGAATGGCTTCGAAACAGAACGATCGCCAAAAACGTAGGAAGTGATACGCTGCAAATCTCCGCCAAAGGTTTGAAAAGGTGGTTGCTTAATTCGGAGCCCTTCCCGTGTCTTCTCAAATACATGAACACAAGCTGCAGGGACCTCCCGTACGGTAACTACTGAGTGCGTTGCTAAAAGGGCCTTCGAGTTGAAGTGTTGTAGGATTTCCTTAAGCATGTCAATAAACTGAATTTCCAAATTTGGATGTAAAAATAGTTCAGGCTCGTCGATAAGGATCAAGCTGTCTCGCCGAATGGCACCAAGAACATTTAGTACAATATAGGTGAATAGCCGTTGACCTGAGCTTAGCTCGATAGGCGTTCGACCCTTAAAAAAAGTAACTCCCTCTTCAGCAAGTAGTTTCCTGGCTAAAGCCTTGTCGTTTAGCTTTTCAATTGTATTTGAACTGACTGGTATGTAACGCACATTTGGCTTTACTAAATGGTCTTCAATAGTAAGAATGTCGTCATCATCTTCCTCGTAAAAGGTTGATGGACTAGTTAAAGAGCTAACTGAAACTGCCGCGAAATCGAATTCGAATGCTGTGCGAAGTACATCCTCCGCAGTCTTTAGTTTCTGGGGCCACCCAGGGACAGATGAGTAGCGTTTATCATCAGATAGACAGGAAACTAAGGAGTTGGCTGTGTTTATATTTGGCGCTTGTTTGGAAAATATAATTTTTCCACGTTTATTATGACTATTTCGTGTCGATCGCTCACGAAATCCGAAGTATCGATAGACATCTAGATCCTGCTTTTTTCTTCCCTCAAGGTCAACTGGAAACTTTTCAAACGGACTATACGAAACCACGATAATCTGGCTGAGATTCGGTTTCTTTACAAATCCGATGTTTTGATCCTCATCAGGATCTTCGTGAATTTCATCTTCAAGCCAATCTCTTACGATTTGTTTAAGTAATTGCGATTTCCCAACCCCATTCGGGCCTATCAATACATTAATGTCATGAGGTAAAGGGATGGATGATTGGAACTTCAGGTTTATTTTTGATACGTCCCCGAACACATCATAGAACTGGAATGCTAAGTCCATAACGGACAAAGTTTGACCCGCAAGTACTTTCCAGCCATCAAGATATGATTTTATAGATCCTCGTTCTCTTAGAAGCGATTTTTGAAATCCCTGTGTTTCGGAAAGCTCAATAGCTTTTGGGTCTTTACAGGTCGTAATAAAGTAACTAGCATCGCGAAGTCTTTGTGCAACGGAGATTGCGTCTTGTTCACCTAGAAGTGCAGATATTTGCTCATAAAATGATATTTCACTAGGAACAGAAACGTAATCAGTATCGGGGATTGGGAATTCTCCGCTCCAACCGTTCTGAAGCATTCTGTTAAGATAGCGAAAAGTTTGGTCTTCATGGTCTATAAGTAATCTAATAGCCCCAAGTTCTATGACCTTTCCATTTATTCTGCAATGCGTCTCGAAATAGGTTTGGAAGCCGAAGTCGTTCCAGTTGTCGTACAGCAGTTCAAGGAAATCCCCGTTGAATTCAGGATCCGGCATAGAGCGCTTGCTACGTCTGGCCCGGTATAAAATTTTCAACTCGTGCTCCTTTGCTTTGTTTGCAATCTTTGCTTGGGAAAATTAATGTCCATAAATTGCTATGTTGAATCCTTCAATTGGCTACTGCTTGATCCTAATAAGAAGTCACAAGTATTGATTGTGGGGCAAGAGCCTTAACACTCCTTGATTTTCTAGGAAGGTATGACAAAGACTTTCATATATCGTAATAGACTAGGTATGAGTCTTCAATTAAAATTCCACACTATTGTCGGTTAGTAACATCATCTTAAAGACTTACTTGTGTTTCATTCTCTTGATAGGTTTCTTCCCGTTTTGTTCCTCCACGGTTTTTGCGTCCCCCTTGTCAATCCCAAGGGCTTTCCAACTAATAGTGTCAGGTTCAGCAAGGCCAGAAATAGCAACTTGCAATTCTTGGGCCTTGCTAAGACACGGATGTTCCAAAATCACACATTCGCCCTTGGAATTAACAATGGTCCAATTGTTTAGACACCAGACACGTTGTTAGGTTGGGCCGAAGCTGTGCGTGCTACCCAACGTGCGTTGGCATGCCGATCTGATAAGGCAAAGTGGACGACGATGTCGACGGCGACAGCGACACTGGTTAGGTACATGCCTCGGTAGCCAGTGTTGGGGACCAGAAGCCGTAGATAAAGTGGCTGACTCCGAGGCTGAGGTCGCACAACAAGCAATAGGTCGCGGTGGTGAGGCTCATGTGGCAATGTTCAGTGAACTTGAGCGCCATGGCTTGGTCGATTGTTTGGATAGAACCGAAGCCTAGGGATATGAGGACGGTGGCCAGCAGCAGGACCATGCCATGATGCGTCTAGCTGAGGATAATTATCCCAAGCACCTCTAGCGCAATTCCCGTATACATGAACAGGTTCTCGCCCTTCATCTCAAAGAACTTCCCGAATATCTGACGTGAGATCTGTAGCACTTCTAAGTAGATGATTCAGAAGTACATTGCTACCATCACCAGTTTGACGTACGTCGCGGATATCGACGGGAACGCGACTAAGCTCGACTGGCAAAACATGAGATCAGCACGAGAGCAAGACGCCAGAGTAGAGCACAGTGGAGTGGCCCATGCGGACGAATAGGTACCAATTGAGTAAGCGGGCGATGAAGATTCCGATGACAAACTTGCCCGCCTGAGCAGTGGAGGCATGGAATCGCGTAAACGCGAACTCGGAGATAACAATGATCGACAGGTAGAATTTGATTGGGAGGGAAGGTTCACCAGCGCGATGATAAAGTCCTTGCTTCAGTATTTGCTTTTGGTCATGACAATACCGATGCTGAAAAGGTATTAACGACTGAAGAATACGGTCATGCGGTCCGTAGAAAAGACCTAGAGACCAAACCTTAGCACCAAAGGCTGCAGCTTGTCCGGGGCGCGTTTTGTATCGAATTGAGGTTATTAGGGCAGAGGGATGAAGGCCTCGCGGTCGTTCACGGGAAGGCTGATGCGGCCGGATTGCCACTCGGCTTTGGCTTGCTCGATGCGCTCTTTGCTGGAGGCCACGAAGTTCCACCAGATGTGACGGGGGCCGACGGGTTCGCCGCCGAGCAACATGATGGTGGAGGGCTCTAGGGCTGTGAGGATGGGCGACGCTTCGGGGGCAAAGACGAGCAGTTGGCCCCGGGTGTAAGTCTGTCCTGCGACCTCGACTCGGCCGTTGACGACGTAGGCGGCGCGCTCAGGATACCCGGTTGGAAGGGTCGTCTTCGCGCCAGCTTGAAGCTCGACGTGGAGGTAGAACAGGGGCGAGTGCGTCTGGACGGGAGCCGTGACGCCAAAGGCGGAGCCTGCGATCAGGCGGCTAAAGCTGCCGGAATCCTCGAAGGTCGGCAGGGCCGAGGTAGGGTGGTGGGCGAAGCCTGGGGCGATTTCTTCAAATTCGGTGGGAAGTGCTACCCAGGCCTGTAACAGTTCGAGTGTTCCGCCGGTTTGCTGGAACGTGCCTTCGAGACGCTCCGAGTGGCTGACGCCCTTGCCTGCGATCATCCAGTTCACGTCGCCGGGACGGAGCATCTGCTCTG
>Ga0065704_10071382_pt1 | contig 11384 bp, 10 predicted proteins | sample SwiRhicommuniRL2_FD_59091 | JGI IMG/M metagenome (GOLD analysis project Ga0065704, IMG submission 59091) | Switchgrass rhizosphere bacterial communities from Rose Lake, Michigan, USA - RL2 v2 (version 2) | ecosystem: Host-associated > Plants > Roots > Rhizosphere > Soil | place: East Lansing, MI | reverse complement strand
TAATTACTTTTTCATAGGAAAGGCTCAACTTAGGTTGAGCCTTTTGATTTTTAAGATGATTTGTCAATAAATAAATTCGAAGCACTGATAAATTGTCTTACGCTATGTGTAGAGATTTACTTAATTTATCTATAACTTTACCAGTTATAAGTAAAGCCTTTTTCCCTTCCCAACGTTTAAAAAAATTATATTATCAATGACTTATGTTGATTTCTTTTCGAATTTAGGTTTCGACTTCAATGTTAATTTGAAGCCAAAAGATATTGATATTGAAAAAGGGACTTCCTTATATCAAAAACTTGCGGATTCAGTCTTTTTTTACAAAAGTCCCAATAATACAAATACCTCTTTTTACCTTGTTACTTCTGCATTAGAGAAAGCAGAACTTGAACAATTTAGAAAATATGTTTGGAATAAGAACGATGCGGATATAATTTTCTATTATCCCAATGAAACTGACAAAGTAAAAATGTTTTATGCAAAATATTCTCCTAAAGTTTCAAATATAGATAGTGTTTTAGAGGTCTTTTCAACTACCGAAAAAGATTTAGACAAGATTGAAAAAATTAGACACTGGCAGTTTGATAGTGGAGTTTTCTGGTTAAACTATCATTTATTCATTGATAAAACAAAATATAAAGGAATTGATAAAGAGTTAGTTGTAACTTTAAAATCATTAAAAGAGCAACTAAGCAAACTGTTAACTGTAATTAAGGATATCGAAAAGAGGAATGAAGTTGTTCAAGCATTAATTGACAGGACTCTTTATATTAAGTATCTGGAAGACAATCATATAATTAACTCGTATTTCTTTACTCATTATTTTAAGGATGGGACACTTAATTATCAAACTTTATTAGAAAAAAATTCTAACGAAGACATCAACAAGTTGTATAAAATCATTCACGAAATATTTAATAATGCACTTTTTGATCAGCCAACTATAGATAATAAGCATTTAACAAAAGAAGTACGAACGCTTATTGCAAACTCTTTTAATCACAACATCACTTCTGGTCAATTAAGATTGTTTGATTTTAGTTTTAATGTTTTGCCAGTAGAGTTCATAAGCTACATTTACGAAGTTTTTCTGTCCGAAAAGCAAAAAGAGAATGGGATTTATTATACTCCGAAAAAATTGGCTCAGTTAATAGTAGATGATGTAATAATAACAGATAAAATCGGATCTATTTTAGACCCATCGAGTGGTTCTGGGATGTTCCTTATTACAGGTTATCAAAGGCTTTTGGAAATATCCCAAAGACAAAATTTAGAACCACAGGATAGTATTGAAAAAATAAAGTACAGGACAAAACTATTATCTGAGAACATATTTGGAATTGAAAAAGAGTTAACAGCCCAACGGTTTACTTTATTTTCTCTCTCTCTGCAGATTTTTAATGGAATTGATCCTGAAAAAATAAAAGAATTTATAGCTAGTGAATTAAAAGAGAACAAAAAAATTAATTTATTTTCTGAATATTCATTTTTTCAAAATATAAAACACGCTAATACACTTAGTACATCCGATACACCTTTTGAAAATATTTTATTTACTTATATTGTTGGAAACCCTCCATTTTTTGCAATCCCTAATACGGAGGAATTTTGTAATGAAATATCATTTTTAAACACTTATCAAGTTAAAATTTCTGATAACACTAAAAAAATTGCAAAAAATATTGTAGGTAAGTCCCAAATATCTCAATGTTTTTTTTTAAAAATCAAAGAGTGGAGCGATGAGAATACGAGATTTGGTTTTGTTTCAAATAGTTCAAATTTTTACAACGACTATTCAGAAGTTTTTCAGTCATATTTTTATTCTCATTATGGGATTGAAAAAGTTTATGAGTTGTCAAGAGTAAAGAAAATATTATTTGAAAAGGCGCAAGAAAGCGTTTTAGCGGTAATTTTTTCAAATAATATTGAAAGTAATACTATAGATTATTATCCTGTAGATTTAGGGTTGTTTTCTGAAAAACCTTTTGAACTGCTTATTATTCAAGAAGATAAAGCAATTGTTATAGAGCAGGATGATCTTGCAAGCAAGCGAATGAGGTTAAGAGATTTCCTTGTTGGAAACGAATATGACAATTTATTGGTCAAAAAACTTCATAATGCTAATTTTTTAGAAGATTATATATATAAAGAAGAAGGAGATTTCTTTTTGCATAGAGGAATCGAAATCGTTGGATTTGAAGAAATTGAGAAAGAGTTTAATATTAGTAAAGAAAACTGGAGCTTACTAACTCCAAAACAAAAAAATGAATACTATTTAAGTTTTAAAAATATGTATTCAAGTTTTGAACTCACACACGATTTCCCCATACCATTCATTAAGCCTGGTAATATCGATAAGTTTCATATAAACTCATTTAATTCTTATTTAGGTAATGATATCACAATGTTTCATCGTCCGAGAAAAAGAGAATTATATTACGGAAAACGGATTATTTGGAGTAGAATAGGTAAGTCCTTAAAAGCAGTTTATTTAGAGGGTTTGATTTATTTTGATTTTGATTTGTATGTGTTAAAATTAGAAAATGAAGAATATTATAATTTAATTGTTGCTATTTTAAATAGTGACCTTATTAATTACTTCAGTAATATTCACTTGAAAAAAAGAATAGACGGTTCATTTCCAAAAATAGGAATAGAAGACATAAAAAAAATTCCTATAGCAATCGATCTGGATAATGAGCTATCAACAAAAATTTCAAATTTAAGTAAAGATTTATCTTTAGGTAAGTTTAAGTATGCAGAAAAGGAACTGCAACTAAATGAACTAATTTTTGATCTCTATGAATTGTCATATTGGGAAAAACAGAGGGTAAAAGATTATTTCCTACCAAAATCAAGGATTGGAAGAAATAAAAAGGCTTTGATCCGATACAAAAATACATTGCAAGAAATAATAGAATTTTATTTTGAAACTCCTATAAGAATAGACGTAACTTCAGCAGACTTCAATCTAATTGTTGTTAAGATTAGCTTTAGTAATAATTCTACAAGTCCTGAAGTTGATAAAACCAAAAAGTATTTACTCAATGAAATATTTGAGCAGAATTCTAACGCTAATTTCTTAGCTAGTCAAGAAAAGATCTTTGGAAAAGATTGTGTGTTTATTGTAAAAGAAGATATAAATAAAAACTGGACAGAAACAAAAGCCTTTGAAGATGGACAGGATATTTTGAAACACCTAATATCTACTGAAAATGGAGAGAGAGTACATCAGGATTAAAAAGCCCGCCCGCTTACCTTTTGATACTCGCAAACTAAAGACATTAGATGATGAGTTTTGGAAAGATTGGGTATTTTATTATCTATTGGACTGCTATAATAATTACGATGTTGTAGAATTAAAATGTAAAATTTCACAAGAAAAGGAAAAGAAATATCCGAGAACCGAAAGAGAAATAGCAAAATTTGTACGAACGAAACTCAATGCAAATAAGCAATTCGGATATCATTTTACAGCTATCGGAGAGATTACGAATGATGAAGAGATAGAAGGGAATTATGATATCACAATACATAGTACGAATTGGAAAAGTAAGAATTTCCATTTCGAGTGCAAAAATCTTGATGGCTCTCAAGATTTACTTAATAAATATGTTTGCTATAACACCTACAAAAAGGACAAAAATAATGAGAATATCTTCGATGGAGGAGTCTTACGGTATTTCAACGGAAAATATGCTCAAAATCTCGTTTTTGGAGGTATGATAGGTTTTTTAATAGGAGGTGACAAAGCTGAAATTAAAGTCGATCTCTTGGCAAAACTAAATGAAAAACTGAAAACCACACCTGAAGGTGATTTAATCAAGATTAATGACAATTCTATTGACGGTAATAGTTTTACATTTGATAGCGTTCATATAAGGTCAAACAATGAATTTACTTTACACCACTTGCTTTTTGATTTCTCAAGGTAAAATAAATAATAATAAATTTCTTATTTATTTTCCTTATTAGCCTCAAATCCATCTTTAAACTTAAGGAAATCCTCCGCTTTTTTAGGGTTTTTCTTAATCCACAATTGCATTACTTTGGTGTTTTCTTGTAATATTTCTATATCATCTTCATTGTAGATTTTTTTTCCTTCATCAGCAATTTCATTTAAAATATCTTGGCGCAGTTCATTTTTTGCTTTGATGCTTTCTTTGTACCAATTAGTTGCGAAATTGATAGAAATGATTAACACTAAAACTGAGAAAATTGCAACTCCAATTCCACTCCAAGTAAATTTTTCCATTCTTTTTGCTGGTTTTTGAAAACTTTCCAAAAAATCGTTGGTTTTTTGTAAAATAACGCCTCCTATTATGGTAGCAATATTTTTTAAATATTGATTTCTTGCGAGTTGTTCTTTTTCATAAAAAGCCAATACCTCATTGGGAATTTCTTTAACGACTTCAAGGTCTAATTGCATTTGACCAATTGCCAATACCAGATCTTCAATATCCGCTTTCACTTCCGCATTAGATTCCTTATTCTCCAAATTTGAGGCAATGTTATTTTCATTAGATTTTACCACGTTTTCTAAAAGTTCCATTCCACGACTTTTAGATTCTTCGTTTTGATTTTGATTTTCCATTTTTTTGATTTTTGTATAGTTAATACTCATCTTGATTTCCGCTTCTTTTTCCAAAGTTCATCATCGCTTTGAGCAACATAATTCGGCTTCAAGAGTTCTTCTAAGAGTTCATTTGCAATTTCTGCTACACTTTCTTTTGATGATAATTTTGGTTGTATGTTTTGAATATTCAGTTCGTTATTTTCAGACATTGATTGTATCAGATCTTGAAAATTAGAACCGATCTCAGAAAGAGAAAAACCCTTGTATTGATTGAAAAGCAATCCGTTTTTCTGCTTATTATTTCCCAATTGTTCTGTTTTACCTATCCAAACATCTTGAATTTCATTTTTTTGATTGGGTTTGAACCCTTCTTTATATTGGATTTTGACGGAGAATCCTTTCTGATACAGGCTGGCTCGGAACTCTTTCCAATTCCCAGCCGTTTTTTCGTCTTCACGAACTGCATTCTTTACTTCAAACAAGGATTTTATTTCAGAGATCTTCAATCGATTTGTGATTTCAGACAATTTGTAACCCGCTTTATAAACTCTTTCTGTCTGAAAATTTTTGTCCTTTTCCATCACAATCCGCATTCCCGAAATCCCTTTCTTGACATTTGAAGATAATTGGACGTCAAAACCTTTTTCTTTCATTTTGAAAATCAGAGCCTCAAAATTATCGCTGGTTTTTAAAACTTCCGTTAGATTCTTCAGCATTTCTGCTTTTTTCTGAATTCCAATTTCAACATCGGTCAACAATCCTTTTTCTTTACAAACTTCCCGAACAGCTTCTCCAAATCTTCTTCCGACATCGTGTGCTTTCACAGTGCATTTCCCCGAAATATCAATCCTGTTCACGATAAAATGAATATGTTTTTGCTTCGTACTGTTGTGAATATCCAATCGGTACTGATTTTTGTCTGTTACTCCAATTTTTTCTAAAGCCTTGGTGGCGATTTCTAAAAATTCTTCATCCTTCAATTTTCTGCCAATTTCGTCCGGTTGAGAAATGTAGCCCGTCAGTGCCCATTTATTTACTTTGGGATTTCGGTCGGCTACTGTTTTCATTTCTAAATACTGACCTTCCGGATTTGAACTTAAAAGACAATTTGACGAAATCATTTCCGCTGTTCCTTTATCATTGCCATTGTATTGCAAAGCAATTTTTGTAATGGTTCTTGTGGTTGCAGAATTATTCATCTTTCTGAATTTTAGAATATAAATATTGATGAATTAATCCGATCAGATTTTCAATTCTCCCTAAAATTTCTTTCTTGTTTTCAAAAACATTCCATTCCCGATTTCGCAAAAGATTGCTTATTTTTTTGAAATGATTTCCATATTGGAGTAATAATTCCTCAGTTTGAAATTCATTAATCTTGAGTTCTTTTTCGAACAAAATATTCCGAATGTACGTGGACAATTTTAGCGGAGATTTTTCTTGTTTTTGAATGAGAGTTTCATATTCTGAATCGGTCATTCTTATCGAAATCACTTTATCTAATTTTTTGTTTTCTTTGGTTTTCAAACCGCCTTTTCTACCCAATTCTTGGAAATGTTTTTTTCTCTTTTCCTGAGCAATTTTAGCTTCATTTTCTTTGGTGGCTTGGTGTATGAATTCTTGTAAAAAGTCTTTTTCCATTGTGTTAATTTTATTGCATTTAGAAACATTTCTGACGATAGGAAGAAATCAAAAATCCCAATTTTGCAATCAGCGGATACGCTTATTGTAAACTTTGGGTACTTTTTGCACTAACATACCACCATATTTTACCTATGTTTATTTTACTCACCTTCTCCTTTGTCTGACTTGTCTTTCAGGTGATGGGTTTTTGTGAATCATCCAATCATTTAAGTCTTTAAAATCTGAATATAAAACCCGACAATCTTCTGCGTTTTTGTTTTCATTTTCAATCATTTCAACCGCACGATTTCCTGCTTCGTCATTGTCAAGATAAAGCTCAATATTTTCATAACTATCAAGTGATTTTTTAATGTTTGAAATCATCGAAACGGAATTCAAAATGAGATAATCGGCAGGTTCTTTTTCTAAAAAATTCTCTACATTTTTAAAGGAAAGAAAATCGAAAAACCCCTCGAACACCCGGAGCGATTCCGATCGATTTTTTATGGTAGAAACATCTTTTTTGCCCAAACAAATTTTTGAATATTTATTGCGAATTTCATAACCGCCAGAGTCGTTTTTGAAACCAATTCCGAAATAGTTTTTATTGTTCATTCGGTACTGAATTTCTTGTAAGAACTGATTTTGATTTCCGACTTTTCTTTCTCTTAAATACTGCAAAAGTGCAGGATGTTGAATGTTAATTACATCAATTATCTCATAATTTTTAGCAGGGTTTTTTGACTTGTTATAAGGAATGTTTTGCCTTTGAAAAGAAGAGAAATTCTGATCTTCTGCCCATATTAAAACTTCATTGACTGAAACGTTCAGATATTTCTTCATAAAGTCGGTATTGGTTCCACCGATTCCTTCTGAAAACAGATACCAATAGTTTAGGATTTTATTGATTTTAAAAGAGGCTTGGGATTCACTGGCAAAGGGATTGAGATACCAAGCTTCTTTTTCATTTTGTTTCGTTGGAAGGTGTCCGAGAGAAAGGAGGACTTCTTCCAACGATATGCTGTTAAATTGTTTGCAGTTCATTGTTTTAATAATTTATGTTTTAGTAATAAATAGAATGTCGCCTGTTGGCAAAAGCGGATGAGCTTAGTTTTGAATATTTTTTGATGAATTGATGAGAAAGCCTTATAATAAACTAACTGACAATATCTTACACTCTCATCAAAGTCTCATCACCTCATCAAAGTGGAAATATTCTTCTCATCATCCTCTCATCAAAAATCACGGCTAAAAAGTTTGATGAGGCTTTTGATGAGATGTAACTAATTGATTTTATTTTCATTATCAATTAATTCATCATTTCATCAAATTTTTGAAGAATAAAATTCCTTTCTATTGTAAAAAATCGTCCTGTTTTGTTCTGTTGGAAAAAACTTAAACCATAATCTAGGTCGTATTTGATATAGGCTAAAGAATTATTTTGAGGTTCGAGTTTCCAGTTTTCTTTCAGTATTTTGCGAACATCATTGACTGTCCAATATTGTTTGCTAAACATCTTACCAAGCATATTGAAGATATCCTGAGGAATACAATTGATTTTGTTATCTTCTGTGTTTTCAAAAAATTCATATAACAGTTCAATGATTTTTGATTCGAGTTTGTTGTTATTTTTCCAAACCAATTTCTGAAGGGCTTTCGTTCTGATCTCCGAATCTGTGAACCACATTCTTGTCTCCTTCCGGCTATGAAATGGTCTTTGGATTAGGTAGCGAAGGAAATAAGGAATCTCATTGTTAAGATTGTGTAGAAATTCAGTGTTTTCGTTTTTGATTGATCTAACTTTGATGATCCAGAATCGAATTTCGTTTTCATCGATCTGAATGAAGTTGTCTTCATTATTGGAACAGAGAATGAATTTTCCAAAGAATTCTACTTCTTCACGGTCTTTTCCTTTTGCTTCTTTCTTGTCTTTGTCGGTGGTCGAAAGATATTTTAAGCGTTCAGTGATCTCTTTTTTATCAAAGAATACTTCATCAATAGCAACAATTAGCATCGATGTCCAATCAGAATTGAACTGACTGCTGAAGGAATCTCCTTTGATGTAGGTCATATTAAGCCCGAAAATCGATTTCAGCCATTTAATGAATGTGGATTTTCCTGTAGATCTTTCTTTGCTGACCAAGCAAAGAATCGGGAGTATCTGTGTTGGATATTGCAGTAAGATCTTGATATAATCTAATCCTAGTTCCAACTGTTCTCCGAAAATATGCTCCATAAATTTCAAGGAAAATATAATTTTTTCTTGAATCAAATCAATTTTTATATTCTCTTCAAAGGGCTGATAAGGAATTTCATTATACGTATTGTAGAATCCATCAATAATTTGCTGGTATTGTAGATGGGAAGGGATGCAGCAGAAACCATCGTACTTGGGTACTTTTGAAACATAAACTTTGCCATAGTCACTAATAATGGTTTCACGATTCCACCGAACAAGTATTGAAATCTTGTCTCCTGATATCAATGGCTTTTCAATGGTTTTGTAGTAAGTCGTTCCTACTCTTAGATAAGGAATTTTTTCACTCATTTTAAAAGGGTTTGATTCCGTATAGAAATACGGATAGGTTAAACAAAAGAAAGAATGCGACTTTCAATAAGATTTAGTTCCACTTACTTTCTTCGATTTCTTCCATATTCTAATAGTTCTTTTTTGGAATAGTAATAGCGACCGCTAAAATTGTAATAGGGTAGGTTTTTGTTTTTTCTCCAATCAATAATGGTGGGAATAGAAACGTGCAGGAATTTCGCACCTTCAATCTGTGGGATGAGGTCATCCGGTTGTTGTTCTGCTTTTGCGGGTATTGTAAATTCGGTTGCCTTCTTAAGAATGATTTCAACCGCTTTTTCCAAATCTCCTTTGGAATGGGAATAGAGTTGTAGGGACATATTATTGTATTTTAAATTGGTTTAAATTTAAATGCAATAATATCAATTTAGTAACTGTAAATCAAATAGTTGAGGGCGGTATGGATTTTTCCGTTTTAATCCAAACTAGCCCAAATTTTATTTTTTTTAATCCAGATTAATCTAAATTTTTCCACATTAGACTTTTAGGTGGAATCGAATTTTTAACTAACTTTAACTAAAAACAGCCCGTTTTAATATAGTTTAACTTGTCATCTGTTTAATTCAGAAATAAAGATTATTGTAGATCATTTAAAATGAGTCAAGTAAAAACAGAAATTATCCCCACGCTTTGTCCATTTGTTCGTCTGTGAATGCTTCTGTTACTTTCATATACTTATCGAGAACAGCATCTTTCTTAATGTTGGCAATTTTCTTTATTGCTTTTGGCTCCATTCCCAATAGTAAAGAATTTGTAATGAATGTTTTTCTAGCGGTATGACTTGTTATGAATTTACATTTGGGTTGCGTGAGTGATTTTTTCTTATTACCTACAAACCAATGGGTTGTGAACGGTTGTGTGATTTCTGCTGATTCACAACAATCTTTAATGTATTCATTGAATTTTTGAGAAGAGATAACGGGTAGTGGTTCATAGATAGTTCCTTTGTATTTCTCTAAAATAGCTTTTGCGTATTTATTCAGCTTGATGGCGTGATTCTGTGTTTTAGTTTTCTGAATAGAAAGAACGATATGGTCTTCAGAAATGTTGGCTAAGTGTAATTTTGAAAGGTCAGAAAACCGTAAGCCTGTGAAACATCCCATACAATAGAAATCCCGAACCTGAGACAGTCTATCGCTCTCAAAATCTTTTTCGTATAATTTCATCAACTCTTCAAATGTTAAATACACAATGTCAATATCGTGTTCAACAGCTCTGAATTTCTCGAACTCCCTTGTTGCATTATATCCTTTTTCTGTTGCCCAGTTTAAGAATGACTTTAAAACCTTGATTACTTTAGCAAAATAATTTTGCTTCATCTTTTTTATTTCATAGGAGTAATCCCGTAATGATTCAAAGAAGTCATTGTCAATTTTATCAAAAGAAAGCGAAATTCCGTTTTCCTTACAAAAGAATTCCAGATAGTTTTTTACAGTAGTTTGACCCTTGATGGTGTTCGGAGTTTTTATTAATTTTCCTTTGTCGATGTATTCTGTAAAGCATTTGAAAAAATCGAATTCTCTAGATGTTTCAACTTTTTCATTTGAATCAAACTTTTCAATAAACAAATCCTTTGTTGGTTCAAGCCTATTTGCTCGGAAATAAAGCGAAATGTCTTGAATTTTGGTTTCTATCTGTTGGAGTTTTTCATTTATTTCATCATAGCCATAATAAGTATCTTTTTTTGAATTAGCTTTCACTCGATTATTTTGCCAGTCATTTATTTTACAACTCAATCCAGTATTTCTTTTTATTATAGAACTGTCAATTCTGAATAATATCCTAATTGGCATTAAACCGTCTTGACTTACTTTGTCTTTTCTTAATTCAAAATTGTACTTTATCATAAGTTAAAATAGATTTAAATAAATAAAAAGGGGAACAAATGGGGGGATTAATTTACCTTTAAGATTATTTAAAATCAAAAAATAAATTATTTAAAAACCTATTGTAAATCAAAGTTATTGAATATAAATGAATTAAAAACAAGAAAAATTAAGAAAGGTTTTATAATACCTCCGTCTGGGGTACTTAAAAAGCTTTCTTAAATTTTAAGAAAGCTTTTTGTATTTTAAAGCGAAAGGAGAAAATTACAGATGATTCATGGTAATAATTCCCATCATGATGTTTTTTTATGTATGATCAGATTTTCTTTTCTTCAGGTTCAGGTCTACAGAATTTGGATTCGAATTTCTGCTTCCACATTTCTTTGAACTTGTCTTTGTCCTCTTCTGTTCCAAAAAAATTGGACTCTAGTTTCTGTTTCCACATCTTTTTGAACTCCTCACGCTCCTCTTCGGTGCCACAAAATCTCGATTCGAATTTCTGTTTCCAGTTCGCTTTCATATCATCTCGTCCCTCGAAATGATTTCTTCTTCCGAATTTTTTCCCGTTAAAGCCTCCAAATAAGATTTTGGATAACAACAAAATTCCAAATGCCTGCCAATAATTAATCGCCTTCACACCTAAAATATCTGGTAAAAGCGTATTCCAAAGCCATTGGAAAAACCAAATGAACAATCCCATTGCAGCAATCATACAAGGAAAAATCAGCCAAATTTTCTTTTTATTCTTTTTCATTTCTTTAAATATTAATCA
>Ga0065704_10071381_pt1 | contig 11390 bp, 12 predicted proteins | sample SwiRhicommuniRL2_FD_59091 | JGI IMG/M metagenome (GOLD analysis project Ga0065704, IMG submission 59091) | Switchgrass rhizosphere bacterial communities from Rose Lake, Michigan, USA - RL2 v2 (version 2) | ecosystem: Host-associated > Plants > Roots > Rhizosphere > Soil | place: East Lansing, MI | reverse complement strand
CCGCCTCGACCCCGCGACGGGCGAGGGCGGCATCGAATGCGGCGGGATCGTCGCGGATCAGGCGGATGTCATGCATGGCCCGCGCCTATGCCGCCTGGCGCGCGCGCGTGCAAGGACGTGCAAGGAGAGACCGGACCGGACAAGGACTTGCGCTGGTGAATCCGATCACTTGCCGCGCCTCCGGGATGCCCCGTTCCGCACCTCACCGGAGTGGTGAACGCACTGTGCGCAAGCTAAGAGGAGGAACGCGCAAGAGCGCTCTGCCTTTCGGGTCCGCAAACGGGGGTGAGGGCGGTTCCTTTGTCGGCGTGGCAACGGCTGCATAGCGGCCGCGGCCGCCCGACGAAGGAACCGGACTTCGCCGACCCGAACGTCTGTCCGGCCGCCCCAAAGGGCCAAGCCCCTCCGGCTCTCAAACCACAGCACCAGAAGGATTTCTGGTGGGCGCGACAGGGATTGAACCTGTGACCCCACCCGTGTGAAGCGCTGGGGCATGTCGAACAAACGGTGACGAACAGCAACGAATAGATCAAGTAAATCACTTATATCGCTTTCGATTTCGTCCATTCCGAGCGAGAATAGTCAACGCTGGGGAACGGTCGAGTTCGCTGAAGAACTCGACGAATAGACCCCAAAAGACCCTCGGAGATTGGAACGAATGGCGAGAATCTATTTGACGGATGTTGTCGTCGGCAGGCTGAAGCGTCCAGCGAAGGGGCGCAACGAGATCGCGGATGTGGAGCCAGGATTGTTCCTATGGGCTACCGCCAATGGTCTCAAATCGTGGACGGTTGTCTATCGGTTGCCGGTTCCCGGCACTAGGCAAACCATTCGCCGCAAGAAGGTGGTGGGCCACTTCCCCACCATGGGTGTCGTGGCCGCGCGGGACCGGGCACGTGAGTTGATGGCCATGGCCGCTAATGGCGTCGACCCTGAGTTGAAGGAGGCCGAGCAGCAGGAAGCTGAACAGCGGGCGACTGCTGAGCGGGAGGCCGGATCGTTCCGGACGGTGGCAGAGGCATTCGTGGCGGCAATGGAGGCGGGCAAGCTGACCGGTGGGCGCAGGCGTCCTGTTGCGGCGACCACAGCCACTGGCCGAGCAAGCCTGCTGCGCCGCTTGGTGCTGCCGGTGCTTGGCGACGATCCTCTGCATGAGGTCAGCGCGGCCAAGGTCGCGCGCTTGCTCGCCAAGCTGGAGAAGGATGAAGGGCCGGTCGACGAGACGTTAAAGGTCATCCGAGGCGTGTTCAAGTTCGCTGTGTCGCGCGGATTGTTCCATGGACCGCTGCCGACTGACGGCATGACCAACCGGCAACCGCCCAAGAAGGAGACGCGAGCGCTCGATGATGCCGAGTTGCGAGCGATCTGGCATGCCGCTGGTCGGCATGGCTGGCCCTTCGGATCGATCATCCGGCTGCTGATGCTTACCGGCCAGCGCAAGATGGAGATCGCCGCGCTGCACTGGGACGAGTTTGATGAGGAGCGCCGGTTGCTGGTCATTCCGGCAGGGCGCGTGAAGAACCGGGCAGGGGCGCACGAAGTGCCGCTGAGCGAACCTGCCATGCAGATCATGCGGCAGGCTCGCGCCGCCTACGAAGCGCTCGGCTACAAGTCGGGCCTCGTGTTCCCGTGCGACACCGGATTGAAGCCGATCAGCGGCTGGAACAGGCTCAAGCCCTCCCTGAACCGCGTCATCACGGCGGACATTGTCGGGCTGTCCGATGCCGAACGTCGAGCGATCAGGGCAGGGGGCGCACTGCGCCAGGACACATGGGACTTGAAGCGGCAGGCGCTCGCCAAGCTGGAGGGTAAGGGGCCGAGGCCATGGCGCATTCACGACCTGCGGCACACGTTCATCACCCGCTGCCGCGATGGTGATGAGAATGCCGAGGGTGAGATCGTTTGGTCAGCGCCCATCGATGTGCTGCAGGCGACCGTCAACCACGAGATCACCGTGGGCGTGACCGGGCGGTACGATCATGGCGATATTCAGAAGCGCTATCGCCTGCGAAAGCGGGAGTTGTTGGACTGGTGGGCGGGGAAGCTAATGCAGATTGTGTGAGCGACCATGCAGAATTTCACTTTACACACGCGCGAGTGCGCCTAATATCGCCAAACCAGTCATTCCGCGCCTTGAGCGCTCTAGGCTCCGCCCTCTCAACCGGGACTTGGTACTCCAAGACAACCTGAAGAAAGGGCTGATTTATGCCAGGCTGCTATGCTTATAATTCGAATACGCGCGAGTACGCTAACCACGATCATGATATTATCATCGACGTGAACATCTCGTTCGGTGACAAGGTGATCGAACTGGGCGAATTTATCTCGCCAGAGCAGGCTTACGAGGCAACAGAAATCGCTAACAAGGTTCTGCTTGCTTTAGCTCAGCCTGACTCAGAGTGACATAAGGGCGGGCATGATTGTTCATGCCCGCCCTTATTAAAACACTTTTCTTCCTGGACAACTTGGCGCAGGAAGGTTTCTAGTTCGTCGCGTCTGCGACCGAACGACACTCGATTGCCAGAGATTGGGTCCACCGGCTCCCGACCACAAATTCCGGTTTAAGGCTCTCGGCATCATCCCCAGCAAAACCGCGAGGCTTCGTGCCTCCAGTTAGGATGATGGCTAATGCCTACACGCAAGCACCGTGAAGGTGCAGAACTTGAAGATTGGCAAAACCGCAAGGACGAGCACGCTCGACGCTTGGAGATTGCGCGAGAGACGGTGAAGTCTCTTTCTGGGCACACGCTCCTGCGGCTCGACGAAGCTGCGGCGATGCTCAGCGTCACGAAGAAAACACTTCGAGAGCTTGAAGCGCAACGCCTGCCGAATTGGCCTGCGCGCGTCGTCATCAGCCCCAAGGTGATCGGGTACAAGCTAGCTGACATGCAGCAGTACATCGATAGCTGCAAAGCTCCCTGCTCGCAGGGGGAGGCTGCTTGATGACCTACAATGATGAAGAGGGCAACTGCGCCCCGAGAGGTGAGTCCCCGCCAGCTCGCACCCAGACGGGGACTCCGGATGGCCGCAACCATGAGAGCATCCAAGAGAACGATGCGCCATCTGTCGATGGATCGAAAGTAAAAATCCCAAATATCGGCGACATACCGGAGGTGCAGACTTACCTGCGGCGTGTTGGTGCTGAAGTGCGCTCTATGTTCACTGCGGTTATTATGGAGCGTGATGGTAAGTACAAGCGCGACATAGCGACGATCCGCTTGGCACGTGACACCGGCGCAATCACCGTGACGTCCGAAAGCGATGGTCTAGATCCAACGGACTTTGAAGCTGCGGCAATCGCCAACGCAGTGAAGTCGGTGCGCTGGCCGGAAAGGAAGCTTCTCCGGAGCCTTATCAACTTGCCGGCGGAGCTTCGGGTGGCCTCACCCGACGACCTGATCGAGTTCCATGACGCGGATGATAATATCGTCATGGTCCAGCAGCGCGTATCGAGGGCAGATGGAACCAAAGAATACAAGCCCTGGACGTACTTCGACGATGACCAATGGCGATGCATGGAGCCGGAAGGTCCGTTGCCAATGTGGGGTATACCGCACCTGAAAGGGCAATCCGCTGCATTTCTGCATGAGGGTGCCAAAGCTGCACGCATCGTGCAACGGATGGTCGAGGCGCGAGACTTCAACTCGAGGAAGGAACTTGCCGACCATCCTTGGGGAGCTGAACTACAGAACGTTGCGCATGTGGGATGGATCGGCGGCGCGCCGAGTCCTCACCGCACGGACTGGTCCGAGTTGCTCAAGGCTGGCATCGAGCGCGTCATCATCGTCGCTGACAACGACCGGCAAGGCGTTGATGCGGTCAGAGCGATCTCGAAGCTACTAGGAGCCTACCCGATCTCGGTCGCGGTCCTTCGGTTTGATGATCGGTTTCCGCCCGCATTTGACCTGGGTGATGCGTTCCCTGATGAAATGTTCGCCACGTCGCTCCACGGCAGGCGCGCATACAAAGGTCCGAGCTTCTCGGATTGCCTACTTCCCGCCACGTGGGCAACTCGTGTGGGCAAGGCGCCACCTCCGACGGGAAAGGGGCGGCCACCGTCACCGCCCGTGATGTTGCGGCGGGAATTTGCTCGCGAATGGTGTCTCGTGGCGAGCGAAGGCAAGCCGTTCTTCGTCAACCACCATGATCGGTCGAAGCTCTACAGTCAGGAGGCGTTTGACACACTGGTCCGCGCCTTGAGCGATGTCCGTCAAACTTCGGAATTGTTCAAAGCGACAGCCTATTCGTCGATAGTGCAAGCTCTTGCGTACAATCCCGGCGATAAGGAGGGGGTGATCCATCTTGAGGGCGAACTATGCGTCAACACGTGGACGCGGTCGCGCATAGAACCCGGTCCCGGCAGTGCAGAGCCATTTTTGATATACATGCGCGGCACGTTCCCGGTCGAGGAGGAGTGCCACGAGATACTGAAGTGGTGTGCGACGCTGATCGCCAGGCCTCGTATCCGAATGAAGTACGGCTTGCTGCTTGCCAGCCAGATGCAAGGGGTCGGCAAGACGACACTCTGCGAGGTGCTGCGTGTCCTCGTCGGAGAGAAGAACTGTCGCTCCCCGTCCGTCAAGGATGTGGTCGAATCAGCCTTCAACTCATGGATCGTGCGGAAGCGGCTCGTCTTCGTAAACGAAATCTACGAGGGAAAGAGCTGGGCTGCGTACCACAAGATGAAGAGCTTCATCACCGACCAGACGCTCGAAGCCAACGAGAAGATGGTCAAGGGGTACTCCATTGCCAACTGGGCGCACTTCATCCTCTGCTCAAACGCGTCTGTGCCACTTTGGCTCGAAGAGGATGACCGCCGTTTCCTCGTTCCCACCGTCACAGAGGAGAAGCGACCCAAGTCCTACTGGGCGGAATTGTACGACTGGCTCGAAGCGGGTGGCTATGGGGCAATCGCACGCTGGGCTGGCGATTTCATCGAGGAACACGGCGCCGTCCACCCGAGCGATGAGGCACCAACTAGTGAGCGAAAGCGCGAGTTGATCGAGGACAGTCGATGTGTCGAGGAGCGTATGGTCCTTGATCTGGCTGCAGCCGCAAAGGCGCTCGCCGAAAAGCAAGGCCGACAGGTGATCTTCGTCGAAACTGAGGTGGTGGCTTGGCTGAAGTCACGCACTGCCAAGGATTGGAGGCCCAACCTCGTTCGGCGCTGGTTGAAGGCAGGAGGGCTGCACATTTCCGCCAATCGGCTGAAGGTGCGTGGGCGCTCGACAAAGGTTGCTGGCGTGCGGGCGATCAATGCCAGCGTAGGATGGCCCGACCTAGAGCCCAACGAAGTGAAGCCTCTGGAGCTGGAGGCGCTGTGATGACGCTAGGTTCCAAAAGGTCCGAAGGTTCCAGTTTTCCGGTTTCCCGCGCGAGTAAATCCAGAGGAGGATTTAATCTCGATAGAGTTAGGAAACACAGAACCTTTGGACCTTTCGGAACCAGCACCTTCGGAAGGATGAAGTGATGATTATAAAAGGCAAAAACTTCCCCAACATCGGCCACATCCGCTGCAAGGCACTGCCGAACAGCGAATGGCTGCTGGAAATCTACGCGCCAGAAGGTGGTCCGATCGATGGTCACGGTGGCGCCACGCAGGTCGACGTCGTCGTATCGGCTGACGAGTTGGATCGCATTGAGCGAGCTGCTCCGCACCTCGTGCCTGGCAAGTTGGAGCGCGACCGACGCAGGATGCGGGAGAAGGCTCGTCCTGCGCCGCCGCCGCAGGCCGACTTGTCCGACCCAATCTACGACTCACCTCCCCGGCAACTGAGGCGCGCAATCGGCGCTGACGGTTGGCCGCTGTCGGACTGACGCAGAGAAGCCCAGGGAGTGTGCGGCAGGCGTGAGGTAGGGCAGACCTAGCCGATCCTCCTGCACACACTCCTAGCCCCCTAGCCGCCCAAGGAGGACCGGGGGAGAGCCTCAAGCGAAAACCCGGACGCCACGCAGAACCGAACACGTCCTAAAATTTGCATGAGCGCGAATTATGACATCGGGGTAAATGCCATGAATAGCTCGCAGAAAAGTGGAACCTGCACCACCGAACAACCGTCCGCCTCCGTGCTGCGAGTTCGACGTCACCGGCAGCGGGAGCGGCAGGGGATTGCCTGCGCGACGGTCGAAGTCACTGGCGAGGTCTTCCACCTCTTGGTGATCAGGGGCTACCTTCCTGATCGCTGCCATCATAGACGGCACGAAGTTGACTCCGCGCTGTCGAAGTACCTTCTCGATCAAACGCGGGAAGCTGTCTAAGTCACGGGAAGCGCAAGGCGAGGAACCGTCCCAATAGTAAGGTGCGGACACATTTCTGGATCACGTCAATTACAGGTGTCGAACGAAAGATGATAGGACCCTCTTCTGTCCTGCACTTTCAAAGTTTATCTCTAATTTGTTTCCGTCGACAGCGGCTACAGTTCCGGCCCCATATTTCTCGTGCCATACCCGTGTACCACTATCGAAGCCTGGGGTAGGAGGCATGCGCGAAGCCTCCGCCGCTGCCACCATCTCGTCGTATGGCCGGATCGCCCCTCCCTCACCTAACAATGCACTTAGGCCCGCTCCGATACCTCTCGGTCTTGGCTCTAAGTCTCGCACCTTCCCATTCAACTGCGACACTACGCTTGCGATCTCATCCAGCCTTCCCGAAATGGCCTCGCCCTCCGAGACAGAAATGCTGGAGGGGCGAACAGTCTCGAAGGTGAAGGACTCTAGGAAGGTGTGGTACGTTCCACCAGCCATCCTCTGAGTGGTTTCTTGAAGTAGTTTAACGAGATCTCCCACAAAGCGAGTGATCGCACTGAACTTCAGATTGGGATCATAAAATTCTGTGTTAATTATCGACGTATCGAACGGAAGCTTGGTTCCCTCTTCGGCTATAATGATGGTAGGGCGTTTGGTGGTTAGCCGCATCCCAAGCTCAAGCATAACATTCGGGTTTCGGGTCGAAACATCACAGACAATTACATCATTATCAAATATATTCTTCAGAATCTTTCCTTGTATCACATCATAGTCAGCATTTTTCCAAACGGGCTGAGCGATCATGCCTGCATCTTCAATCGCCCTAGTGATAAAGTTCAGCACTTCAGCCCAATGCGCCTCATCATGACGATCATCAGTGTGGCTGATCGGCATGATAATGCCACAGGTGCTGCGGGTTGGGATGGCGTCGGTCATGCTGCCTGTTAACACGATGAGCAAACTAGGCTAGGTAATGCTTGTGTATCGCTCCTCAAGTGAGGACCAGCTTATAGGTAAACCGCCGCCTTGAAGGCTGCACAAGCATCGGCCTCAGCGGTGGTACGCACTCACGGATTTAGCGATCGGACCGGAAACGCATTTCGCCGAATAGGTTAGATCTGGCGCAAAGTAGGGCTGCAACTCAGGAGCAGTCCCAATGTCAAAATACTTCCCTATCAGTTCTTCCGGCGACACTCTTATCGCTTGGCGTCGAGCCAATGCCGCACGCGCCGTCGCGGAGCTTCGCCCTGGCGAGTTCGTCAGCGGCGTGATCCAGCGCCTTTGGCCGAATGAGGCTGAGGCGATCCAGAGGGCGGCAGTCTCGCCCGCGTCCACCACCGGCTCTGGCTCGCAGCTGTCGGCCAGCGTGGTCGGCACGTACCTCAAGAGCCTGCGCCCGCGCAGCGCCGCCGCGCAGCTGTTCACCAACCCGCTGTCGCTCTCTGAGCGCAAGCAGATCATCCTTCCTGCTGCCGCTGCTGGCCTGCCTGCCGCTGGCTTTGTGGGCGAAGGAAGTCCCATTCCGGTCGTGCAGGCCAACTTCACTGGCGTGATCCTTGGTCCCCCGGCCAAGCTCGCGATGATGGCGGGCATCAGCGGCGAACTGGCGACCTACTCGGGCGACGATGCCACGGCCATCGTCTCGGAGCTTATGGACGACGCAGCCGCACGCGGCCTCGACGCCAACGTCTTCTCTGCGACAGGTGCGTCCGCCAGCCGCCCAGCAGGATTGCTGAACGGCATATCGGCCATCGCTGCGACCACAGGCGGCGGCGTGACGGCCATGGTCACAGACATCAAAAACCTCATCGGCGCAATCGTGGCTGCGGGCGGCGGATCGTCCATCCTAATCTTCGCGCACCCGGTGCAGGCGGTGGCGTTGAACGCGCTGGCGGCAAACGGCGTAGGCTACCCCGTCATCCCGGCTGCGGCCCTGACCGCTGGCACTGTCGTGGCGGTCGAGCAGAACGCCATTGCATCGGCCTTCCCGATGTTGCCGCAACTGGAGGCGTCCACTGACTCCACTGTCCACTTCGAGGACAGCAACCCGCTGGCGATCAGCACGGCAGGCGCTCCGAACGCCGTGGCTGCGCCTAGCCGCAGTGCCTTCCAGACCAACACGCTGATCCTGCGCATGGTCATGCCCTGCACCTGGGTGTCGCGCGCCAGCGGCATGGTTCAGTACGTTACGGGAGCGACGTGGTGAGCAACGACGAAGAAACCCCCGCCATGGCGCGTGCTCGTGCCGCGCTGGCCCGCTTGGAGGCTACGCTGGCCATTCCGCGCGCGACCGGCGAGCCTTGGGTCATCCCGCCTGAGGTACAAGCGGCAATGGCGGCGCGTGCGGAAGCATCGGAACAGCCCGCGTCCTCACCTGTCGATCCTGCGCCAGCCGAGCCGTCGGACAAGCATCCGGTGTCCTTCGGCCTGCTGCGGGCCTTTGCCGCGACCACCGGCAAGGTCATGAAGGAAGAGTTCGAACAGCGCATGACCCGCATCATCATCTTGGAGCAGCGCCTTGCCGAGTTGGAAGCGCGGTTGGTGCAGGCTGAGGCGCGACTATGAGCGGCACCACACCCGAGCCGCCACCGCTGGACACGATGACGGAGGAGGGCGAGGTCGTGACGATCTACCCCCGTCGCGTCTTGGCCATCACAGGGGTGGGGCCGAGCAAGACCGGCGTCTGGTACTTCGGTGAGAGCGGCTCGGTCGAGCACCTCATCATCTTTTCGCCCGCGTGCTTTGTGCGGCAGATGCTTAAATTAGTCCCATAGTCCCTTGCCCTTGCGCGCCCGAGCTTCCTTATAGTTGCGGGCGGAGGGGTTATCGATGAGCTTGGGGTCGTCAATGATCCTGTCTGCAATGGCGTCGAGTTGATCCATGTCAATCCATTCGTCAACGGCTTCAGAGATCGAGAAGTACTTCGAGGTTCCTCGCTCCGACGAGGTCCGGCCGATATGCAAAATGGCGTTCATAACAAGCAACGCTCCCTCGTTGCTCTCCATCTTCTGTGATGCCCACTCCCTCGCTGCATCGTTGCCGACCAACGCTCGCCACCAATGTGTCATGTATTTGCCAGAGGCTGGATCGCTTAGGCGCCCAGCGTCAGCCTCGGCCCGCAACCGATCGGCAAAGTGGGTTTCGAGCTCATCAAGCTCTTCGTCGGTGAACAGCCATCGATCCTCGCTCTCTGCCTTCTCGCCTTCTACACGGCCATGATACGCCCGCTCTCTGACGATCAGCGCGCCGACCGTGTAAACGGATGATGACGAGGCGATGGCCGCAAGCAATTCTTGCTTTCGGATGCCTTGCGACAGTTCACCGAGAAGTGGTTCCAAAACCCAGAGGAAACGCCACATCATGGGCATAGAGAATGCGCTGGCATCAGCATTCGCTTCGCTGAGAAAGCGATCGCCTATGCGCAAGAATGTACGTGCTGCCTTCAAAGCTCTTTCTTCGCCGATCTTCGAACTTGCAATTGCTTGCCAGTCGTCCAAAAGGACCAGAGCCTTCGTGCCGCCAGTTGAGCGATGAATGTTCATCAAATTGTCGACAATCTCACCGGCTCGGACGTAATCGCCAAACGCGTCCTCAAAGTTGGTAAGCTCGCGAGATGATAGAGCGTTGCTACCAACCCCAAGTCGGAAGTAGCTATCTATGTGTCGCTTCGAGGCGATCTGCCGCCTTCGCTCGACGCTTTGATGGTCGTCATGTGAGCCGAATTTGGGAAAGAGCTGTCGAAGCGCATCAAAGCATTTCTCTTTTTTCGCTGACGGCAGACGCTCAGATAACTTCTCCTGAATGCCAACATTGTCTCTCGTCATGCTACTTGGCTGACCACTGATTTCTTCGCTTAGGTCTCTGATTGCATGATAGAGGGTCGGTTCGAACAGCCGGATTGTTTCTATCGCTATCAGGTCAACCGCATCAACGTCATCCGCAACCGCAGCCCAAGCGACTCCAACTGAATTTAGCAATCGTGTGACATTGCGGGGTGTGCGCAGCCAAGGTGCCACGGCGAAGTGAAAGACTAGCGGCCATCTGTCACTGTTCACCGCGTCCGATAGACGTGGGATTTCATTTAGGCCGTCAAAGAGCATTTGGTAAAGGTCAGTTGCACTGACGCGCGGCAGATCAAAGGACGCCTGTACGATCTTCTCTATCCACTCGGGACCATCGGGTGCGGAGTGGGCGACCATGGCTTGGTTAGCGATCAACCGGTCAAAGACTAAGAGGTGTGTGACGAACGGCAGATCGGCCAGAGATTTGACAAGGCGAAACAGCTGCCGTGTTTCGTCTGGAGGAAGCCGGTCGATGTCATCCATGATGACGATGACGCTTCGCGCCTCTTCCTTCAGAGCCTCTTCAAGCTCAGCCCGGGCCTCTTGGAGGGTCTTCTCGGCGCTCTTCTCGTCGCCGATTAGCGCTTTGAGGCCGGCAGCACCTGCTTCAGCGAAAGCGGCGGCAGGCGTGAACTTCAAGGCAAGTGCAACGAGATCGGTTGCCGTGCCCAGTCGCCGTGTCAAACCAGCTAGCCCTGTTCGGACCTTTTCAGACATCTCTCGCCCAAGCGCGATAGAAAGCTCACCGAAAAAGGCTCGCGTCAGGTTTTCTTGCTCGGAGAACCACCACGGATTGAACCGTACAACAATCGTCTGCTTGTTGGGCGCTAGCTGTGACTGGCGCTCGCATAGAGCGTCGATGGCCATATTGACGGCCGAGGTCTTTCCGCTCCCCCACTCGCCATGTAAGGCGATCACAAGCCCGCCAGCATTAGATGCATGGTCTAGGCTCGTCGCAAGGGCTTGGGCGAATGCGCGATATCCAAGTCGGTCATCAGTCAGGCTCTCGATGGGCCTGTCACCCTCGAGCGGTCGGCTCAGTGCTGAAGAAGACGCCATTGAAGCCCCGTCTGCCGTATTGGAAGCAGTTTGGGGCTGATGCTGCCGCAATCCAAGGCGTGTTTGGGAGCTATCCTCCGCTTTAGGTGAACAAGTGAAGAGACCCGAAAAAGACCCTTGGTCTCTGTTCCATCCTCTCGCCAGACCTGCCCTGATGGCTAAGTCCCTGAAAAGATGGTGGGCGCGACAGGGATTGAACCTGTGACCCCACCCGTGTGAAGGGTGTGCTCTACCGCTGAGCTA
>Ga0065704_10071379_pt1 | contig 11397 bp, 15 predicted proteins | sample SwiRhicommuniRL2_FD_59091 | JGI IMG/M metagenome (GOLD analysis project Ga0065704, IMG submission 59091) | Switchgrass rhizosphere bacterial communities from Rose Lake, Michigan, USA - RL2 v2 (version 2) | ecosystem: Host-associated > Plants > Roots > Rhizosphere > Soil | place: East Lansing, MI | reverse complement strand
TTAGCGATGTAGCCAGCAGCACCGCCTCGGTTCAGGTGCTTACAGTCAAAGCGGTTCTTTGCTGCGCCGCGCTCGTCACCGTCTTCTTTCATGGCATATTTGCGCATGATATCGATCACCGGCTTACGCATGGCAGGCTTGGTAAATAACATCATGTGCCAGTGCGGGGTGGCGTCGTGGTGAGGCTCTACTACGCGCATCCCATAAACGGACAGGCCACTGTCTTTGAACGCGGTGCGCATTTTGCTCCAGATCCCGCAAAGATAACGCTGTGCATCTTTCGGTGTGTAGGCCTCTTTGTCCCAGGAATGATTTCGCTGAACGCGCTTGTTATCACCTTTACCCACCATGCGGGTCGGGTGATATTTGGAAGGGGTGGTGATGGTCAGAAACATCCCAACGTCACCATTCGCGGCAGCATATTTTTCGGTGCCGGCGATAGTGCTCATCAACTCCATGCGGCGGATTTCAGGATTTGAAATACTTGCCATCACTTTGTCGATCAGACTGAAACGCTCGCCGGTTTCGATGTTTTCCAGGTCGCAACTTTTCAGGTAGTCGAGATTCGACAGACGGCGTGCACGTACTTCACGGATAGCCTGCTTACTGGCATACGGGGAAGCGTCACGGTTCACTTTGCCGATGGCGATAAGCAAAGATTCACGCCAGCGGGTGCGCTGGCCTTTCAACTGACTTAACCACCAATCCGGATTAACCAGGCGTGACAAACCTGCAACAGCAGACACGGCATCCAGTTTTCCTTTGCAGTATTTCTTCCAGTACATCGGCGTGACGTTGAAAGCGCGAGCCATTCCGGCGATTTCACCGTATAGGTGGCCTTGCGTGAAAGCTGAGAAAAGCGCTGTATTATCTCCGCCGTTTTCTTCCAGCAATTGATCGCAATAGTCTTCATAGATTTCTTTCAGTTGTACGGCGATATCCTGGGCGAACCGGCGCAGCGGTTTATCGCTCATGCTCGGCAACAGATGATAGGTATCGGCTTCAGACATAAACTTCATGGAGACATGAAGATTCATTTCGTTTGCTGAATTGACAGCATCCACACGCGGTAGAATGCTGCGCCCAAGGGTATAAACCAGGTATTTATTTGCCGCGTGGATGCCCTGAGTTTTCAGCAGATACGCATGGCGCCCTGTGAAAATTTCTCGCAGATCAGTAGAGAGGGTTTTTACTTTGATTAAAACGGCTTGCCCCTGATCGTATTCATCACGGGTAAGCGGTCTTTCAGGACCAGAAACGGCCTGGCGTGGTTTGTTCCAAGAAAACGCCCAGGCTTCAGGCGTTTCAATTTGGGGAGTGAAGCGGCTTGTCTGCATTACATGCCGTCTTTGAGATCAATGACCAGATAGCCCGCATTGATAGCGGCCAATACAAGCAACACCACCGCGAATATGATCACTGGTTGCCTCGGTAGTGTTTGGCATTGAGTTCACTAAGTTCTTTGCAATACACGCAAAACTCGACACCAGGCAGAGCTGCGCGGCGTGCTTCGGGAATTGGGCGATCACAATCAAGGCAGAACATTGCGGAAACGCCCGCAACTGGGGCGCGGGCAGCTTGGATTTGTACAGCCAGAATCAGGTCTGCACGTTCCTGAGCGGAGTCGATAACATCAGCCATTTGCCACCTCCGGCTGTTGCAGTTTTACCAGGGCAGCAAATACCAGATCAGCAGCGCGGTTGTACTCATTGCGCATTGATGCCGCGCTGGTGACTTTCTTAGCCCATATGGCGCGATCAACACAGCGGTTGATGAATTCGGTAGCAAGGGAAAACCACAACTGGAATACAGCCAGCGTGGAGCAATACTGTGTACGGGTTTCTTTATCTGTCTTGATTTCAGCCAGAATCAGGTCGCCGTTCTTTTTAGGGATAATGGTGAATGCCAGATCAATATCGACGCGCTTCGCCATTGCTTCCGCCATCTCAGGCGTAACTTCTTCGTGTTTCATCATTAGTGCAGGTCTCCCGATTCGTTTTGAATGCGGGTAGCTTCCTGGCGTAATGCTTCGGCAGCTTCGGTTCCGGTCATTTCTTTCTGCATGATGAAACAGGCGATAGCCTCAAGACGCGACGCAAAAACAACGGCTCTGTTTGCGCGTTCTTCGCGGCGGGCATCATCCAGCATTAATGTCAGATCAAGGATGATTCCGGTGCTGTCACCTTCCGAGGAAGCCAGATCAAAACCGACAATGGGCAAACCTGCAAAGCCGTGTCGGAATTTATTAATCATTTCTTTCATCTATAAAACTCCTGTTTTTGGGCAAAAGAATGCCCGGCGGGTTTACGCCAATTAATTTCAATTCGGGTTAATGTTTAATATTTATTCTGCAATCATCTTCATTGATAATTTTCGGTAGTGATTCAGTTAAACCAAGTAAAGAATTTAGCGCCGCAACCACTTGATGCCTTTCAGTCGGCGTTAATTCTGCAAACTTCATTTCAACATGGCGGCTTTTCAGGCCAGCATGAAAGCAGATTGTTTTACGCATATGCAGCGGCTGACTATCAAATGTTTCCTGCGCTACATTCTTTTTTAGTTTCTGTAATTCTAATTTCCTGCTGTGCTGCAACATTCCTTTAAATTTAGAGATATGCTTCTTCCCTACTTCTATACGTTCCTCATTAACTACAAACATAAACACCTCAACTAAACAGGCGCTTTAAAAGCGGCTTTGTATTTCTCACAGCCTGTGGGGCAGTGGCTTTTAAAATTGAAGGATTCCAACGTTTCCCGCCTGGTAGCTCAATGCAACCGTGACCGAAATGGCGTAGAGGACTTTGCTGTTTTAGCAGCGGAGCAATTGAGATCGGCATATTCAGACCATCCCATTAGTGGCGACACTGGCGACAGCCCCAACGACAGAGGCAAGAGCAGGTGAAGCCTCTACGCGTCCCTGCATCGCTAAACCGATTAGCGAAAGATGACGAATACCAGCATTAACACTTTCGATAATTGAGTTTTTCACCTGACGTGTCTGCCGCTCCGTTGATGCAGCACCCGCAGCAACTGAACCCAGGGCAGCAGTGGCTTGAAGTGTGTAGGTAGCAATATTCTCCTCCGCCAACTCATTCACGGGAACAGCAGGCATACATTTCATCTGTGCCAGCAATCCATCGATCAGGGTTGCGTCTTCGGTAGCATCAGTGATTACTGCAATCTCAATGGCTGTGAGCTGATGCACCTGGTCAGGATTCAGCTTGTTACGCAGAGTCTGTTCTTTCATTCCAATAGTGCGAGCAAGTTTTGACAGGTTGTGACGAACTGAAAAAGCGCGGCACGCGTTATCAAAGTGTGGCTGGTTGGAAACCTGAAAATCAAACATGTTTACCTCTCATAATTCACTTAATGTGAATTAAGCACCAATTATGATTTGAAAGCGTGAATGACCAAGATTCTTTTTGGCTTCCATTTCTTTATAACGAGCGTAAAGAATTTTGATTGGACCACCGGCACGCTTGTTACCTTTCTTGATGGTGCGCGGTTCGATAGGAATGCGAGGATTTTCGCCGGTTGTCTGACGATAAACGGTGCGAACGGATACACCTTCGAGAGCTGCGAATTCTTCTGGATGCACTGTTGCACGAGGGATCTTGATTGTAATGAGTGTGGTCATAATGCATTATTTCCTTTTTAGTGACTTATTTGTCATTGATTGCCATCGTTTGCCAACTCAAGCCGCCAATGACTTAGGTTTAACGGAAATTTACTACCCAATTGAGTAGTAGTCAACAGGGTTTATCGAAATGATAGTTGATGATTCAGAAATGAATAACGTCGAAGTGCTTAATCGTATATGTGAGGCTTATGGATTTTCTCAGAAAATTCAGTTAGCTAAGCATTTCAAGATTGCCGCCAGTTCCCTGTCAAACCGCTATACAAGAGGAGCAATTTCTTATGATTTTGCCGCACATTGCAGTCTTGAGACTGGAACGAGCCTGCGCTGGCTTCTGACAGGTAATGGTGAGCCGCTTTCGAAAGAAATCATTCAAAATGAATCAAACCTGATCGATTTATTCACTTTAAGTGAAGGAAAACTTGAAGAGTTGGGTTTTATCGAGGCTGGAAAACTCTTATTCAGCAAGCCAGTGGTCACCCCTATTGCGGTGAAGACCGAGGGTAAAATTTATTTCATTGATAAAAGCTCAACGTTATCTGACGGCATATGGCTAATTGATATTGAAGGGAGTGTCAGCATTCGTGAACTTACCTTATTGCCTGCAAGAAAATTACATGTTGCAGGCGGCAAAGTTCCTTTTGAATGTGGCATTGACGAGATCAAAACGCTGGGTCGTGTAATAGGGATTTATACAGAGGTTAACTGATGGCGATCAGAAAACAGGCTGATGGATGGTGGTTATGCGAGCTTTATCCGAACGGAGCAAAGGGTAAACGTATACGGAAAAAATTTGCTACTAAGGGCGAAGCGATAGCGTTTGAACAGCACACCATCACCAAACCCTGGCAAGAAGAAAAGGATGATGATCGCACGTTGCTGGATCTGATAAAAGCCTGGTACTCAGCTCACGGCATAACCTTAAAAGATGGCGAACGGCGTCAGGATGCCATGACTCATGCTTATGAATGCATGGGGCAACCTTTAGCCAGGGAATTTGATGCCCAGATGTTCTCACGCTATCGCGAAAAACGCCTTTCGGGTGATTACTCGCGGTCCAATAGAGTTAAGAAAGTAGCGCCTCGAACCATTAATCTTGAACTGGCATATTTCAGAGCAGTTTTTAATGAGCTTGGTCGCTTGGGTGAATGGAAAGGAGGTAACCCGATCAAGAATGTACGCCCTTTCCGTACAGAAGAAAGCGAGATGACTTTTTTAACGAAAGAACAAATCGGACAGTTGCTAGAGGAGTGCGGCAGAGAAAACAATACTGACCTCGTTTGCATCGTTAAGTTATGCCTATCCACAGGAGCGCGCTGGTCAGAGGCTGAAGAACTGAATAAAAGTCAGGTCACTAAATATAAAGTCACTTATACCAAAACCAAAGGTCGAAAAAATAGAACTATCCCTATAAGTGAAGCTCTTCACGACTCGTTACCAGAAGTGAAAAAAGGCAGGTTATTTAAAAACTGCTATGGAGCGTTTCGTTCCGCACTTGAACGAACTGATATTGAACTGCCAGCCGGCCAACTAACACACGTTTTGCGCCACACTTTCGCATCTCACTTTATGATGAATGGAGGGAATATTTTAGTATTGCAACGGGTTCTCGGTCACACAGATATCAAAATGACAATGAGATACTCTCATTTTGCTCCGGAGCATCTTGGAGAAGCATTAAGACTCAACCCTTTATCAAGTACCTAATGTTAGAACGTTCTTTCTTGGGTGCATTTACCTGGTCCTCTTCGATTGAGCGCACAATACACACGCCTGGCTGTTGTGAGGGAGAGGCTGTTTTTATAAATCAATGCCATATAGAGCTATTGGGCTGCTAACGGGCATAAAATTGTTAAGCAAGAACCCACTCTAAATGAAATGATAACATCAGGTAAATACTATCAGTACACTGTTTATCGAACGACCGGCACATGTAATGAAGTCACATGATAAGAAATGGTGAGCTAGATATGTTACTGGTAACACTTGGCTTTTTCCTAAAACACAGAAACCTCTTTGCAGCACAAATAGTTTTAGATTTTAATTGCTAGTTTTTGGTTACAGCCACCCCGAATTTCAGCTAAGATTGATAAAAATAAAAACTAACTACGGACGACTTAACGATGCACACAGTTCACATGTCTTCATTTAGAGTTTTGCTCAAAGCGAGAGCGAGGAAATCATTCAAGCTTGGAGCATTAAATAACAATCAGAATATAAATGCTTATGAGATAACAAAGCAGATACTTAAAAGTAATACAAATGTACCTCTCGAGGATAAAGATACTAAACTCATAGTCTCTATTCCCTCTGGAAGCCTAACGTTTGATGATAAAAAAAGAATAATATATGGGTATGTTAATGCGGGCCGCTATGGCGAGAATTATACTGTAAGACAAAAAATGTTATCATCACCAAACCATAAAAAAGTAAATCATGATGAGGTTACAGAAAAAAGAAGATATATTTTTATATACCTTCCGGATAGTTTGGATACTGGAGTAGTGGCATTTCACGATACATCAAGATTGAATGCTAGAATTCCAATTAAGCGTATAATAGAAAATGGCTTTCTTGCTCAGACGCCACCATTAGAAGCCCGTGTGCGGCCTTTATTACATGAAGATGTGCCTCAAGGTGTTAAAGATTCACCAGTAATGGAAATAAAGGCTGTTGGATATAAAGTTAGTAAGGATACTGCAGACGCCATGCGTCTGATCGGAAGCAGAACTACAGCAGACTTTGTGATTAAAAACAAAGGGTATTCAATGGGTACAGTGTCAGATTTTCTCGGTACAAGTAAATCACAAAATAAATTGATAGAAATTCTTGAGCCTGATAGTGAGAAAGTTAAGATTACTGCCCAAGTAAATGGCAAGGATAAGGTTTATGAGTTGAGGAACATTATCGCAAAAGGAGTGTCTATAACTTTAGATGATGCTAATCTTAATATAGATCCACTAACGAACGAGCCAAATGAACAAGATTTGCACAATGCTGTGAGAGAAGAAATAAATGATTTTCTTTCAGACATTTACGGTCAAGGATATGCAATATGAACAAAATAAACATCTACTGGCTGATAACAAATCATATTTCTAGTCTGAAAGATGAAGGTTCAACAACTTTATCAAAACAAGATCTATGGCTTCATTTTTTTTTCCCGGCGTTAGCATCTGCGCTAGTATGTTTTTTCTGTAAAGTTATGCCAGCATCAGTTGTTGGGATAATGGTTAACTTTGGTTCTATTACGACCGCATTATTAATGAGTGCAGTTGTAATGGTTTATGACCAAAAAAGTAAAATTATTGAAAAGAAAGAAAGAGAGAATGTACAAGACAAAATAACCACATATACAAAAAATATATCTTTATATAAGGAGCTATGCCAAAACATTTGTTTTGCCATACTCACATCAATAATAATAGTTATACTGTCAGCTATATTATCTTTTTATGACTTAAAAATAACATCCGGATTTGGTTATTATTTCTTCCTTGCTTGTTCTTTTTTTTGTTATGCATTTTTCATATCAACAATGATAACTTTCCTTATGATTTTAAAGAGATTTAGCATTGTATTGGATAACTAATCCTAAATGGCTTTCTTGTGCAGCAAGGAAGCCACTTATCATTAAAAACACATTTATCATCACAAAAACATATTAATTTGTTGATTTTTAAGTTGATATAGTTTCTCACTCAACTTTATTTTTTCTTCAGCTTTAGCATAGTCAGTAGCTGTCATATATTTAACCAATGTATCAAGGTCATCTGCCGATTTTATGACAATAAATTCCTTCGTCTTATTAATAAAGACAACTGAATTTTTCTTTCTCTGAAGTAGCTCAATCACATTACTTAGCGTTCCCACACTCTTGGCATCCCATACCATCAAACCGCAATCGGCTTTTTCTGCCATCTGGATATCCTTTGCCGTGAAGAAAGCACGAGTACCACGTGGATGATCCGTTTCAACAACGTTAACCGGCCAAGACCCTAAGTTGTTGCGAGGTTTTGGAGTGCTACTGAACACGGTGGTTGCGTTACACCCAAGTTGTAACAGTTCGCGTTGCACTGATGAATCAACACCGTTAGCGTCCCCAACGACAACGCTGAATTCTTTCTTCACAATCTTCTTTAATCGTTCAATAATGAGCGGATCTAGTTTCTTGATGGTTATCGAGCCAGCAACAAATATAGTCGTCATGATGGTTTCCAAGTCAAAGCTGCAACAAAGATTTTATTAATTTTATTATAACTGCGAAGTGTTGCGCATGCAGCCTCCATAGATGCCCCTGTATGATAGAGGTCATCAATGATTAGAGCGTTGTAGGGACCCGGGCCATCAATTTGGTCGTTATAAGAAAAGGCGTTAGCGACAGCAGCTTCTTTTTCGTCCTTAGTTTTCAGATCCTTCAGTGATTGGCCGCCAGGAGCTTTCAAAAGCAGATGGTTGAAGCTCATCAGTCCGTGCCCCATTTTCTGTGCAAGCGCTTCTGAAATTGCTGTAACAGGCTGTCTTGGTCTAGGTTTCGATGCCGCCATAGGTATGATTAGCTGGATGTTGCTAAATAGTGGAACTGCGTTCTGCAGTAAGCATTGAGCAAGCAAATCTACCTGCACCCAATTATCCTTATATTTTAGCTGATAAACAGCTTCACCAACTTCTGTACGCTCATTGTCGAACATCGGATAACCAGCGCCGTTATACCCTAAAAAGGTACTTTTCAACATGTGCTTATCCATAGCAAATCCAAGTTCCCAGTTGCCCTGTATAGGTTTTATATTCACTTTCATTTGTCATCCCTTCCAAAATATTAAGTATGGAGATAACTTACATCGATTAGAATTTATCTCAAAGATGGTTTATCGAAAATACGAATGTATGAATAGCCTTTTGCAGACTGCGGCATTATAAACGAGGCTATGTCCACGACCGGTTAAAAGTTGACGATCACGCCTTTGTCCAGCGACGACAATGCCTAGAAGACATGGCGATAAAGTGGCGATGAAAATGGTGTCATCTGATAAAACATGGCAATTATCGGCACACCATGCCATTGATTATAAAAGTAAATATATGATTTAACTAAAAATAAATAGCTACTCATAATCGCTTGGTCGCTGGTTCAAGTCCAGCAAGGGCCACCAAATTTTAGCTTAAGATTCAAACGATTAAGCCACTTCGCAAGAAGTGGCTTTTTTGTTGGTCAGTCAGCGGATCCATTTTTGTCTCATCAAGAGCCTTTTTTCAGGTTTTTTCTGCCCTTCCCGGTATCAGGGACGCTGTTCCGCAACAAACGATCGTATAGCCTTTCCTGGTGACTTCCTTATTGAAAATATCGGCAACCACAGATCAAACCGCTAAATGGACGAACAAAGAGTTTTATCAGCACTGACAATTCAGCGTCTTTATTATTTTAAAATCAATTAATTTTTAAAATACATATAAGGCCATTTATTTCGATAATTTATTAATTATCCGGAAAGTCTATAAACACTTATTTTCAACCATAGTTTGATTGTATAAAGCCTTTTACAGGAGTATGTTTTCCACTCGTACGCTTGTTTTAAAAGCAAGCCATCTTCATATGGGAAATGGATGATATAAAATATCATCCATCATTTAATATCACACAGGAAATCAGGCATGGCCAATAATACGTATTTAAAAATAAATGGGAAAATTCAAGGGTTAATCTCTGCAGGATGTTCTACGTATGATTCAATAGGAAACAAACATCAGATTGGGCATGAAGACCAGATATTAGTTCAATCTGTAACGCATGATATCAGCAGAGATAAAAATGTTAACCATCATCCAATTACAATAATTAAACCCATTGATAAATCCACGCCTTTACTGATGGTTGGGATATCTAATAATGAACAAATGGAAGTAACTATCGAAAAATACCGGACATCAAGAAGTGGGATGCAAGAAAAATACTTTACCGTTAAACTTACATGCGCGACGATTAGTCACATACACTCTTGTGATCCAGAAGCAATCCCGGGAAAAGACTCCCAATCATATGAAGTAGTTTCATTTTTATATCAATCTATCACATATACTCATAATATTGCAGGTACTACAGGTTATAGTATTTGGGATGAAAGAGTTTATTGATAAATGACGCCATCGATAGAATCGAAATCGATGGCGTTATCTCACTCATCGCAAACAGACTTATCTTCTGTTAAAAATTTATCATTATGGAAAACTTCTAATCTGACGGGTACTCCACATTTTGAATTTATGTCATCTCCATCAGAAGGCAACTGTGTTAGGGTGTATGTATATGTTTTATTCTTAAATATATACCCTAAATACCGCCCGGTAGAGCTATACCATCCCGTTCCTTTCAACCTTAACTCAGAATTATTTTTCTTATTAATAGAGTGATACTCAAACTCATCACATTGTTCATTATTTAAAGGACAGAGAGCTTTTACATAGACAATAAACTTGCTTCCATTTAACTCTAAATCCTCAGGATTATCGCTTGCCCTCGAAAAAACTGGCATTAACATCATGATAATAATAAAAATTCTCGCTACCATCTTGCATATACACCATTGTTATAAATATTAAGTTCACAATTACGCCTGTTGAGAACCCCCCGGCTAAAGCGACCCTGGCTATGAGAATAACTTCTCCACTGGGCATCCAGATCACCCTCTTCTTCTCCGTTTATGATTTTCAGTAACGTTGACGGCGCCAGTCCTTTTTTCTTAGAGGGATTGCCTTGAATACCCGCTCCAATATTATAAGTCAGATAAACAAGTGCATCGTACTGATTTTGAGTTAAATTAACTTTCACATATCTTTTAACCCCTTGTTCAGCAAAAGCGTGGTCCTGCCTAAATAACACATCGGCCTGAGACTGCGTAATGCCATTTTTAAGCCTGTCAAATTCGGCTTTGTTGGTTATCAAATGCCCATAACCAATGGTCGCCCCTGCGATATAGGTAGAAACCCCCTGTTGGGTTTGATCGTCATAGGGTGTTAATCGTAAAGACTCCAAAGATTCCAAAAGCCTTGCGCCGGGGATACTCAGTGTCAGATTAGCGACATTTATAACGTCTTGAGTATTGTTAGGTTGTGATTGAGACGAACTTGTCAAACGACTGTCGTTGTCCCGTTGTTGAGCCTGGCGAACACCATGACTTGTTCTTAAACTAAACAGAGTTTCTCCATTCACGGATACTACCGAGTCTGGGTTACGCATAATATTTTGTTGATATGAAAATATTGCTCTAATTGTTTTCGGTCCACAAAAACCATCTATCGCCAAGTTAGTAAAGCCATTTTGCGCAAGAAGACGTTGGATAGTCATTACATCTTCCCGTTCATTAATAGCATTTAACCCAACGTCATTCCTGATCCTTATATTCATAACACCCTCCTTTTTAATCTCCCTGAACCTCGCAATATCAATTATCTGCCGATAATGTAGAAAAACCATACTTATTTAGTGGCTGACACAAACTGCAACAATTGAAATATTTCATAACTTACAGGGTCATCACAGTTCTCTGAAAAATACATTTTAATAAAAACCGGATCCCTTGGGGAGTATTAACATTCACGTTATTAATTCATAATGAAAATGCTAAATCTAAGTTAACAGGGTAAATAAGCGGCGTGGAATAGTTATCTGGACAGCTATATTAATTCACTACCTCTGCAAATGCCGGACCCCGTCGATCGCCGCTTCGCACCAGGCGGCATAGTCGTGACCGCTGGCACAGGGG
>Ga0065704_10071378_pt1 | contig 11408 bp, 7 predicted proteins | sample SwiRhicommuniRL2_FD_59091 | JGI IMG/M metagenome (GOLD analysis project Ga0065704, IMG submission 59091) | Switchgrass rhizosphere bacterial communities from Rose Lake, Michigan, USA - RL2 v2 (version 2) | ecosystem: Host-associated > Plants > Roots > Rhizosphere > Soil | place: East Lansing, MI | reverse complement strand
CGATAACGTTCCTGCCGGTCTTCTACAAATGCATAGCCGCGATCTGCGTTATGCCCTGCAACATGAATGGATCAATAGTTACCAGCAGGTGGAAATGGACAGAACACTTTCGCGGCTTTGTGATGCGATGGGTAAATGTGAGCGGATCAAGAACACAATTTTTCCGGCCACTTACAGTTTGTACACCCATTTTGCCGTGATCTTTTTTATCCTGTTACTTCCCTTTGCCCTTATAGATTCCCTTGGTATTGTTGAAGTGCCTTTGGTGGCAGCTATTTCAGCTTCTTTTCTACTGATAGAGAAAATGGCCATCAACCTGCAGGATCCGTTTGAAAACAAACCAACTGATACTCCTATGACAAGCATTGCCCGTAAAGTGGAGCGGGACCTTTTGCAGATGCTGGAAGAAACGCAGATGCCAGAGGTAGAACTTGAACAGCAGCAGCCCGCTTACTATGTTTTATAGGTAAGGTTAGCGATTGAACATGCCCTCAGGATTTTCCTGGGGGCTTTTTATTCTATAATGTTCCCCAGGTAGGAAATGGGTTGTTTATTCCGGGGTTCCACATACAACGTAGCCTCCCCCGTCTTTAAAACGTTCAGTACCATATAACTTACATCAGGTGAATTGCGTTGCCGGAAGGTTATATTCCAGCTCTTTTTGCGTTCCTGCAGTTTGTAATCAAATTTACCCCATTTAAAAGTGAAGCCTATCTGGGAATTATCGGCAGATACATGGGTAGACCGTCCATAATAAGGGAGGTTCACCAGCAGGCTGTCTCCCTGTACGCGGAAAGTATAATTTTCTCCCGGTACACTGGTGGTTTGGCCTCCGGGTGGTACAACGGCCTGTACGAAAAAGCGGAAAGATGGCTTTTCCAGCCTTTGTTTGATAGCTGAGGCGAGGAGGGAATCGCTTTGCGCACTTGAAAAAGGGACCATAAAAAACAGGGAAGCGCTTAAGCACAATATGGATCTTGTGATGTTCACGGCCGGGGATTTAAGATATATGAAAGTTACCGAATTATGGACAATCAGATTCTTGTTATCTTTGTACGGCACAAGATAATGTACAGACGACCACATGAAGACATTTAACGTTCCTATTATATACCGCAGCCCGCTCATCTCTGCTATTAAACAGCAGCGTAAACAGCAGGACCGCATGAAGAAAGACTTTACTCCTACCCTGCTGGATTTTGGGCCTGTACGGATACAACTGGCCCGGCATTTCGGGTTTTGTTATGGGGTGGAAAATGCTATTGAGATCGCTTTTAAGACCGTGGATGAAAATGAGGGGAAAAGGATCTTTCTGCTGAGTGAAATGATCCATAACCCACAGGTGAACAACGATCTGCTTTCCCGTGGTGTGAAATTCCTGATGGATACTTCCGGCCGGCAACTCATTCCCTGGGACGAATTGAGTGCAGATGATATTGTGATCATCCCTGCTTTTGGCACCACCCTGGAAATTGAGGGCAGGCTGCAGGATATGGGAATTACCCCGCTTCAATATAATACCACCTGCCCTTTTGTTGAACGTGTATGGAATAAAGCTGAACAAATTGCGGCCAAGGAATACACCGTGATCGTACATGGGAAGCCCAAACATGAAGAAACCCGGGCAACCTTTTCCCATAGCAGGCACCATACCCCTACAGTTGTTGTGAAGGATATGGAAGAAACCCACAGACTGGCAGCTTACATTTTGGGAACACAGCCGGCGGAGCAATTCTACGAAGAATTCAAAGGACAATATTCAGAAGGGTTTGACGTATCCAAACACCTCCAACGTGTTGGGGTAGTGAACCAAACTACCATGCTGGCATCTGAAACACAGGCTATTGCGGACTATATCAAACAGACCATCCAGGAAAAATACCAGCTAGCCGAGAACCAGGTGGGGGAAAGGTTTGCGGATACCAGGGATACTTTGTGTTATGCTACAAACGACAACCAGACTGCCGTTACAGGGATGCTGGAAGTGGAAGCTGACCTGGCCATTGTGGTAGGCGGGTATAACAGTTCCAACACATCCCACCTGGTGGAACTCTGTGAGGAGAAACTGCCTACTTACTTTATCTCTTCAGAAGAAAAGCTCCTCTCCCGCAATGAGGTATTACACTGGGATTTTCATCATCACCAGGAGTTGCACAGTACCCAATTCCTTCCACAAAAGGAAACGCCGGCCACCATTCTCCTTACCAGTGGCGCATCCTGCCCGGATGCCATTGTAGAGGGGGTGATCCGGAAACTGCTTTCTTTTTACGGATTGGAACATAAAGTGAATGAAGCGATAGAAACTTTCGGATAACAAAAAAGACACCAGAAGGGTGTCTTTTTCCTTTGGGGCTAATCAAACGCTAGTAATGCAGAGAAAAATCTTGTAACAAACAATTGATGACCTTGAACGTGCAACAAAAGTACATTCCAATATAAGAGTCCGCAACCTCGATTTAATATCCGGTATTGTATTGCCGATAAGTGGTAAGATTGGAAGTAAATTTGGTGCGGCAGGATCGCAATTAAAACTGCATCGCTTTTTTCAGAAAGTCTGCTTTACGTCTGCGTGACACTTCTACCTGTGTGCCATCACTCATTAATGCAAACCCTCCCTCTCCCTGGATATAGGATTCCATCTGTTGTAAATTGATCAAGTGGGAATTGTGAACGCGGAAGAAATCCACGTCTGTAAGCAGTTCTTCAAACTCCTTGAGTGGTTTGGACACCAGTAGCTGCTTTTTATCTGTGAAGAAGATTTTGGTATAGTTGCCGGTGGATTCACATCTTACAATATTCTGTACAGGCATGAACACCAGTCCGTTAATGGTTGGGAGTGCTATCTTTTTATTGGTCTGCTGCAAAGTTTTCATGTTCTGCAGGAAAACTTCCAGCGGCGCGGTACTGTTTTCCTGTTTATTCAGGCGTCTTTCGTGGAATTTGCGAAGGGCCTCCTGTAATTCCTGAACGCTGAATGGTTTCAGCAGGTAATCCAGGGCATTAAACTTTATAGCTTTCAGGGCGTATTGTTCGTAAGCGGTGGTAAAGATCACGTCAAAATGCACCTTATCATATAACTTCAATAATTCAAAGCCATTCTGGTGGGGCATTTCCACATCCAGGAAAACCAGGTCCGGCCGCAGATCGTCTATGATCTGCTTTGCGTCCTGCACACTATTTACGCCGGCCAGTACCGTCACTTCCGGGCATTTTTTCTGCAGCATAGTCTGCAAAGCATCAATACAATGCTGTTCATCGTCAACGATAATTGCTTTAATCTCGCTCATGTGGTGATATTTTGCTATTTTCTCTGCCCCCTCCTCTTAAAACAAAAACTCTGCGGGCAATACGATTTTTACCTGTGTTCCGGTAGCCAGGCCTACATGATCCTCCAGATCGTTCACTACTACGTTGGCATCTTTGGTATTATTGATCTTGCGGATCAGGGCTATACGCCCCTCCGTTACTTTCATACCCATGGAATTGTGCAAGTGGTCTTTTTTGGCTTTGATCTCCATCGCCAGTTTGCGGCCGATGCCGTTATCTGTTACAAGTATTTCCAGTACTCTGCCATTGAGGCTCACATTGATATCCAAACGACCTTTATCCTTACGGTGCACTAAGCCATGCCAGATGGAATTCTCCACATATGGTTGAATGATCATGGGCGGGATCAGCACTTCTTCTTCATTGATATTATCTGCCACATGAATGTTGTAATCGAAGATATTATTGCAGCGCAATGCTTCGAGGTCCAGGTACAAACGCAGGGATTCCAGCTCTTTATTCAGCGGGATAAATGTATGCTGACTGTTATCCAGGATCATGCGCATCAGTTTGGAAAACTTGGTGAGGTAATCCGATGCTTCTTCCTGGTTATTGCTCCAAATATAACGGTGGATGGAACTAAGCGAATTGAAAATGAAATGCGGGTTCATCTGAGAACGAAGGGAACGCAATTCCAGTTGAAGGGTTTGGCGGTTCGCCTGCAGGTTACGGTGCCTGATATAAAAGAAACCTCCTACAATCAGCATAAAAAGAAAACCGGCCAACGCAATGGCCAGCGCCAGATTACGACGGATCCTTAACTGGCTGATATCCTGTTCCTGCTGTAATTGTTTGATCTGGTTATCCTTCTGGTGTACTACATACATGGCCTGCATCTGGGCAAACTCTGTAGTAGATCTTTCGTCCAGGATGCTATCCTTATACAGGAGGGAGATATTGGAATTGTCGATAGAACGATCATAATCACCAGCCCGTTTATAGTTATCCGCCATGGCTTTGTAAGCCTCCATCAGGGTAGATTTGAATCCCCACTTCAAACCCAGGTCAATAGATTCCTGGATGTATTTGCGGGCTTCATCGTGTTTACCTTCTTCATTCAATAAACGGCCGATGCTGAGGTAACTTTCTGCCACATGTACTTTATCGTCTACTTTATCATTTGCCTGTAATGCCTTTTGGAGGTATTCCATGGCAAGGGGGTAGTTCTTCTTTTTTTGATAGGCTGTGCCCAGGCAGGTATAACAGATAGACATACCTGTTTTGTTATCAATAGCCTGATTAACGGCCAGGGAGCTTTTGTAATATTCAATGGCTTTGTCCAGTTGCCCCAAACCCTCGTAGGCATATCCCAGGTTACCCAGGTTAATGGCCACACCCAGGTCATTTTTACCTTCCCGTTCCAGTCTCAGGCTGCGGGAAAATTCCTGGATGGCATCGTTATACTTACCATCAGAGAGTTTGATATTGCCGATGGAGTTAGTGGCGATGCAGATATTGCGGACGTCGTTGGCTTTTTCGGCCAGTTTGAGTGCGCGGAAGTGGAAGTCGAATGCTTTGGGGAGCATATCCCTTCTGCGGTAATCCACCCCGATATTATTGAGGGAAATAGTGATCAGGCGAACATCTTTTGCATCCTCTGCATATTTGAGTGCTCTTTCATGAAAATCGGCTGCGAGGATGTATTGGGATTTATTTCGTTTAGCCGTGCCCAGTTCGTTATATCCTTCCGCCAAGCCTTTGTTGTAGCGGATCTTATGGGAAACGTTGATGGCTTCCTGGAGGAAGGCGTTATCTTCCTTACGTTTATCAAAATAGCGGTAGAGACTTTTAGATTTGGCCATGAGCCGGTTCACTTTAACCGTGTCGTCCGCCATTCCTTTTATGGAATCCAGGCTCGCCTGAACCTGCAGAGAATCCTGTGCCGATGCATGCATCCACATGGCGAGGTGCAGGAACACTATAAGAATGAGGCCTTTTTTAGACATGGTGAGGTGAAAACAGTATATGTACACAAGTTAAAAAAAATAAACGATTGTGCTTCAGATAGTAAGAAAAAGTGAAGGGGCGAAAGAATTCGCCCCTTTCCTATTAACCGAATACACCTACTGAAAATATGAAATAGGGCCGTCTAGCGACCGCATTCCACATTGCGTTTAAGACACGCTTCGCCATAAGCCCGGCGTGTTTGATTTATTTTACAGTTCTTTTTATAATCGGTTAATAGCATGGTCTTTTGTCTGGATATAGCCGTAAAAAGCCTTTGGACAATCACATAGAACCACTTTGCAGCGATACACAAGTTACGGGATCCGCAAAGCGCTATCCGGTAACCTCTATCATATTGATTTGCAACAAAGTTCAGGTTCTTTTCAAGGTATGTTGTCTATCCGATCCAAAGTATCGTGGCATAATATCAATCACGTCCGTAAGTTTACGGAATCAGGGCCAAGACCATTAAAATGCAGGAATTTCGAGAGGATGAGGTATATAAAATTAGTACACAGGGATAGTATCCCTATAGAACCAAAGGTAATAACGTTTTTTTGATATACAAAAAAATTTCAAGAAGAATGTGCCATGATAGCGTCTTCCACCCATTGCATGACCAGTTCGAGCTGTTCCTGCATGTTTAACTGACTGTTATCCAGAATGATAGCATCATCTGCTCTGCGGAGTGGGCTTACTTCCCGGTTAGCGTCTATATAATCACGGAGTTCCAGGTTTTCTTTTACTTCGTGGAGGGTGATATTCGGATTTTTAGCATACAATTCTTTGAACCTGCGTTCTACCCTGATAGCGGGGTCTGCGGTCATAAAGATCTTCAGTTCTGCATGTGGGAAAACAACCGTTCCGATATCGCGGCCATCCATTACGATACCTTTCTGTGCGCCCATCTTTTGTTGTTGTGCAACGGCAAACTCGCGTACGGCACGGATGGCAGCTACCTCGCTTACCTTTTCTGCTACCAGCATTTCCCGGATCAATAGCTCTACGTTTTCATCATTGAGGAACATGTCGCTGTAACCGGAGATCTGGTTGTGTACGAATTCCAGGTGAATACTATCGAGTGCGGTTTTTACCTGTACATGATCGTTCCATTCCACTCTGTGCTGAATGAAGTAAAGCGTGATAGCGCGGTACATGGCACCACTGTCTATATACAGGTAATTGAGCTGTGCAGCCAATTGCCTGGCCAGTGTGCTCTTCCCACAGGAAGAATAGCCGTCTATTGTAATGATTATCTTTTTCACGCCCCGGATTTTTGATGTGCAGTGAGGTGCATTTAGGTGCTGGATGCAACAATTGCCATTGCAAAAATGCCGTAATTCCGGGAAAAATCAAAGAGTTTTTCTATCTGCGATCTATCACAATCACTTTATGTGTGCGCATGAGGCGGTTTGACTTCTGATCGTAGAATGCAAGTACATAAGTTCCTTTGGAAAGATTGTTCACGCGAACGGTGGCTTCTCCTTTTACTTCGAATTGGTTCACTATCTGTCCTAAACTGTTCACAACCTGCATGATCATATCTGTATGCTCTCCGCGGATCTGTACCTGGAACTGACCCATGTTGGGATTGGGCCATACATCGATGTGCAGGAATGGTGGTACGGCTTTGATCTGGGAATAACTTACCCGTTCATTTTTGGATACAGCCTTGATGCGGTAGTAAGTCCATCCATCGTAGCTATTAGGATCGGCGTGGGTGTAATCGAGACGGGAAGTGATATTCCCGTTTGGTGCTTTGGAGCGTACTTCGCCGGCTTTTATGAAACCGGTGTCTTTATCAAAACGTCTTTCTATTTCGTAGCGGTCGTTATTCAACTCACGGGCCACAGACCATTCCAGTTGTGCGAAGTTCTCTGAAAGGCGGTAAGCGTTGAAATAAATAAAAGCAGCAGGTGCATACGGCCCATAGATCATGGAAGCCTTGGTAAAGTATTCGTTATTATTCAAGCCATCCTTAAATGTACGAACGTGCATGGTGGCATTCCTCAAAGTATTGGTAGTAGTGATATTACCGGCAACGGGGAAAGTTTCCAGCTGTTCCAGGTAATCCCAGCTATTGTTCACATAGCGGGATACATAACTGGCGGAGCGGAAGGTCATGTAATCCTTTCCTTCTTCCGCATCCATATGTTGTAAAGTGATTTTTGCTTCTGCGTGATCATTTCTTACACGCGCTACATTCCATGTTTTATTGGTAAAATCCAGTTTATTCACATTTCCGGATATCGCATTTTGATACACACTGTCAAACACCCTGGCCCTGAAATCTTCTGCTACACCGGCATATTCAATTTCTGCTGGGGCGTAGGTATCTATGGAGGTGCCGATTGGGAATACTATTTTACCGGAGGAGGCATCCACACTTTCGCGATAGAGGAAACCACCGGCTACGGTAGAGCCTGTTACGATAAAGGAGTTTTCGTTATAACCTGTGATGGTACCGGGTTTGGCATCACCTACCACCAGGTTCCATCCATTCAGGAAAAGATGACCGTTTGCAAAATTAAGATTGTTACGAACTTTCACATCACTCAGATCTGAGAGTAAAATTCCGAGGCGGTTGTTTACTTCAAAGTTTGGAAAGGTGGCGCCGATGCGGCCTACCACACTATACCCTCCCAATAACTGTTGTGCGCCGAGGTTGCCGTACATGGGGTTGTTTCCGGAGAAGCGGAAAAGGCCCCCTTTTCCATCCACGCCACTGGCGGATTCGTCTGGCAGCGTTGCACCGTTACCGTTATTCCATGTTTTACCGAAGAAATTAATGATTGCATTGAGATTGGTACCAAAAGCGCCGTCGTTAGTAACATTGCCATATATACTGAAGATCTCTCCCGTTCCCACCTGGATCCTTGCATCGGGAGCAATGTACAGCCCTTGTTGTTGTGCTGCGAGGGGCAGTACAAGGCTGATGAGTGCTAATATGGTAAGTGAAATGTAACGCATTTGTTTTTGGTTATCACAATGAGATGTTACTGATTAGAGATGATAGTGTAGTTATAGTTGAGCGCAGCATTATTCCTTGTGACACTGTTTGCATTAAATACTGCCACTGTGATCTGCCTGTTTGCCGCATTTGTGACCCTGGACCAGATAACAAAAATACCTGCTGTGGGTGTGCCTGTAGGGTTCAGGATGATGTTATCATTATCTCCTAAAACAGTTCCTGCAGGTAATGTAATAACAGAGGTGGCCACCGTTCTTGCTCCTATATTGTTAGTTGCAGGGACTGATAAGGTACCTTTGATCATTCTCGTTAAGGTATTACCATCAGCACCCAGTTTAAAATCTCCTTCCACATCCAGTTTGGCAGCAGGTGCAGCGATGCCGACCCCTAACCTGTTATTCGTATTATCCCAGATCAGTTGCGCAGCTTTTTGTGCCACATCGCCGGTTGTTCCGTTGGTGAACAATAAACCTCCGGCCGTATTTAAGCCAGTTACCCTCATACCTCCTGTAACATGTAAGGCTGTGCTGGGAGCATTGTTTCCAATACCTAACCTGTTATTGGGTGCGTCCCAGAATAATTGTGCATCATCCTGTTCCAGTAACCCGGTGGTACCTGAAGTAAATACGATACCACCTGTTTTATTTAAGTTGGTTACGCGTGCATCTCCTGTAACATGCAAAGCTACGGAGGGAGCGGCGTTGCCTATACCTAACCTGTTATTGGTATTATCCCAGATGAGTTGACCTGCTTTTTGTGTTACGGCGCCGGTATTGGTAAATAATAATCCACCCTGTGCTGTTAAACCTGTTACAGAAAGGCTTGCCATGTTGCCATTACCACTGATGCGGAAATCACCCGTTTGTAATGCGGCATTCTGATTTTGAATATAAGAAGCAGAGAGGTTTGGAATATCTGCGGCTATTAATGCTGTTGCGCCGGATTGTACACGGCCTTTGGCATCTGTTGTTACTTTAAAATAAGTATTAGCAGTACCGAAGTTAGATAGAGTTGTTACAACATTCCCGGCGGCGTCTACTGCACCAGCAGTAACATCTCCGGAGATTGTTTTAATATAGTCAGGGGTCCAGTTGCTCCATTTTGTACCATTGTACCGGAGCAATTGATCAGTGGATGGTAATACTGCAAAATTAACGTCAGATAAAGTGCTTAATGCATAAGTGGTCAGGTCCGGGACTTTTGACCAGGGCGTATAACCATTTGTTTTTTTAACATACAGCGTTTGATCTGTGATGTTAAAAACCATCATACCGGCAGCGGCGCTATCCAGTGGATTGGAGGCTAATGCAGTGCTTGTAACACGTGGTAACAGTAAACCTTTTTTCTGGGTACTTATTTCTAAAGCGGCATCCAGCCTGTTAGATTGCCCGCCTACTTGTATTTGTGCCTGGGAAGGAATGGCTGCGAATCCTGAAAGCAGCAGTATTAATAGGGATTTATATCCTCTCGGCCAATTCATGTCAATTTTTTTGGTGTACAGAAACATCATATGCTTGTATTAAGATTTTACCGGAACGGTTATACGAATAACAACCGTTCCGGTAAATCAGGTTTAGAAGCCAGTTCCTCTACTGAGCAGTTGCCAGTTTGCACCGTCAGACATTACAGTGATGGAAGTGTGTACAACAGTGATAGATGTAGTAGCTATGCCATTAATGTTTTGACCAACTGCTGCTCTCACAATAAGATTATTATCTTCTTCAGTAGCCGGAGTAGCACCAGGTATTCTCTTGATCACATAAACCCTTCCTGAGCATTCTGTTGCATTAGGAAGCGTAAGATCAGATGTTGCAGTTGCTGCAGCAGTGAGAACGATATAATCATCAGCTCCGATTGTGCTGCCTGCAGGAACAATGCGGAATTTAACACCAACAGAACCGTTCACGATCATGTTGGAGGGAGATGTTTGCGGAGTTCCAAAAGCAGGGCCTACATGTACTTTACCTGCGAATGATTTATCACCGGCAAATTCCTGAGCGCCAGTACTCACCAAACCACGAGCGGGAGTGGCACCTGCAGTTGCATTCGGTAAGTCGAAAGTTATTTTAGTAGGAGTGGATGTAATAGCGAAATCTGTACCAGTAGATACTACTTCCAGATCCAGGTTACCATTAGCATTACCTACGGAAGGAGTAGCAGAACCAGCTGGTGCAGAGATCTGACCGATACCGGTAGCGCTCAATTTCCAGGCTGGGATGTTTACGTTCTTCACTTCATATCTGGCGTCACCAGCAGCATTTGGATCCTGCAATAAAAGATTATAATTATTGGTGCTCACCAGTGTTTGCGCAGTTGTGCCTTTGAGGGTTGTAGCACCTTCTACTAATAATGTAGGAGCGCCAGATGCCGGATCCGTTTTTGCAATGACTACACTACCATCAAATGTAGTTGTCTGGTTGGTGAATGTCTTATCACCTGCGAATCCTTGTGCACCAGTGGTAACAATACCAGGAGTTGTTGCTGTAGCAGGTGCTAAAGCAAGTTCCCATTTTTTACCAACTTGCGTAAATGTAGCACCGTCTGCAACTCCTGCAGCTGTTACCGCAACTACTTTAAATGCGTCAGCAGCAAGCAGGTCATGTAATGCAGTATAATCATCAATGTGCATGAAACCATAAGTAGCCTGACCTTGTTGTGTAGGGAAGCTTAATTCTATTTCATTAGGGAAACCAGCAGCTCCCGGTGTAGTAGTAACTGTAGCCCCAGTACCAGCATTGTCTGCCAATTTAATTTCCACCTCACTGTCGAAGCCGTTCAGCTTAGTTACTCCAAGTCCACCGGCCTTCTTTTTGACAGTACCGTCAGCAGCAATCACCAATACATCATTGATAACTTCACCAACCAGGGGAGTAGGAACAGTTGTAAGATTCAATTCATTAGCAATGTTCACCTTACCATCTGCTGCGATGATGAGCCTTGGGGCGTTATTTGTTCTCAATTCCAACGGAAAATTGTTAGTGTTACCCAAAAAACTACCGGCAACACCAGTGTTACCATCCATTTTCCAGGGTGAACCGGTTCCATTTTCTGTAGAAACCCTTACCATCACAGTACCTTGTTTCACAAACAGACCGGGAGGATTGGTTGGGCCACTACCTGTGAAATATACCAGGTAACCTTCTTTGGTTGAAGCGGAAATAAG
>Ga0065704_10071377_pt1 | contig 11417 bp, 16 predicted proteins | sample SwiRhicommuniRL2_FD_59091 | JGI IMG/M metagenome (GOLD analysis project Ga0065704, IMG submission 59091) | Switchgrass rhizosphere bacterial communities from Rose Lake, Michigan, USA - RL2 v2 (version 2) | ecosystem: Host-associated > Plants > Roots > Rhizosphere > Soil | place: East Lansing, MI | reverse complement strand
GGATACGAAAGAACTGGTGTTTGGTACTGGCCCTGCGGGTAGTGGTAAAACATACATCGCCACCGTTAAGGCGGCTGATGCGCTGTTGAACAAAGAAGTGGATCGGATCGTTGTCACACGTCCCGTGTTACAGGCAGATGAAGATCTTGGCTTCTTACCTGGCGACATTGCTGAAAAGTTTGCACCTTACTTTAAACCGGTTTACGAAGTCCTTCGTGAGCGCTTGGGCGCGAGTTTCCTCGAATACTGCCTGCGTCCTGAAATCGGTAAAGTAGTTATCGCGCCCTTCGCATACATGCGCGGCTCTACGTTCAAAAACGCATTCGTTATTCTCGACGAGGCGCAGAACGTAACGGTTAAACAGATGAAACTGTTCCTAACTCGTATTGGTGACAACACCACGGTCATTGTGAATGGTGATGTCGAACAGTGCGACTTGCCGAATCATCTTGATTCTGGTTTAGGTGACGCTCTGAATCGTTTTGCCGAAGGCGAATATGTTGGGAAGGTTGAGTTCGAAGAAGCGGACTGTGTTCGTGGCAATATCTGTCGTCTGGCGTTAGCAGCATACAAGTAACATAATCGGGCTAGGGGTAAAACCCTAGCCTTTTATGCCTTTTCAGTTAAATTTGAAATATATACTACCGAGTGCATAATGAGTAGCAAACCTTTTAATCCCATTAACTGTTATAAGGAATACAAGCATGACTAAGTCAACTACTATGAAAGTTCTGGCGGGCGTAGGTATCGTTGCAGGTGTTGCAGCAATCGGCGGTCTGATTTACTGGGGCATTAAAGAAGCGACCAGTGAAGCAGTGGCTGACGAAATTGCAGCAGCAGTGAAATCGGCAGTAGAAGAACAAGCGGCATAAATACCAGTAGGGGAGCAAAGGCTCCCCTACACACTTACTTTATTTAATAAGGATTATCACCATGCGTAAATTACCAACTACACTTTATTCTGCCAACCGTGAAATGAAAGCCATCTTACGTAACAGTGCCTACGGTGTGACGTATAGTCATCTACCAGAAATCTCTGAAAGAATTCGAGTGCTAGAACCAGAAGACTTTAATCTGTTGATGCAATATACAATCAATGCTGGCGGTGTGGTACATTTCCGCAAAGGTGGTGAAGACTACCTTATCTCTCTACTCCATTTAAGCCAACCTGAATTTGAAGCTAGTTTAGGTATGGAAGAAATAGTTGTAGATCCACGCACTCCAAAACCGCCTGTGCTCAATCCTAAGCCTGCTAAAACCGATAAGGTACCGACGTTACACGTTAATCACAAAAAGCCTACAGGGATCGATGTAGGCAAGTATAAAGACGATGTTGCTAAGATACCTGAGAACTTCCGTCTAGAAGCTATCGAGATCATGGCTGTTGCAGAAGGTCGTAAGTTTGGTGCTACGCAAAGTGAACTCTGTAAGTTTGTTCCGAGCTTTGATTACCTGGAACCAGAACAACAGAAGTTCTTACTGAAGGCGCTGGATGAACACAGCATCAACTTCCGTTATATCGACGGGTATGAGTTACCGACGCGTGGCACACACGCATTCGTTTTAGTGCATCGTAACTTTATCCCGATGGAACATATCGACTATCAGGCTAAAGAGTTGGAAGTTGAATCACCGTTTGCGGCACAACTTTCAGCATTGAAGGATAAGCTGGTATTGGCACCAGAGCCAGCAAAATCCATACCGTCTCGTCCTGCTTCTGTAGCGAGTTCTGAGCCTACTAAACCAGCGCCAGTAGAAACGCCGGTCGTTGAGGAGAACGTTGCTCAGACGGACGCTCCGTTAGCGCACGAGCACAGTGCTGAGGACATCCCATCTCGCGATAATCACTCCGGCATTAGTAACGAAGAACTGTTGGCACACTTTAAGAATGGTCCGTATGCTGTCGTGGAGGGTAGCACCACGCCACTGGGTGAGATCCAGAAACTGTTGGGTGAGTGCCTTGCTCGCATTGCTATGAATCAGGCACAGATCGCAGTTGCACAGATTTCTATCAATACTGCTAACAGTGCTATCACCAACGATGTCGCTTTGATGTCTAAGTTAAATGAGGAGTTGGGTAAACTTGTCAACAAAACCATTCTGTAGGGTTGTAGTTGCACCTGCGGTTCGTTGGAAGGGCGTCATCTATGTTGGCGTCCGTCATTTCGACGATATCATGCAAGGGCAAATGGATGCAGCGGGTCTAAAGGAATCTGATATCACTGAACCCATGGAAGAAGGGTTTATTGATAACAACCGTCAGTGGATGGACAGACATGAAGCCTTGGCAGTTGCTACAGCCAGCGGGCAAATTGGTTTGTTCCGCGATGTTTGGATATCGGACTTCGGTCTACAAAGCGAAAACTTATATTAGGAATTTGAATGAAACTCTCGCAACGCATTGCCTATGTGACGTTGATAGTCAGCAATAGGATCGTAGATGCTTTATTTGGATACCCTAAGGAATATACGGTCTATCCGGATGGGGAACACAAGCGCATCAGACACATCGGTGGGATGTGGGAACTAAAACCAGCCTTTACCTATCAGCGTCGTGCTTTGTCTTTTGTTAAGCACAACTATCGGCATGGTTGGAACATCGTTAAAGCTCCATCGGAGTATCGAAGGTTCGAGGGTGTGGATAACCTCACTGAAGAGCCAGGTCGTGCAATAAGCAATATGCTCGATGGCGATGAGTTCATGCGGAAGATTCGTGAATCTAAATTCGGGGCATAGTAGTTAAGTAAGGGAGGCTAGTGCCTCCCTCTTTACTCTCTTTATTTTTTAATGTTAGTTGTACTATTATATGTCCAATTCCAGAGATGGGGGAGGAATAAGGAGGGGGCTATGCGAAGCATAAATATATACTATAGTAGGTAGTATATAGAGTATATACCGTAAGAGTATATACTCCTTCTTTAGAAACAAAGCAACGAGGACTACAGTCCTCTAAAAATTCGTCGCGAAATTGAAACTCTGTCCTTTTCGGGCGGGGTTTCATTTATGCCGTCATATAAGGAATCCCAATGCATACTGGTGTAACAACTCTCTTAAAAATCGTAAACGAACATTACCTGGAATACTACCCACAACGCCAACCACCGGAAGAGTGGATCAATCAGTGTCGTGAAACTAATAGGCGTATGATACCAGCCACGGGGATTTGCTATCAAGTCATACAGGCCATTCGTTCGGTAGTGCCTGAACTAGAATATACTTTCCTTCACTTAGCAGTTCGCACATCGAGGGGTGTAGAAGAACATCCCATCCATTGTGTTATCCGTCATCGGGGTAGGTTTTACGATACATACAACATCCACGGTGTCGCTGACATCAGCAAATTAGACTATGCGATTAAGAACGACGTAGAAAGCGAGGTAACGTTACCCGATAGCGACGAGCAGTGGGAGATAGCTGACCGGTGTTATCGTGCCGTGCCTTTCGATCACTATACGTATAAACTCATCAGTAAACTTAAGGAATTATCGACGATTCAGTAAATTTTCAGATATATAAGATCGGAGTGATAATAGTGGTAATGAAATCACACAAACACAACTTCACCTGTAAAAGGAACTCCGATTATGTTTAACGAAATCAAAGAAGGCATCTGGTCTGTAGGTAATGACATCCTGTTCGCTAACAAAGCAGCAGTCTATCAGTTCGCATCAGCCACTGGCGTTGAAGCCGATGTTGATAGCACTGAATACCCAGCCCGAGGCGTATTGAATAATGGCGTACTGAGTCTGTCTACTAGTGGCGCGGTACGTTTAGCAGTAGATCAGCTGTTAGAAGGTTCAACAGCTAAAAACAATCAGGTCTGTACTAAGCTCACATACACCAGCGTATGTGGTCGTTCTAAATTACATTAATCCCACTTTCTATAAGGAATACACCCATGCTTAACATCATGCTTAAAGTTCAATTTCGTGGCGGTAAACAAACCCTGGTCGTTACAGCACGTACTGACGCTTTACGAGCGTACATGTATAAAAACGGTATCTGGGTAGCGGGCAAAGGAGAGCCCTTTAAAATAGCCAACCTGACCCCGGAGTTTGATGTACTGTGGGTCAGTAATGAATACCAGATCACGAAGTCGTTGGAACGTGAAGTGCGGTATATGTTGGAAACGTATCTGAAAAACCTGACCGCCGTTAGCACCGACGATAAGGTTAAACCAGTATGGTCTTGGTTTGATGGTGAGGAGTATTTCATCAGCTATACTAAACCAGAAGACTATATGGCCATACAGGCAGGCTTTGATCCAATAGACACTATAGATACTCCAGTGTTCCTGGTTAAATTCACTAGTGCGATCAATCTCCAACGCAGATTCGAAAAGTACAACACCGTGCCAGAATATCGTCATCCTAAGAACTTCCGTGACTGCCTCTGGAATATCCCAGATGCCGAACTGAAGGCAGAGGTTGAATACATCTTAGATTCAAAAAGCCGTATGGCCGAAGAAGCTAAGAAACAACGTCTGGCGGCTGAGGAATTACTGAAAGCACACACGACGGATTTCGATGTATCCGACGATCGTGTATACGGTACCCCTTCACACTGGGGTGATGTGTCATTCACAGACGGTACCACTCGCTTCGTAAAAGTACGTTGTCATCGGAATGACGGTCGTCACACGGTGATGGTTGAAGTTCCAAATGCCAACGTTCCTAATGAGGAAATTGGAACGATTCAACCACAAGATCGTAATAGCTGGGATTTCAGTCCTCGCGGCAGCCATTACCCTAACCTGACTGAGTTGTCTCGTCTCGTCGGTAAGAATATCAACTTGCTGACTGCTTTCCATGGCAAATTTGTAGATGGTCCCCGTGCCATGGTGAAGGTTGAGAGAGTTAGCCCCAATCTCATTGCGTTGGTATCGAACTCGCCTACTACCGATCGCGTACTCTGGGGTACGCTGGAAAAACATGAAGGTAGCTGGCTCTATTTCCACATGTTCGGCCCTGAACTCAGCCACGAGTCTATTCAGTATGCAGCTGGCGACAACGCGGCTATTAGCGCCAAAGCGTTTAATAGTAGCATGAAGCACTTTGAAGCGTTGGGGTTACAATCCCATCAGTTCACATTACCATCACTCCAGATGGGCGAACCGTGCCATTTGATCGTTAACAAGGTGGCTCGTGAGGACGCTGTAATTACTATCAAGCACGCTAGGGGTAGTGATGTTGTTGGTGTTATCACTCATGCTGGTAAACAATATCCGGGTGCACGAAACGCATACATCTATCATTCTCGTAGCAACATGAGTCTGAATATGGAGGAATTGAGTTATGCGTTGGGTGCCACAATCGTTGAAAACGGCACTGTGGCACCGCGTCCAATCGGTTACTGTAACGGCTATGGTTATGTTACCGCAGCATCTTACAGTCGACCTACGACTCAACAGTTAAACGCTAATGTGGTTGGTGGGTCTCGTTATAGCGAGATCGTTTTCAATGACTACCGGGTAAATAGTCGGGTCCGTTTCTTAGGGTCTAAGAAAGCAGATTTGATTCACTGTATGTTTGCGGATACCAACAACCTACTGATCGAAGAAAATGGTACGTGGCGGAAGTTCACTACTCAGGGGCAGGACGTTGAAATTTTCAAGTGTTTAGTTTCAAACGTGGGTGACGTTAGCGACTTGTTTATCCGTGATAGCTGGATTCCAGATGCTGTCATCGATGTAAAACACCACAGTAATCAAACCCATACCACCATCACTAAAACCCGCGATGGTCGCACAGTCTCTACGACTATTGTCGCACCTTTCGGCACTTACACTGACGTAGCAACCTACGCCAAAAACCTCTAACTTTTAAAAGGTAACAAAATGACTCTTTGCGCACCAATGGATGCTAAACCGCTTGTTGTGACTGAGCGTGCTGAAACGTTACTGGCACACTTGGAACTGTTGAACCGTCGTGTGGGTACTCGCATGCGTGTCGATATGCTGATGGGTAACGTGGTGCTGGACGCAGCTGACTTTAATGCGTTTATGGATCTGGTTAGGGACGGTAAGATTATCTCTCGCGATGGCTATGTGTGGTTGCCTGCATTGGATAGTCTTGACTATAATCGCTCCTCGGCTTATCTGGACAGCATATTGAAAATGTGGCAGGACGAAGGCGTTAGTAATGACGTCATGGTGTTCCTTACCAGCGATCCAGGTAAATATATTCCACCAGACTTAGCACTGCGGGTGTTGGCCGAGTACCGTGGTATAACCAACGAAGATATCGAGTACGAGTTTATCGAAGATCTATTACCACGCACGATTGAATTCACAGTTTGCACTACTGAGTATTTAACCCAGGCTATCAGTGGCATCTTTAACTGTTCTATCGACACCACAAAAGCGCCGTTTGATCGCATTGTTGAAAAAGCAATGAACGAATTCAAGCAGCGTCGCTGTACGGTATTAACCAAACGGCTCACCGAGTTGGAAAACGAACTCGACGCTGTTCGCCTTGAGCTGAATACACTCAAAGCATAAAAAACCTCAGGGGTGGAAACACCCCTAACTCTCTAACTTTTATAAGGATTACCAAAATGACTAAACGTTTCGTTCATACCAGCACCCATGACTCCAAAGTTTCCTTGGTGTTCCAGCTTAGCTATATCCTGTCGGCCTATTCTTCCGCAAAGACAACACTGAAGGAACTTTCCGTCAGAACTGGCGTTAGCGCTAGCGCGTTATCCCGCATTAAGAACGGCCATGAAACTGGGTACACGTTGGACACCGTTCTGCGTGTAGCAGACAAGCTCGATCTGGAATATCGACTGGTAACAGAACGGGTTGGTGGTATAACCACACACCACACGTATGTGGAACCTGCGGTTGACTACTGCAATCGCAATGATCTTAAATTCGCAGCCATCGCATTGGCTACCATCGGTTCTATGAGCCACATCAGCACCCGCGTTCATTAAGGAAGAACAATGACTACCATTACTGAAATCAAAACACGCTCCGAAACGAAAACATATCTCTGCTGTGCTAAGTGTGGGGGTGACGTAGGGACCATCGACCACCTGGCCGAGTATAAAAACCTGAACACCGGGTGGTCTTGCGATGCGTGTGGTGTAAAGAACGAGTTTGTGGTCACGGACGGAGTTATCGTGTCTCAGACAGTTGCTGCTGAACCTGAATACACCTATAAGACTCTGGCATTATTACAAGTGCGTGGAAACGAACCACCAGTACGTTTCCTGGTCGAAGGTATCTATAGCACTAAAGACACAGCCGGTAAACTCACCCTGGAAGACTTGAACAACAAACGTTACTACTATAACGAACACACTTGTCCGACTAACTGGTTGGGTGTGGAGAAAGTAGAACTTCAGGGGGATCTTGACCCACACGAAGCGTTCCAGTTTTTAGCAGCCTGGGGCCCTGGTGACACCGATGCCATCGAAATGGTTGGTTTTGATTCTGAAGAAATCGATACCGATGAAGTTCGTTTGGGTGGGGAAGATATCTTCGGTAACGGTGACGAGAAAGAGTTGTTGGTAAAAGCCTGGATCGAAATGTATAACGATACCATGCGTCTCTTACTCAAACTCACCAGTGCAGATACTCCGTTTGAAGATTGTTTAAACCACGGTCGTGAATGGGTAAACCTGTACGGTACTAACCCACGCGCTTGGTTCCTGCTGGCGTGCTATCACGAGGAACAGTCATTCCCGCTTGACTGTGTCGGTGGTGTTTGGGCTGTGCGTATCAATGGCCATATGTTCGTGTACAATGAACAGACTGGCGAACTGACTATCCGCTAAAGCTGGGGAGCCTTCGGGCTCCCTACTTTATCCCTTTCTTTTTTAAACTTATTTGAGATATATATTACACTAGTGTAACTTTCATAAGGAGTGTAACGTGTCTGACTTATTAGTTGGTAGATTACTTAACGATTTCGTTGATGTCTTTCAGGAAATCACCAGAACTCGCTCACGCAAAAAAGCAATATGGCGAATCAACAATGGTCTTTGTGGCATGGCTGCAATGGCTGTTGGTAACGTACTTATTCACGGGTACGGTTACGACCCTAAACGGGTTGAGTGGCGTTCCCACTGCCTGCATATGTGGCTGCGGGTAGACGGTGTCGATTACGACACTATGTTTCCGCTAGGGTACGATAAACCTGTGGTGGATGAATGGTTACTAGAGACATCCTGCTACAACACGCACGAGATGGGAGACCCTATTGTATCGAAAGAAGACAATAGCGGGTACATGCAACCGCATCTTTGGTACTGCCAGCTACTGAATGAAGTCTTCTACGAGCGTCACTCTGTAGAACCACCCCAACACGTCATTAAAAATCGAGCCCGGTGGAAGAAGACTGGAGACACCGAAGATTGGCGTTCAGCGAGACGCTACGAGCCTCGTGCTAAAAGAGCACTAATGTTACCTCTCAAGGCATTAGTGTCGCCAGTGGAGCCTACAGGCGTACTACCGCAGCTACATTACTACTACGGTGAATTCGAAGAGACGTTTACCCGTAAATTACTCAACCATGACTTTGACAATCGAGGCGTAAGTCGTGGTAAGGCTGTGCGTAATTTAAAACGGTTGGCTAAAGAAAGCCGAACCAAAAACATTCACGTTCGTCGTTTGTAATTAAGGAGTTAGGCATGAGTCAGAAAGAATTGCAGTATGCAGATCGCGATATCGAAGCACTGGATGAAGCCGGTGGGTACTACATGCGCCACGTCATGGCTATGACGGGTGAGCAGTTAGACAGCAAAACTAAGATCGCTGCTGAACTGGGTCATCGCGATATGGTTATCGACAAACTGAACGCAGAAATTGCGCGTCTGAAGGGAGAGTAAGGAATGTTCCATAACGACAACCGCACTCGTGAAACCAATCTAACCATCAACTATGACGTGCTTCAGCGTCCAGAAGAAAAGATAATGGTCTTGCTGGCGTTTATCGGTATGCCGGTAAATGTAACCAAATTCATTCATTATGCTAACGGGAAACTACAGATAGTCACCACTGGGGATTGGCTAACCAATGGCACGTTAGCGACCGACCTGCACTTTATGACCCCGGATAATTCTGGTGAGTTGTCTGTGGTGTTTACTGGTAAGCCTGGAATAAAAGGCTACAGTGACGATATGGGGAGTCTTTTAAACGCCATCATGAGTTCGCCGGGTATGACACACAGGCACCATTGGTTATTCTCAGATCTGACCATTGACGAGCTGGTTAGTTTGCCTGAGTTTGGCGTCTTAAACAGTGAGTCCAAACTTCAAACCCTTGAAAACTACTTTGGTTTCAATGCTGCCAAGTTAGTGGCTGGGTATTTCGTTCGCCATGATGAGGATCTAAAGGCCAGAAAGACGGCATTGGGTCGGTTCAACGATATCTATCACCGTCGTCGTGGACCGTGGACTCCGGAGTCCTTCTTGACACAAGTAGAACTTCATGTCATGGCACACACGAAGAACCGACGTCGTGACCGTGACGTCATTTTGGCAGAAATTCGTGAACACCACGATAGTCTGCTTGCATTAGCAAATGAACTGGGGAAACTCTAATGGGATCATTCGATAAAGAAAGGAAAGCGTTGGTTGATGCTTTGCTGGCGCAGGACTACAACGTACCGGCGCGGTTAAGTGAAGTGATGCGTATTGTCCCGGCTAACGTGTGGGACTGGAATTTGTTTGACGAAGCCGTACAACGTCGTGAAATCCTGTTTGACGGTGTATCGGTTTGTGGCGTAACCACCCCTGCGCAGGATATTGTTGATGTTGTCTACGATCTCGTCGAACGTGACAATGGAGCGTACGTCGCATTAGGTGGTGTGTCCGCGTTCTTCCGTTTAAAGCTCATCCGTCAGTGTACTCTCGATACTGCCATCAAGGTATTAATGCGGCTACAGGAGTGGTCTGTAGAAGATACCATTGAGATGATTTGCGCACACGCAATTGACGTAGCCGATAATGAATTGGCCGACCAGACTGAAGACCGTGTTGCACGTATCCACTACAACATCAACGAACTCTTCGGCATCAATGTAATCCCACAACCATACGCCGAACTCATTCGCGATCAACTGGGTGCTCCGACTCATAATGTCGAACGTCGTAAGTTAGAAGAGAATGTGAGTAAAGCAGAACAACGGCTTAGCGAAGCTAAAGCGGCACTCGAAACCTTTAATAGTAAATAATCGGCGCTATTAATAAACATCCCTGATATAAGGAACGAAAAGAAATGAACGGAATTGCAAAACTGATTTATAACCCGGATATCGATAAAGACATCGCCACACCCATCATGTCCAATATGTACGTAGATGTGGTAGTAGGCTGGATCATGCTGATGCCCGATGAGAAGGTTGGTTGGTTATTCAACCGTGACGGCGGTCCAGAGGTAGAGGCTGGTGAGTTTGGCACATTCGCTCAAGAACTCGGTGGGTTCCTTGACGCTAATGACCTGCGCACTGCCTGCTGGGATGACTCAACGAGCTTCGAACAGATCTTAGCTCGTCTGGAGCATAGCTTCCTTAGCTGGATCTTTGACCGCTACGAGGCAGTCCCTCTGATCCCGTACGAAGATTTCAAAGTAATGGCTGACGCATACGTTGCCATGTACCCTAAAGATTTCTTCCTTCCGATCCCGCAGGAAGACCTTGACGGATATGTTAACGAGACCGGTCTGAACGACGTCGATATCTATTCTATTCGGAACATGCTCTCGCACTATCACAGCGAAAGTTGGACCCACAAGTGTGAGCGTATGACGCTGATTGCCTACCGCTGGAAGCAGGACATTCACCCAATGGCTATTGCTTTCACACCAACCATCGCAGCAGAAATTCTGGGGAACTAAATGCGTACGATTATTTCTTTATTCACATGCAGTGACGACCCAGTGGTTCGCGCTCAGGTGGAAGATGAAAACCCGCTGGATTTCAGTGACGTCAATCCGGAAGAAGTTACTGCGGTTGTAAACGCGGCCTGGTTTGACGAAGAAGCAGAAAACGATCTGGTTGATCTGGTAGCAGATATGGACGATGATCATGTCCTGTCTCTAAACGAAGAACAGATCGCTATCCTGTTCTCTGACTTCGAACGCACAGTTAATGAAGAACGTACCGGTACCCCCACAATGCATCAGTGGGATCGGTTCCGCGATCAGATTGAAAGTGAGTTCGATACCAACCCAGACGAATGGTTGGCGAAGAACTTCCTGTTCATCCATAAGCTGCGCGCATAAAGCGATAGGCTGGAGACCTTCGGGTCTCCAGCTCTCTATGTTCTTTTCTTTTAGTTTTTAAATATACATTACCCTAATGTAACGAAGGACCTCACTTAACTAAGGAATACAACGATGCTGAAAAATATCAATGCCGAACGCGCAGTTCTGTCTTACGGTGGGTTTGTTTTATCCGATACTAAACTTC
>Ga0065704_10001666_pt1 | contig 11421 bp, 9 predicted proteins | sample SwiRhicommuniRL2_FD_59091 | JGI IMG/M metagenome (GOLD analysis project Ga0065704, IMG submission 59091) | Switchgrass rhizosphere bacterial communities from Rose Lake, Michigan, USA - RL2 v2 (version 2) | ecosystem: Host-associated > Plants > Roots > Rhizosphere > Soil | place: East Lansing, MI | reverse complement strand
TGGAAAGGGTTTATCGCAGGTATCGTGGTGACGGCATTGGCCGGTACCGGTTTTAAAGCCGGGATGGATGCTTTTTATCATCCGCAAACGGCAGAGCAACTGATGGCGACGCTGCCGGTATTACCAAAATCGCTGAACGCACAGGCGCTGGAAACACTTAAGAACCAGCAGGCTGAGATGCTCCACCGCGAGGCACCGGCATTTCTGGCCGCAACCCAACAGCAAACACGCCAGCTGGCAGCATTGCCACCGCGCTGGGCACAGGACACCGGAGCACAACTGGTAAAACAGGCGCAAATCCTCTGGCCGGATAACCCCGCATCTCAACAACTGGCAAAAAACTGGACACAACAGCTTAACGCCAGTGCGATACCGCTGGAAAACCTCACTGGCTGGCAACAGGCGAATACGCAGTTACAGCAACTGGCGGACAAACTCAACGGGCTGGATGAACAACGCGGTAAATACATGACCGTGTCGCAGCTAAAATCCTCGGTATTCGCCATCCAGCAGGCGCTGAACAGTTCGCCGCCAGTCGAAGAATCGCTGCGCAAGCTGGCGCAGGATAAACAACAGCAAAAAGGCATATCCCCGCAACGGATTATGCAACTGGATAACCAGTTCACGCAGTTGCTGAACAGGTATGTGTTGCTCCTCCAGAACTTACCGGCGACAACCGAAAAAAATGGTCAGGCAGATCACTAACTGATGTTTGTGGCGGCGGACGTCAGCCATCTTAAATTACAGAGGAAGTATGTCAGCAAAAGAACGGTTTCTAAAAAAATTACAAGACAGCCAGCCTCGCACTGGCTCTTTTGAAAATAAAGGTCAGGCGGATATCGCCGAGTTCCGGCAGCGGATCAGCCTGCTGCAGGAAAACATGGAAGAATGGCTGGAAGGCACCGGTATACGGATCGAAGGCACCCCTATCTCACTGGTTGAATGTCTGATGGGCGGGAAATCATTCAGCGTTCCGGGTATACGGCTGTTTTATGAAGACAGGCAGGTGAAATTCACGCCGGTCTATTTATATGGCCAGGGCGTCACAGGCTGTGTGGAAGCCAGTCTTTGCATTCAGGGTCGCGTGACTGTCCTGTGCCGGTTGTTTATGCGTGCTGGCGAAAACAGGGACTGGACATGGCGCCCTGCAAATCCCTTCACCGGGCCAGAGCGGGCGTTTAGTGAAGATGCCTTTTTTGAGCTGATAGGAGGCTTATTACCCTGACGCCTTCGGGCGTCTTTTTTCCTCAGTCACCCGGGCAGACTTCCGTTAAAATGTAAAAAAATGCTACAAAAATTACCTTCCGGCTCCATTTTTCACCAAAACCGATGACATAAATTTACATTGCATTAAAAATAAGAATGCGCTGTCACTCCTGCAAATTTAACTTTCTTGTTACCAATTTTGCACACAACAAGCCATTACCGAATGCAGGGAAATTACATTTGAAAAACATCACAACTTTTTGATCCAGATCAATGCAACAACATGACCTCTCACTTTTTGTGGTTAATTCCCTTCCCCCGCTTTTCTCCGAATTTAGTTTTCCCTCCCCTGCTTTTTACCCGTACTGAAAGTGTTTCAGCGACTAATTTCCCCACGGAACGGTCCCTGTTAATCCCTTCGCGCGATGTGCTTAAATCGGTTTCTCGCAAAACCCCGGCAGTCCCACCCTTTCATTCATGACTTCACCTGCGAATGTCATACATCGCCGGTTCCCGTACCGGTATTGCTGTTTGGAAGGGTAACCTGACACACAAAAGAGGTTGTTATGTTTGGTCTTGATGCGCTAGAACTGGCCCGGATCCAGTTTGCCTTCACCGTCTCTTTTCACATCATTTTTCCCGCTATTACTATCGGGCTTGCCAGTTTTCTGGCTGTTCTGGAAGGCATGTGGCTGAAAACAAAAAAAGAGGCATATCGCGACCTGTATCATTTCTGGTCGAAAATCTTTGCCGTTAACTTCGGTATGGGCGTGGTCTCCGGTCTGGTGATGGCTTACCAGTTCGGCACCAACTGGAGTATGTTCTCGTCATTCGCGGGCAGCATTACCGGTCCGCTGCTGACGTACGAAGTGTTAACTGCATTTTTCCTCGAAGCTGGCTTCCTCGGCGTGATGCTGTTCGGCTGGAACCGCGTCGGACCGGGCCTGCACTTCTTCTCTACCTGCATGGTGGCGCTCGGCACACTGATGTCGACGTTCTGGATCCTCGCTTCCAACAGCTGGATGCAAACCCCGCAGGGCTACGAGATTGTTAACAACCTGGTGGTGCCGGTCAGCTGGATGAAGGTTATCTTCAACCCGTCCTTCCCGTTCCGCTTAATGCACATGACNACCGCCGCGTTTCTGGCGTCTGCCTTCTTCGTGGGNTCTGCTGCGGCATGGCATTTGCTGCGCGGTCGCGATACGCCAGCCATNCGNACCATGTTGTCGATGGCAATGTGGATGGCGCTGATCGTCTCGCCAATTCAGGCATTCCTGGGCGATGCGCACGGCCTGAATACCCTGAAATATCAGCCCGCTAAAATCGCGGCCATCGAAGGACACTGGGAAAATAAAGACAACAAACCTTCCCCGCTGGTGCTGATCGGCTATCCCGATATGAACCGTGAAGAAACCCGTTACGCGATTGAAATCCCGTATCTGGGCAGCCTGATCCTGACGCACAGCCTGACNCATCAGATCCCGGCNCTGAAATCCTTCCCGAAAGAAGACCGCCCGAACTCTTCCGTCATCTTCTATACCTTCCGCATCATGGCCGGTCTNGGCATGCTGATGATTTTGCTGGGGGTNCTGAGCCTGATCCTGCGCCGTGGCGGCAAAATGTATACCTCTAAAGCGTTCCTGCGCTTTGCTTTCCTGATGGGGCCTTCCGGTCTGCTGGCGTTGCTGGCGGGTTGGATCACCACGGAAATGGGGCGTCAGCCGTGGGTAGTTTATGGCCTGCTGCGTACCAAAGATGCGGTATCTAACCATAACGTCATCCAGATGAGCGTCAGCCTGATCCTGTTCATCGTCATTTACTGTTCGGTGTTTGGTGTCGGTTACGGCTACATGATGCGTCTGATCCGCAAGGGTCCGCAGGCGCACGAAGGTGAAAGTGTTGATCACGGTGGTCCGGGCCAGCACCGCACGCCTGCGCGTCCGCTGTCTGCGATTTCAGAATCACTGACTGACGAAAATAAGGGAGCTTGATAATGGGTATCGACTTACCGCTGATCTGGTTTTTGATCATCATCTTCGGCGTGATGATGTATGTGGTGATGGACGGATTCGACCTGGGTATCGGCCTGCTATTCCCGCTGGTGAAAAAAGAACACGACCGTGATGTGATGATGAACACCGTTGCGCCGGTCTGGGACGGCAACGAAACCTGGCTGGTGCTCGGCGGTGCGGCATTGTATGGCGCATTCCCGCTGGCGTACTCGGTGATTCTGGATGCACTGACTATCCCGCTGACCCTGATGCTGTTCGGTCTGATTTTCCGTGGCGTAGCCTTTGAATTTCGTTTCAAAGCCAGTCCGGCCAAACGTCACGTGTGGGACAAATCTTTCATCTGGGGTTCGGTGATCGCCACCTTCTGTCAGGGCGTGGTGCTGGGCGCGGTGATCAACGGAATTCCGGTGGTGAACCGGACTTATGCCGGTGGCGCACTGGACTGGCTGACGCCGTTCACGCTGTTCTGTGGTTTTGCGCTGGTGGTGGCTTATGCCCTGCTCGGCTGCACCTGGCTGATTATGAAAACCGAAGGCGAATTGCAGGAAGCGATGCACAAAATCGCTAAACCCCTGTTGCTGGTATTCCTGCTGGTGACGCTTGCAGTCAGCCTGTGGACGCCACTGACCCACAGCGATATCGCCACCCGCTGGTTCTCGCGCCCTAATCTTTACTGGTTCCTGCCGGTACCGGTGCTGGTGGTGCTGGTCTCCGCATGGATGTATCGCGCCATCAGCAAAAATGCGCATCACGCGCCGTTCCTGCTGACGCTGGCGCTGGTGTTCCTCGGCTATACCGGTCTGGGGATCAGCATCTGGCCGAACATCATTCCGCCGTCCATTTCTATCTGGGAAGCGGCTTCACCGCCGCAAAGCCAGGGCTTTATTCTGGTCGGCGCCCTGTTCATCATCCCGATCATTCTGGTGTACACCTTCTGGAGCTACTACGTGTTCCGCGGGAAAGTCACACCGGATCAGGGTTATCACTGAGGAATCGCGTTATGAATCTCATCAGAAAAATGGATGACAGCAACATCACTAAAACCCCGTTCTTAAAGCGTGTCGGCTGGATGGCCGTCATCTGGGGCGGCAGCGTGCTGGCGTTATTTGTTGTGGCATCGGTGTTTCATCTGCTGATGTTTGCGGCAGGAATGAGAAGTCATTAAATGAAAACGATTGGGAGGAATTTTGCTGGTGCACGCAATGTCGAAGCAAGCTTCAACTCCCTAAAATTGCTGTAATACCCCACCCCAACCCTCCCCTTCGCAGGGGAGGGAGCCGGGCGCTGTCTTCCTCAGCATCGGGAGATTAAGGGTCGGTTTGCCTTGCTCCTCCCCCTGCGAAGGGGGAGGCTGGGAGGGGGTTTAGCAGACAACTCTGCTATACCCTCTCCCTTTTTTATTTCTCCAGCACCCGCCCGATAAAATCGAGAATATCGTCCATCGCTTCCTGACGCGCTGCGGCGGAAGGCATGACGATCAGCTGATCGGAATAGCCATTCATGATGGCAGACAACTGGCGGGTAACGCGTCCGGCATCGGTCGGGCGGAACACGCCGCTGTCGATCCCGGCGCGGATAATGTCGGCCAGCAGCGCCAGCCACTTATGCACCATCAGCCGCGCCAGTTCGGCGTAAGCCTCATTATGCGCCGCCAGTTGCCACAGCGAACCATACAACTGCCAGATATCGCCCTGCGTATCGGGCAGATAATTGCACACCAGCGTGTGTAATTTTGCTTTGGGCTCAAGCGGTGAAATTTCAGCGGAAAACTCTTTCAGCTCCGCCATCATCACCACCGACAGCGCTTCAACGCACAGCGTCTGCCAGTCAGGAAAATAATGATAAATGTGGCTGCGGGAAATCCCGACGTACTCCGTCAGCTCGCGCGTCGTGACTTTTTCAATCCCCTTTTCGATAAAGAGACTGATGGCTCCGTCAAGAATTTTAGCCCTTAACGCTTCCCGGTTTTCTTTCATAATTTATCCTGTACTGGCATTGAGCAGTTGCTCAGACCGGCATTTTATCAGGAAGCCTGGCGTGTGCCCACGGACTTACGCAGCACGATTTTCAGCACCACGACGCTGGTAATCACCAGCACAGCCGCAGAAATCAGCACCGCCAGAAATGCCTGATCAAATGCGGTTCGAGCCAGACTGGTCAGTAACGAAGCATGCTCAGGACTGAGATGCCCGGCGAGCGCCAAGGCTTCATCAAGACTGTCATACGCCGTTTCACCGCTGACCAGTCCTTGCGGAAGTGTCAGGCTGCGGCTGTAAACCGCCGTCATCAGGCCGCCCAGCAAGGTCACGCCGAGCACGCCGCCCATTTCCCACGACACATCTTCTATCGCGGCCACCATTCCGGCCTTGTCTTCCGGGGCGTTGAGCATGATCGACGTCGAGGCTGCGGTCACTGCGCCACCAAGGCCAAAACCTAAAATAAACAGACTGATCAGCTGTATCACCGCGCTGCCATCGTAGACCAGGGCGTGAATGACGATGCCGAGTGCAGATATCGCGAAGCCGCCGAGCATCATTTTGCGCACACCGACACGCGGGATCAGCATACCCGCCAGCGGCGAGGCCAGCGCAGACGCCACCGGGATCGGCAGGATAAACATCGCCGCCATAAACGGCGTCAGTCCNAGCACCAGCTGCAACCGCTGGCTCAGCACCAGTTCGATNCCGATCAGNGCAATCATTGANGTGATCGCCACGCCCACGCCACAGGCAAACGCACGGTTGCGGAACAGTGAAAAGTCGATCATCGGCTGTACTGCGCGTTTTTGTCTTCTGACGAATAAACCGAGGAACAGGACGCCTGCGGCCGCAGAACCCATGATCACCAGCCACGACGAATTAATCTGGCTCAGCTCTTTCAGCGCGTAAATCACGCCCACCAGCCCCGCCATCACCAGCGCAGAACCGGCAAAATCACACGGACGTTGTTTATTACCTTCACCGCGCGGGATCAGCGCCTGTGCAAACGGGAAAACGGCCAGCACAATCGGCACGTTGATCAGGAACACCGAGCCCCACCAGAAATATTCCAGCAGCACGCCGCCAATGACTGGCCCGAGCGCCGCAGCGCCGGAAGCCACCGCCGACCAGATGCCGATCGCCAGCGCACGTTCACGTTCGTTGGTAAATACGTGGCGCACAATTGCCAGCGTCGCAGGCATCATCATCGCCGCGCCAATCGCCAGGAAAACGCGGGAGGCGATCAGCATTTCAGCGCTGGCAGAAAACGCCGCGCACAGGGAAGCGAACGCAAATACCGGCAGCCCGCTCATAAAAAGATTTTTGTGTCCGATGCGGTCACTGAGCATTCCCGCGCCCGGTAACAGACCGGCGACCACCAGCGGATAGGCATTCACTATCCATAATTTTTCCGATGCCGTGGCGCCCAGCGCCTGCGTCAGACGCGGTAAAGCGGTGTACAGCACGGTCATATCAATGATGATCAAAAAGAGTGTACTGGTGACAATCGCAAGTATCAGCCAGCGGTTATTGACGAACATAAAAAGTGCCTCAGATAGATTTTGAGCAANCGCTCAAGGCCAGCAAGGTACTTGAGCAATCGCTCAAAATCAAGCAGCATCTGCCTGGCAGTTGATGAAGCGTTGAAGATGTAACGGGGGAAAACGTCAGATTTACAGGCAATAAAAAAGCCCGCTCGGAAGCGGGCTAAAAAGGGCAAAACAGACTTTTGTCTCAACTTTCTTATTATCTCCCTGGTGCAGGATTTCTTATTCTTTCACCGTCTCCTCGAGTGTGAAGCGCCCTAACGGATTCTGGTGGAAATCTTTGATATTTTTACGGGTCACGTTGCGGTACGGGCTGTAATACAGATCAATCCAGTTCACATCGGCTTTCGCCATTTTCTGCAAATCGATGTACATCTGTTCACGCTTCTTCGGATCCATCTCCACCCGCGCGGCGGCCACCAGCGCTTTCACTTTGTCATTGTGATAACGCGTCATGTAATTCATGTTCGAGTCATGGCCCAGCGTAAAGGTGGTTTTCTGATCAGGGTCGAGAATGTCGTTAGTCCAGTACATCACCGAAATGTCATAGTCCCCCGCCACTAACATGTCCCAGCTCTGGCTCGGATCCACTTTCTGCAAGTTGGCAGTGATCCCGGCTTTTGCCAGTTGCTGTTGCAGCAATACCGCAATCTGTTCATCCACTTCATCACCGGCATTCACCAGATATTTCAGGGTCAGATTTTTCACTCCGGCGGCGGCCAGCAGTTGTTTGGCTTTTTCCGGGTCGTACGGGCGTTGCAGGTTGTCAGCGTAATGATACAGCGCGCCATCAGGGATGTAGGAGTTGGCGATTTTGCCGTAACCAAACGTCACGGTATCAATAATGGCTTTTTTATCAATGGCGAAGTCCAGCGCCTGACGCACTTCCACTTTGCCCAGGTCACCGTGAGAATGGTTGATCAGCAGGTGATCTTCACGGGTTGACGTATCCAGTTCGACGGCGAGTTTCGGGTCTTTTTGCAGCGATGAAATGCGCGAGAACGGGATCGACAGTGCCGCGTCAATTTCTCCGGCCTGCACTTTCAGCATGCGGGTATTGTCGTCCGGCAGCGTCAGCCACTCGACGCCATCGAGTTTCACTTTTGCGGCGTCCCAGTAGTACGGGTTCTTCACCAGTTCGACTTTCTCACCGCGCGTCCACTCTTTCACGCTGAACGCGCCGGAACCCACCGGGTGTTCGGCAAAATCATCCGCGCCCTGTTTGGTCAGCGCCTGCTGCGAAATCACCGAGGCATTCGGCAGTGCCAGTTGAGAAAGGAATGCTGCCGACGGCGTTTTCAGGGTGATCACCAGCGTATGGGCATCGGGGGCTTTCAACGTATCGATAATGCTGTATGAATCCTTCCACAGCGATCCGGCGTCATCACGGATACGCGTCAGGCTGAACACAGCATCAGAGGCGGTCACCGGCGTGCCGTCAGAGAATTTCGCGTCGCGCATTTTCAGCGTATAGGTTTTACCGTCCGGCGAAATCGTCCAGCTTTCAGCCAGGCCCGGCAGCAGTTTGGTGCCGGTATTGTCAACGCGCACCAGCGGATCGAACACGTTGGAGAACACCCAGTTATCGGCGTTTTGCGCCGACTTGATCGGGTCAAATGTGGTGCTGTCTTCACGACGGCCGATGGTCAGTACCCCCGCAGCCTGCGCCATTTCGCTGACCAGACTCAACGCCAGCAGCACCCCGGCGGCCACAACGTTAAAATGCTTTTGCTTCATGTAACATTCCTTCAGTCATCGGATTGATCCCGTCGCTTTTGTGGTTATCAAGAACACAGGCGAAGGCATGGTCGGCAATATGCCGGGTTTCAGGTGCCGCACCGTGCCTGCACTCAGGCAGCGCAAAGGCACAGCGTGGATGGAAAGCGCAGCCCGCAGGCAACGAAACCGGGCTGGGTGGTTCTCCCTGTAACGGATGCTCCGGCAGCGGCCGGTCGGGGTCGATTTCAGGGATTGCCGCTACCAGCGCGGCGGTATACGGATGGCGCGGCGCATTAAACACCGTTTGCGTCGGCCCGCTTTCGACAATACGTCCGAGATACATCACCGCCACGCGGTCACACAGGCGGCGCACAATCGCCAGATCATGGGCAATAAATAAGATCGCCAGCCCCATGCTTTCGCGCAGATCCATCAGCAGATTGATGATCTGCGCCTGAATCGACACATCCAGCGCCGCAACACATTCATCAGCGACAATCAGGCGTGGCTCGATAGCCAGCGCCCGGGCAATGCCGGCGCGCTGACATTGTCCACCGCTCAGCGCCTGCGGACGGCGCGTGGCATGTTCCGGGCTGAGGCCAACCAGCGTCAGCAGCGTGCTGACCCGCGCCGGGATCTCCGCTTTCGCCACTTTGTTGTGTACCCGCAACACCTCGCCGATACTTTCGCCAATCGTCTGGCGCGGGTTGAGTGAGGAAAACGGATCCTGAAAAATCATCGCGGTTTGCTGTCGCAGACGGGCAATGTCAGGTTTCATGCCGTCGGTAATCAGTTGCCCGTTAAAACGAACCCGTCCGGCGCTGGCATTTTCCAGCTGCAACATCGCCCGCCCGAGGGTACTTTTTCCGCTGCCCGATTCACCGACCAGCCCCAGCGTTTCGCCTGCGTGAATATGCAGGGACACACCGTTTACCGCCTGAACGTGACGCTTTTTGAGGCCAAAGCCGGAGACCGGAAATGTCACGGAGAGTGCTTCCACTTCCAGCAGCGGATACGGCTGCGGCGTGAGATCAGACGAATGACTCATTGTGCCTCCCGTGGTTCAGCGGATGATGACAGGCCGTTGCGTGGCCGCCCGCTGACATCGCGGGTTGATTTTCACGGCAGAGCGCGGACGCCTGCGCGCAGCGGGGATGAAAACGGCAACCACTGGGAAAATGTGCTGCGACCGGTGGCTGACCGGGCAGCGTGATCAGCCGTCCGCTACCGCCTTCACTGACCGGCTGACAGTCAATCAGGCCGCGCGTATAAGGATGCTGCGCCTGGGCCAGGACCGGCCGTTTTTCACCGGTTTCACATAAACGCCCGCCGTACATCACCGCAATGCGGTCACAGGTTTGCGCCACCACGCCAAGGTCGTGAGTNATNAGAATAATNGCGATNCCCAGCCGGTCGCGCAGATCGCGGAGCAGACGCAAAATCTGCATCTGCACNGTGACATCCAGCGCCGTGGTCGGTTCATCNGCAATCAGCATTTTGGGTTCGCAGGCCAGCGCCACGGCGATCATTGCCCGCTGACGCATGCCGCCGGAAAACTCGTGCGGATAGTTATCTGCCCGTCGCTGCGGATCCGGAATACCGACCTGACGCAGCAGTTCCACTGCCTGACTTTGCGCTTCACGGTGGCTGGCCCCAAAATGCAGACGGCGGCTTTCAGCAATCTGCTGACCGATGGTCATCACCGGATTCAGATGGCTGGCCGGATTCTGGAAAATCATGCCGATCTCCCGCCCGCGAATGGCCGTCATGCGTTTATCGTTCAGCGTCAGTAAATCGGTGCCATTGAGGCGGATTTCCCCGGCGCGAATATGCAGCCCTTCACCGGGCAGCAGGCGCATCATGGCGCGACAGCTCAGGGTTTTGCCNGAGCCACTTTCGCCGACCAGCCCGAGAATATCGCCCGCATTCAATGTCAGCGAGAGNCTGTCCACCAGCGCCACNCCNTGCCGGTCTTCAATGGTTAAGCCGGAAACCTGCATTAACGTCATGGCCGTTCCCCCAGTTTGTCACCCAGTCCGTCCGCCAGCAGGCTGAAACTCATCGCCAGCACCACAATCGCCAAACCGGGGAAGGTGGTTATCCACCACGCCGTAGTAATAAAGCTCTGGCCTTCGGCGACCATCACGCCCCATTCCGCTACCGGCGGCTGGACGCCCAGACCGAGATAACTCACCGACGCGCCACTGAGTAACACCAGCACGCAGTCGGACATCGAGAACACCAGCGAACTGGTCAGCGCGTTGGGCAGAAGATGCAAAAGTAAGATACGCGGATGGCTGTAGCCCAGGCTGCGCGCGGCCAGAATGAAATCCCGGTGTTTAAGCGTCAGCACCTGCGAGCGCACCAGACGGGCATACGACACCCAGCCCACCATCGCCATCGCGATATAAAAACTGCCCAGTCCCGGCCCGAGAATGGCGATGATCGACAGCATCAGCACCAGAAAAGGAAACGCCAGCACCACGTCTATCACCCGCATGAAAAAGGTATCGACTGCGCCGCCGAGATATCCGGCAAACGCGCCGATCAGCGTGCCGAAGGTAAACGGAAAAATCACACCAATCAGACAGATTTGCAGATCAATCCGTGCCCCCCACATCACGCGGGAAAGAATGTCGCGGCCAAAGTTATCGGTGCCAAACGGATGGGCGAACGTTGGGGGTGACAGTGTCACAGATGCATCCTGCGCAATCGGATCGAACGGCGCGATCCACGGACTGAGCAGCGCAATCAGAACCCAGACACTCAGCATCAGCATGCCGAGCCGTAACGCCTGCTGGCGCGGCAACCNGCGCAGGTGAAAATGNCCCATGCGTTGTGTCGCTATCTTTTCGGTCATGCTCATAGCTTCACCCTCGGATCCAGCGCCACAGTCAGTAAGTCTGCAATCAGGTTCACGATGACTGTCGCCAGGGCGAACACCAGCACCACACCCTG
>Ga0065704_10071375_pt1 | contig 11424 bp, 10 predicted proteins | sample SwiRhicommuniRL2_FD_59091 | JGI IMG/M metagenome (GOLD analysis project Ga0065704, IMG submission 59091) | Switchgrass rhizosphere bacterial communities from Rose Lake, Michigan, USA - RL2 v2 (version 2) | ecosystem: Host-associated > Plants > Roots > Rhizosphere > Soil | place: East Lansing, MI | reverse complement strand
AAGGCCCCGCACAGCCTGTCTCGGCTCACCCGCCACGGTCCTGTCTCCCTTGGTTTCAGCGCGCCTCTCCCATAAAGCAATGCAATCTTGGATCAATGGTAATGGCCCTTGTGCCGCTTCTTCCGTTCCCAAATCCACGGTGAGAACCGGGACGTTTCTTCCAGCTCTGCTGACAAAGGAAGAACACGTCAGCAGTTGCATGTCGAAAAACTTCGAATCCGACCCTTTATGGACGCTCAGCCCCAAATCTCCATCGCTTAGGTGCGGACGGACTGCTATTCAGAATTCCCTCTGCAATTGCCGAAGCGGATTATGCTGCAGGCAGAAAATCGATCATGATTGAAGTTGTCATGATTGTCCGGGAATAGTTGGCGAGCCCTCATCGCTATCCGGACTGGCTGTCAAAATTGAAGAATTTAGCACTAAAATCGGAATAAATGCCTGGTCCGGTGTGCCGTTGTTTCGAGCAAAAGCACAGATGATGCTTCCCTCTGGCCTTTTCTTCGACAAGGTGCGAGTCACTTGAAGCGATATTGAGCGCAGTCATGGCCAATTTCGCTTCCCAGCCCGCCTCAAGTTGAAGGAAGGCATACGCTCTCGACACCCCGATCATCCGCGACAATTCAATAACTGCGGCAGGTCGCATTGAAGAGGTAGGGTGAAGCAAAAGTCTGCGCCTGCGCGATCATTAGGCTCAGTCCAGATCCGGCCTCCGTGATTCTCGATGATTGTTCGGCAGATGGAGAGTCCAAGGCCCATACCGTTGGCCTTGGTGGTGAAGTTTGTTTTGAAGACTTCGGTCTTCAATATGTCGGGAATACCGCTTCCGCCATCGCTTACACGGACGACAGCCATGTTTTCGCCTGTAGGCATGGCCGATACAACAATTTGCTTGATTGATCCCGATGCTTCGCTGGCCTCGCAGGCGTTGCGAAGGAGGTTGAGCACAACCTGCTCGATCTGGACTCTGTCGATGAGAACGGCGTCGGCAGCCTCGTCGACTTCGAGTCCGATCCCTTGCCTTCCTACGCCATTGTGGCCGCACAGCTGAATGGCCTCGCTGATCGTCTCGCGGAGGCTGTCGGGCTTTCGTTCAGGCGCGGTATCGCTCGCCTGCTCGCTAAGCTTGCGAACGATCTCGGCCGCGTATTGCGCGCCTCGCTCCGCGCCTTCGACTGCTTGCAGAGCGGCTGCGCGATCATGTGGCTCGCCCGCTTCGACGTAGCGCCTGATGCCGCCGACAAATCCAGCGATCGCCGTCAATGGCTGGTTGAGTTCATGTGCCAGCGTCGTCGCCAGCGCGCCCATCGCGCTGAAACGGGAGAGATGGATGATCTCGGCCTGCATCCGCTGGAGCGCGATTGTCGCCTCCATGCTGTCCGTGACGTCGAGATTCAAGCCGACAAAGCGGGCGGCACGAGCGCGGGATCCGGGAACAAGGCTACCTAATCCGAGCACCCATCGGCAATTTCCGTCTGCGGCAATTGTCCGGTAGCGGATAGAGAGGCTCGTCTCCGTCCTCACCGCCGCCTGGAGCGCTTCGCGGGTGTTCTTCAGATCGTCATGGTGCAGACAGGCGCTCCACTCTTCATCGCTCAATTCCGGCGGACCGTTTGCGGGCAATCCATGCATCTCTCGGCTTCGCGGACAGAGTTGAAGCCGATACGTCTCAAGATTCAGATCCCACGTGCCGGCGCCAGAATTGCTCTGGGCAAGTGCCAGCCGCTCCAGCGCCTCCTTCGCACGAACCTCCTCCGCCTTACGCTCGCTCACATCACAGGCCGTGCCGACCATCCTGAGTGGCGCGCCTGATTGCGGATCGCGGGCGACGACGCGGCCTCGATCGAAGTTCCAGCACCAACTGCCATCCCGATGCCGAAGGCGATACTCGCAGGCAAAATTGTCGCTTTTGCCGTCGAGATGTTCCTTCAGCCGTTGTTCCAGGATCGGCCAGTCGTCAGCATGGACCAGTTCACGAACCGCATCGATGCCGCCCCCCAATTCACCCGGGGCATATCCAAGGTGCCGAAGGAAGCGCTCCGACATGGCGATGTGGCCGGTTTCGAAATTCCAGTCCCATGCACCATCGCCGGTTGCCTCCAGCACCATGCGAAGGGTCTCCTCATTCATCTGCGATGCGACACTCTTCTGTCGTTCCGCAGTAATGTCGCGAAACGCAACCTGCAGTCCATTCGCTATCGGACGGACGTTCACGTCAAACCAGCAGTGCACGTCAGGCTCGAAGAACTGAAACCGTCCAGGTGTACGTTCGGCGGCGGCCCGATGAAGTTCTGCCCAAGCGGCCGTATGAACCGCCAGCGGGAAGCTGTGCCAGATGATTGTCCCCCGCAAATCCTGGCCTCGGCCGATTTTCTCCACAGCGTTCCGGTTCAGGTGGATGAAGCGCCAATCACGATCGAGCAGGAAGATACAGTCGATGGCCCCCTCAAGCAATTCGTCGGCTGGGGGCAGCGGCTCCGCCACGTCTGGACCTGCAACGGGCCTCATCGCGCGCGGCACCGGTGCAACGGGCGGCAAGCCGGCAGGCTCTGAACATCCGCCGATGAGCGGCGAGAGCCCGGCATCAATCGCAATGCGGACCGCTTCGGACAGGGTGCCGCAGCCGAGGTCCGCCATCATCCTTGCCCTGTGCATTTCCACGGTCCGATGGCTGAGCTCCAGATGACGCGCGATCACCTTGTTGCTGAGGCCGCCCAACAGCCCCTGCAGAATCTGAAGCTCACGCGGTGAGAGTTTCTCAATACGGGTCAGTGCATCCGCACGGCCTTGTGTCCGACGACGTTCCTGGGCACGTAGATCAAGCGCCCGGGTAATAGCGGCCAGGAGTTCCTGTTCCTGGTAGGGTTTCTGGATGAAATCGATGGCGCCAAGCTTCATCGCCTGAACCGCGGTACAGAGATCACCATGGCCGGTCATCATGATTGTCGGGATCGCGACACGTCGCTCCACCAGCCGGGCCAAGGTGCCGAGGCCATCGAGTCCCGGCATGCGCAGGTCAAGGAGCACGCACCCGCGGTCTAGGTTTGCCTGCTGCAAGAATTCCTCTGCGCTTGCGTAGACTTCCGTCGGATGTCCACGACTGGCAAGGAGATAACTGGTGGCCGCGCGAACATGCGCATCATCATCAACGATATGGACTAGAGGCAACGCGATCACCCTGCAAACATGATCACCTCATAACCCAACTTGGCTTTGGGTGCGAGCAATCGGTATACCGTAATAGTCCGGTATTGCGTGGCCAGCAGTAGCACCCGGATTGCGACTCAGCGCCTCCGGGCGTCAATTCTGCCTGCAATGGTGAACGGCCTCTTACACAGGCCACCGTAGACGCTACGAATTGTTCTCCCGATTGCCAGCGTGCAGCTTGGGTCCATGGACCGAGGAGCACTGCATGGCAACGAAGATGGATACTGATCCTCTGCGGCTCAATCTGACGGGCTGCAGCATGGCTGACCACATTAACCTTCCCACCGTGAACCGTGTGGCGCGCCTCCATGTTGGGCATGAGACAGGGCTGGCCAGAATGCACAGGATATCGAATGGCGGGACGGAGCTCTCGTCAGTCATTGACTTGCGGATCGGACAGTTGATCAGGCTCGACTTGTCGGAAACGGTTTCAACAACGGCGACCGTCGTTTTGAAAGATGGCAAGCGGTACATCGTGGCTTTCTCGCAGACCGTGAACTGTGCCGAGCTGTTACGGCAACTGGTGCAGGAAGCCCGCTCCACTCAGTCGCGCCCCTTGCGTCTCAAAACTCCGCTAATGAGAGTTGAGGGGCAGAGCCTTGCTGGCTCTCACGAGCTCGAACTCGAAAACATCTCGCAACAGGGCATGAAGGTGCGACACGATGGATCCTTTCAACCGGGGCTCCGCGTCTGGATTCAGTTGCCAAATGGAATCGAGCGCCGAGGCGTCGTTCGTTGGGCAGACGAGCGTTCAGCGGGTCTACTGCTGGCCGACATTCTATCTGCTGATGACCTGGGAGCCGTCAGCCGCCTTCAATTCTCTCGGGACGAAGGGTGTTCCTGATGCCTCAGGCGTAACGGTCCCAGGGTTTTCTGTGGGTGAGCGATGGGGGATCGTTTCAGCGGCGAGCCCTCCCGCTACCACCGACCCATCCTTGCCGCTCAAGGGTCAAACTCAGGTTTTCAACTGCTGACCGCCAGCTACGAAATACTCCGATGCAATTTTAATCACGGCGGTCGCTTTAGATGGCCGCAGCCAGCTTTGAGCGACAACAGCCTGTCCTTGCAGTCGACCTTCATATTCGGCCCGAACTTTCTCGCTGACATCATGGCAAGCGTTCAATGTCGGCTCAGGAAGCCGAATGTCTCGCGGGTGTTGAAAGTCTCACGCTCCTTTTGATAAGGGGAAAACCCGCAGACGGCCGAAGAGATTGGGTTTTGGCAAAGCGCCTCGACGACAAGACGGAGCTCATCCGCTCCATTCGACTGTCCCCGATCCCGTCGATCATCACCGACGCTAAGGGCGTTGATCACCCCATTATAGCCGCCAACGGACGGTTTGAGCAGTTGACCGGATACACCGAAGAGGAACTCATCGGCCGAAATTGCCGCGTTTTAACCGGGCCAGAAACGGATCCTGCTGGGTCAGCGCTCCTGAGCCGCGCGATCGCGGCGGCCAAGCCCGCCGTGGTGGAATTGATCAACTACCGCAGGGACGGCAGCAAGTTCATCAACGCAGTGATGATCGCGCCGCTGTTCGATGACGAAGGAGAGGTCGCCTACTTCGTAGGAAGCCAAATGGAGGTTAATCGGCAGCATGCAGGATTAGCGCAAGCCTCGGCAGCGGAGCGGATCGGCACGCTCACCCGCCAACAAAAGGCTGTGCTGCAACTGATGGCACAGGGGCTGCGAAATCGACAGATCGGCAAGGAGCTTGGGCTAACCGAGAAAACTATCAAGATGCATCGCAGCGCCCTCATGAAGCGGCTTGGTGTCGGTACGGCAAGCGAGGCCATGCGGATCGCCATCGAAGCAGGTTTCTAGGGTAGCATTGCTGGCCTGTGCCGGAATAGAGATTTCCTGTTGCGCGAAGCGCTTGGTGGAGTATGGACTTTAGTCCATAGTATCAAGTCGGGGGACTTAGCACAGGATCGAGCTATTGCGTCCATTCGAAGCCAAAAAGCAGCCCCCTGCAGAGACATTTCAAAAGCTCGTCGATGCCGTCACTGATTATGCCATCTATATGCTCGATCCCGAAGGTCGGGTGGTGACCTGGAACAGCGGGGCGGAGCGTTTCAAAGGCTATAGCGCCGACGAAATTATCGGCGAGCATTTCTCCCGCTTCTTCTCTCCGGAAGATCGCGATCTGCGCCTTCCCCACCACGCTTTGGAAACGGCTGCCAGCGAAGGCCGTTTCGAAGCAGAGGGTTGGCGGATCAGAAAAGATGGCACTCGCTATTGGGCGCACGCCATACTGGATGCCATTCGGGACGAAGACGGAACGCTCGTCGGCTTTGCGAAGATCACCCGCGACATCACCGAGAAACGGCAGCTGGAAAAGGCGACATACGAAAGCGCCTTGCAGCTGCGGCTGCTGGTGCAAGGCGTGCGCGACTACGCGATCTATATGCTCGACCCGCAGGGCAGGATCACAAGCTGGAACTCCGGCGCGGCTGCCATCAAGGGTTATGAGGAGCAGGAGGTCCTGGGGCATCATTTTTCGCTCTTCTACACGGAGGAAGATCGGGCTCGGGGAATGCCGGAATCGGCGCTTACGGCTTCCCTGCGGGACGGCAAGTTCGAGGCCGAGGCGCAGCGGGTCCGCAAGGACGGGTCGCTATTTTGGGCGCACGTCCTGATCGATCCGATCTACAATGAAGCTGGCGTACATGTCGGCTTCGCGAAGATCACCCGCGATATAAGCGAGAAAAAGCAGGCCGAACTTGAACTGCGACAAACGCAAGAAGCGCTGCTCCAATCACAAAAGTTGCAGGCATTGGGCGAGCTTGCCGGAGGCATCGCACATGATTTCAACAACTTGATGACCGTCTTGAGCGGTTCGGCCGACCTGATGTTGAGGCAACCAGACATGCCGCTCGAGAAGCGTAGCCGATATTTGTCGGTGATGCTGGAGACAAGTGAGCGAGCGACGAGCCTGACCTCCCAGTTGCTGGCCTTCGCGCGCCGCCAGCCGTTGGAACCGGAGGTGCTCGATCTTAGCGTTCGGCTGGACGCTATGGGAGAGATGCTGCAGCGCACGCTTGGGAGCCGCTATGAAGTGGAGCTTGAACTCGCTCCCGCCTTGTGGAACGTGGAGATAGATCCGACCGGGCTGGAAGCCGCCCTGCTCAATGCGGTTCTAAATGCGCGCGATGCGATGCCGAACGGAGGGCGGATTACCATCTCGACAGCAAATGCGCCCAGGCCTGAGGGCGATGGAGTCCTGTTGGCAATCTCCGACACAGGCGAAGGTATCCCTCCTGAGACACTTAAGCGCGTTTTTGAACCCTTCTTCACAACCAAGCCGATAGGCAAAGGCACGGGCCTTGGGCTCTCACAAATTCATGGCTATGCGGTTCAGTCAGGTGGGACCGCCAGCATTGTCTCCGACGTGGGAAAAGGCGCTCGAGTGGAACTTTGGCTTCCCCGCAGCCTAAAACAACGGCAAATGGATAGCGCCGGACCGGAAGAAATCACCCGGTTCCCTGGCTTGAAGGTGCTTGTGGTCGAGGATAGCGAGCATGTCCGTTATTTCGCCCGGCAACTGCTGGGCGAACTGGGCTGTGATGTCATCCAGGCGGCTAACGGGAATGAAGCGCTTGAACAGCTGAAAGCGCATGATGTTGATCTGGTCTTTTCGGACATCGTCATGCCGGGGATGAGCGGGCTCGATTTAGCTAACACGGTCCGAGAAACTTATACTGACGTTCCTGTGCTTCTCGCCAGCGGCTACAGCAGTAAACAGTTCATTCCGCAGAATGAGCGAGAATTTCCTATTCTTCGCAAGCCCTATAAGTTGGAGACACTCACTGCTGGGATCGGTCCGCTCATCAACGTCTCGGTCGGATTGGAAGAAGGAAGAAACGACGGTTAACGTGACCGCGCAGGAGTTGCTACGACCCAACACAGACCCTCAGCCTCCGATCTCCGTTACCCAGGTCCAGCCTGACCGCTTTTCGTACCCCATCAGCTCTTGCAATTGAGTACTCGTTTGGTGGACGCCTGATACGCGAACCAAACCAGATTGAAAGTGCCAATGAGCCGACGGCAGTCCTTTAGATATTTCAGGACGTCGGAACAGTGCCGCCGTCGATTACATATTCAGTGCCGGTGATGGAACTCGCCCGTTCGGACGCCAGGAAAGCGATCAGGCTCGCCACTTCTTCAGGCCTTGCTGGGCGACCGATCGGAATCCCTCCGAGGGAGTCCATGATCAGCTTCCTGCCCGCTTCCATGTCGACACCATGCTGCGACGCGACCCGCATGATGAAGTCTATGGTACCCTCTGTCTCGATCCAGCCTGGAGAAACCCGGACAACGCGGACCCCTTGCGACGATATCTGCTTGGACAGGCTCTTGCTGTAGGTCGACAGCGCAGCCTTTGCCGCGGCATAAGCCGTGGTCGCTTCGGGCAAGGGCAGTTCGTGCTGGATGGACGTCACATGGATGATGACGCCGCTCCCGCGCGATACCATGGTTGGCACAAGTTCGCGATCGAGGCGAACGGCCGGCATGAGGTTGAGGTCGAGTTCGTCCCTCCAGATTTCGTCGGTCAGGGCTTCGAATCCGCCTGCTGGAGCAGAGGAGCCGCCGAGCATGTGGACGATAATGTCGACGCCGCCCATCCGCTCCTGGACTGCGGACGCTAGGGCAGCACAACCTCCGGACGTCATCAGGTCGGCCGCAACGAACAGCGATCCCGGGAATCCATTAGGCCGGGTCCGGGCCGTCGTAAGCACCTGCGCGCCGAGTTCCTGAAAAAGGCGGACAGTCGCCGCGCCTGCACCGCGTGTGCCGGAAGTGATGAGCGCCCTCTTTCCGCGCAGGTCAAGAAACGGAACCGGCGCCACGCCATCGGCGGCGTATTGGGTACCCGCGCTCACAGCACGATGTCCAGCGAGGCAATCTTATCGCCGGCAAGGACGAACATGTAGCGCAGATCTATCGGGCTGCCTGGGAAATTCCCTGCAAGATGGCTGGTGACGACCATCCGATCATCCTTCGTCGCTATTGCGAAGGGTTCGACCGTGCAGGTGTATTTCTGGTAAGTGTCAGCGACCCACTGCTCGATAGCGTCGCGGCCATTATAGGTTTGACCTTCATCCTTCACAACCGCGTCACCTGTGAAGCATTCAGATACGGCCTTAGGATCACGCCTTTGATCAGCAATGAAGTAGTCAGAAATTGCAGGGGATAGCCCTATACTCATTGTTCATCTCCTTGGTCAGAGACGCATCTTTCGATGCGTTCGCTTCTTCTATGTCCCAACATAAAGATGGACTTTTGACTTGATAATCGGGATAAAGAAGGATGTGACGTTTCGGAAAATGAGACAATGGCGCACGACGGCTTGGTTGAATTGGATGCGGTGCTGGCGATTGCGCACCGGGGATCGTTTCGAGCGGCTGCGCTCGACCTTGGACTGTCCACGACCGCGCTCAGCAACGCCATCGGCAAGCTCGAACGCCAGCTCGGCGTTCGCTTGTTCAATCGCACGACCCGCAGCGTATCGCTTACGGATGCCGGACGGAATTTTGTCGATCAAGTCGGCCCGGCAGTCAGGGATATTCACGATGCAATGGAGGCCGCCCGGTCACAGCAGGAGACGCCATCGGGAACGCTGCGCATCAATGCGTTCCCAACCGGCGCACGTGAGATCCTGGCCCCACTCCTTTTGCAGTTCCTCCGCCGCTACCCTCAAGTCCATATCGATTTGGTCACTGAGGGGAGGATCGTCGACATCGTTGCCGGCGGGTTCGACATGGGACTAAGAACCGCTGACCTTGTCCCGAGCGATATGATCGCCATTCCCGTTGGACCGCCGCGCAGCTTTGCCGTGGTTGCGTCACCGACCTATATCCACCTCAATGGCAGGCCACGCGTTCCGCCCGATCTTTTCCGTCATTCGTGTCTTCGTATTCGGCTGCCGAATGGCGCCTTGCATCGGTGGCAGTTTGAAAAGGATGGGCAGCCGGTCCATATCGAGGTCAACGGTCCGATCACGCTCGATGAAGCAAGCCTTTCGCGAATAGCCGTACTGGACGACGTCGGCATCGGCTATTTCATGGAGTCTGATGTTCGCGAAGACATCGCGGCAGGGCGTCTCGTTCGAATGCTGGAGGAGTGGACGCCGCCGATGGAGCGGCTCTGCCTTTATTATCCCAGTCGGCGGAATTCTTCCGCCGCCTTCAAGGCATTGATCGATTTGGCGCGCGACTTCAGCAATTAACGTAGCCCCCCGGCTTCATTCCGTCGTCGACCCTTCTTTTTCGTGTTGCGGCCAAACTTCGCGGCCCAGGTCCGGAAGGGCGGCTATACGAACCACACACCTCAATGGCCGATGGTCGCTATGAGAGCATTTTCAAATTGACCGTTTAGGGTCAATGGCTCGGAAAATGCGGCATCAAAGGACAAGAGCGTTTTCGCTCAAAGTCAAAGCGCTCTAGATCCCAATGCAAAGCGTCATGCGCGTACCGGAGCGAGGAGCAATCTCGAAGACAAATCGTTTAATACTGATGCCTCAGCCCCTCCCAACACCCGACAGATTCAAGCAGTCCATCAGACGGCAGGTGGTCCGCCTATTTAATGATGTTGATCGCGGAGAAACGCCTGTGCGAAGAAGTGCCAACGCGCTTTTCCATCCCCGCTCCGTCGTGTGGCGGGTTCACGGAGACGTAGGCTCGATGATGGTGGGCGGAATCACCAGTCTCCTGATGCAAATGCTTCACCCCTCTGTGCTGGCGGGCGTTTGGGATCATTCCAACTTTCGCGCCGACATGCACGGCCGCCTTCGGCGGACCGCGCGTTTCATCGCGACCACAACATTTGACGATCGCGAAGCCGCTTATGTGGCGATCAATCGCGTGCGGATGATCCATGAAAAGGTGACCGGCGTACTGCCAGATGGCACGCCTTATCGCGCCAGCGATCCTGAATTGCTGGGGTGGGTTCATGTGACTGAAACCACAAGCTTCCTCGCGGCGTGGGTCCGCTATGGGAATCCTCTGATGTCTGCTGCCGACCAGGATCGATATTTTGCGGAGATGGCTGCCATCGGGCACGCCATGGGTGCGGATCCTCTGCCAAGGTCGCAGGCGGAGGCACGCGCAATCATCAAGGCGATGCGGCCACAGCTCAAAGCAGATGCGCGCACTGAGGAAGTCGCGAAACTTATCTTGGGCCGACCAGGGATTAGTCCAAAGGATTTGCCGAGAATGCTCGCGATGCAGGCAGCGGTAGATCTGCTGCCAGACTGGGCACGACGAATGCACAAGCTTTCCACGTCGCCGCTCGAGCGGCCGCTTGTGCGGGCCGGGACATTTGGTGTGGCACAAACTTTACGTTGGGCGTTTCGATGACGACGCACGACCCTTATCGGACTCGCAGGCAATTGCGTTCCACTTCCTGCCATTCGTTAATCCACCGAAGACCCGTGATTAGTCAGACCGAGTTGAGGGGACCGAATATCAATCATATCCTCGCCATCAGCCTGTCGGAAACCGCCGAGCGGAGGGAACAGTCGTGGGCAGTTCCCACATAGGCCATTTTACGATAATGTACGCCGATCGTGGCCGAGCCAAAGGAAGTCGCGATGCTGCTGATTGCGTTCGGAGCTCTTTGCATGATTGCAGGGGTCCTCGTGGCGACCCTGAATACGCTGCGGCGTGGTCGCCTCAGTCAGTTCCGAAGCGTCAGACGCCAAGCTAGACGCGGGACGTTGGAGCCGGGCGGTCAGGGCGATCGGTTAAATCTCATCGGGGATCTGCCGGGCATTGGCTTGATACTTATCGGTGCAGTGCTGATCTTTTTTGGCGCATCGAAGTAATGCACTCCAATGATCGGCAGCCCCCGACCCTTAGCGGTCATCTAGCGGTTAGACTGGTCCTCCTGAAAGCGGTCATTTTCGGGAGATGGTCACGATGACATTAGTACGTGTGCTCAGGAGAGCTGCTTGATCAGCTATGCCCCTCGACTGCGAGACCGGCGAGCATCTCAGCCAAGGTTTCAATGTTCTCAACGTTGCCTTGAAGTACATCGTTCAGGGCATATTCCACCTTGGAAGCCATGAACCGGGATAGGCCTGCATATGCGAGAGACCAGGTCAGAAATCGCCTATCCTCATGAGGTCCAGCGGCAAGCGTTCGAACGTCCTCGTGGCGGTGATCTTGAAGAATGCTTTGCTTAAGTTCGGCGATGGCCGCAGGCGAACCCTCAAGA
>Ga0065704_10001416_pt1 | contig 11425 bp, 10 predicted proteins | sample SwiRhicommuniRL2_FD_59091 | JGI IMG/M metagenome (GOLD analysis project Ga0065704, IMG submission 59091) | Switchgrass rhizosphere bacterial communities from Rose Lake, Michigan, USA - RL2 v2 (version 2) | ecosystem: Host-associated > Plants > Roots > Rhizosphere > Soil | place: East Lansing, MI | reverse complement strand
ACTCCGCGAGCATTTCCTCGACCAGCCGCTTGTGGTGCGAATAGGCAAACGCCTCGTTGCCGCGGATCGGGTCGTCCTCGGTCAGCCACGTCGGGTTGTCGGCGTGATAGCCGTACGCGGCACCGCTCGAAGTCACGACGAGCTGTCGCACGCCGCTGGCAACACACGCCTCGAGCACGTTGCGCGTGCCGAGCACGTCGACCGCGTATTCGAGTTCACGATTGGAGCGGGCCCCCGGTGTCACGATGGCGGCGAGGTGCACGACCGTGTCGACCGCGTGCGCCTCGAGCACGGCCGCAAGCCCCGGCTCGCGCACGTCCTGCACGACGTATTCGATGCCGGGCAGTCGTCGCGCCACCTGGACGTCGCGCACGTCGCTCGCGACGACACGATCGAGTTCGCCGGCCGCCAGGCGTGGCGCAAGTGCGGCGACGAGCGCACTGCCGAGGTAGCCGGCCGCGCCGGTGACGAGAATGCGGCGGCCGCTCATGCCGTCGCCTCCGCCGCGGCCGGTGCGGCGGCGGGCGGGAAGCGCCGCCAGATCGACGCCAGCGTGGTGCCCACGAGGATGTGCCAAATGCCCCACCAGGCCGCGACGATGGCCATGCCGCCGAGGCCACCGAAAAAGTTGAACACCAGCACGAGCCCGAAGCCCGAGTTCTGGATGCCGACCTCGAACGCGACGGCACGTCGGTCCGGCTCGGCGAGCCGCGCCACGCGGGCCGTGAAGTAGCCCGTCAGCAACGCGAACGCGTTGAGCAGGAACACGAACAGCACGACCCGACCGACGTACGCGAGGAAAAAGTCCCAGTTGGCGACCAGCGCGCCGACCACGAACAGCGCGAAGAACGCCAGCGACAGCCGGCGGAACGGCTTGCGCGCGCGTTCGGCGAAGCGTGGCCAGCGATGCGCGACCCACATGCCGAGAACGGTCGGGATGCCGAGCAGCACGACGATCGTGCCGAAGACCTCGCCCGGGCTCAGCGTCACCGCGTGCAGGATCGGGCGCGTCGCCGGGTTGAGCTCGCCCCAGAACGACAGGTTGAACGGCGTGAACACGATCGCGCCGAGCATCGAGAACGCCGCGATCGTGACCGAGAGCGCCGTGTTGCCGTGCGCATGGTTGACGAGGAAGTTGGAGATGTTGCCGCTCGGGCACGACGCGACCAGGATCATGCCGAGCGCGATGCTGGGGCTCGGTTGCAGCACCATCGTCAGTGCCCAGGCCACCGCCGGCAGCAGCACGGAGTGTGCGAACAGGCCGATCAGCGTGCCGCGCGGTGCCGTGATGATGCCCTTGAAGTCCTGCACGCGCATGTCCAGCGCGACGCCGAACAGCACGAACGCGAGGATCAGGTCGAGGACGACGAGCGATTCCGCCGTGAAGTTGAGCCGGACGGCGTCGAGCTCGTTCATGCGGGCACCTGTGCGGGATGCGCGGGCTGTGGCGGTCCGTTCGGGCGGCGGCTCAGCCCTTGGGCTCCTGGTGCATGTCCTTGAAGTGCATCAACCCCGGTGCCCACATGTGCTTGACCGGGTCGACGTCGACGTGCACGACGGCCGGCTTGCCGCTCGCGAGCGCGCGCTCGAGCGCGGGTTTGAGCTCGCGCGGATCGGCCACGCGTTCGCCGTGCGCACCCATGGCCTCGGCCAGCTTGTCGAAGCGGATCTCGCCGAGGTCCGCCTTGATGGTCTCCCCGGGGCCGAGCGACTTCTGCAGCAGCGTCTTGATCGGCTTCAGCGCGAACTGCTGGTTCATCTTCACCATGCCCCACTGGCGGTCGCAGACGACGACGTAGACGACGCGCAGGCCGTTGCGCACGGCCGTCTCGACCTCCTGCGGGTGAAACCCCATGGCGCCGTCGCCGATAATGCAGCAGACCGGCGTCCCCGGCCGCGCCACCGCCGCGCCGAGCGCCTGCGCGACGCCGGCGCCGAGCATGCCGAACTTGAACGTCGACAGCAGCGTGTTCGGCACGCGCATCTCGTGGAACATCATGGTCCACACGGCCGCGTTGCCGCCGTCGGCCACGAGCACGGCTTCCTCGGGGAAGACCTGCTGGCACACGTGTGCCACGTGCGCGGGGTTCATCGGCACCTCGAGGTCGCCGAGCTTCTCGTCGAGCTTGGCGCGTTCGGCGCGGATCGTCTCGCGGTAGCCCGCGAGCTGGCGTCGGCGTGCGTCGTGGTTCATGCGGCCGCGGAGCCGCTCGAGTTCGGTCGCGAGCGCCGCGAGNAAGAGTTTCGCGTCGGCCTGCACGGCGACCGTGGCCGGNTTGTTGGCGCCGAGGATCTGCGCGTCGATGTCGACCTGCACCATCCTNTGCTCGGACGGGTGACGCCANTACGGNGCCTTGCCCCACCAGTCGGTCTCNCCGAGACGCGAGCCGACCACGAGCACCGCGTCGGCGTCGTTGCGCACGGTGTTGTTGAGCTTGATCAGCGGCATCGGCATCGCGAGCTCGTGGGTTTCGGCCAGCGCGCCGCGCGCGGCCCAGCTCGTCGTCACGGGCGCACACAGCAGTTCCGCGACGCGCCGCAGTTCGTCGAACGCCTGCGCGTGGATCACGCCGCTGCCCACGTGGACCATCGGCTGCTCGGCGCTCGCCAGCAGCTCGGCCGCCGCGACGACGTCTTCCGCGGCCGGCGCGAGCGGGCGTGTGCGGCGCGACTGGTGTGGCTGCCAGGTCGGCACGGTCGCCTTGACCTTGCCGTTCATGATCGTCTCGGGCACGTCGAGGTGCACGACGCCGGGGCGGCCTTCGTGGCAGTGACGCAACGCCGTGCGGGCGAGCTCGGCGACGCGCTCGAACGCGACGACCGGCTGGCTCCACTTGGCGAAGTGACGGATCGCACCCACCTGGTCGAACGCCTGGTAGGTGCCGCCGCGGTCGGGATAGACGATCTGCGGCCGCCGACAGCTCGTCACCGCCAGCACACGGTTGCCTTCGGCATTCTCGACGACGAGTCCGGGGAGCAGGTTGGCGACACCGGGGCCGTTGCTCGCCATGCAGACGCCGAGCTTGCCGGTCAGCCGTGCGTAGGCACCGGCCATGTGCGCGGCGCTGGTCTCGTGTCGCGGCGTGACGATCTCGATGCCGAGCCGATGCAGGCTGGAATAGAAGCCGAAGTACGTGCCGTCGATGATGCCGAAGACTTTCTCGACGCCCTCGGCTTGCAGGATGCGCGCCAGCACCTCACCGCCGCTGATCTCGGTCATGCCCGTCTCCCCCGATGGACCGCCTTGTGCGTTATCCGGCCGACTATACGCCCGTCACGCGCCCGCGGCAGCGGCCGCGGCGACACCATCAAGTGCTTACGGTGACGCGGCTCGCGACCACGGGCATGGGCAGCGCGGCAGGCGTGCGCGTGGCCTGCAGCTTCTCGACGAAGCGCGTGTGCCAGGCAGTGATGTCGTTGCGACGCATGACCTCCAGCATCTGCTGGTGACGCTCGCGTCGCTCGGGCAAGCGCATCTGCAGCGCGTGCTGGATCGCGCGCGCGACGCCGCCGGTGTCCTTCGGGTTCACGAGCAGCGCGCCCGTGAGTTCGCTCGCCGCGCCGGCCAAGGTCGACAGCACCAGCACGCCGGGGTCGTCCGGGTCCTGTGCGGCGACGAACTCCTTGGCGACGAGGTTCATGCCGTCGCGCAACGGCGTCACGAGTCCGACCTGCGACGCGCGCATGAAGCCGACGACGGCCTGGTGCGGATAGTTGCGGTTGAGGTAGCGGATCGGCGTCCAGTCGGTGTCGGCGTAGCGGCCGTTCGTGCGCCCCGCCGCCTGTTCGAGCGCGCGCCGGATGTTGGCGTATTCGCGCACGTCGCCGCGGCTCAGCGGCGCGATCTGCAGGAACGTCACGCGGCCCTGGTTCTCGGGGAACATCTCTAGGAAGCGGTCGTAGGCGTGGAAGCGGTCGACGAGGCCCTTGCTGTAGTCGAGCCGGTCGACGCCGATCACGCTGCGCCGGCCGAGCAGGCCGCCGAGCATGCGCTGCACCGTGGCCGTCGATTGCGCCTTCTGCGAGGCCGCCTGCACGGCGTCGACGTCGATGCCGATCGGGATGTGCGCGAGCGCCGTGCGCCGGCCGCAGGCGACGACGTCGCCCGACGCGTCGAGCGCGTCCACGCCCCACAGGTCGAGGACCGCGGAACGGAAACAGTCGAGGTCGCGCGCGGTCTGGAACGCGACGAGGTCGAACTCGATCAGCCAGCGCATCAGCTCGCCGTAGACCGGCAGCGCACGCAGCGCCTCGACGTGCGGGAACGGGATGTGGAGGAAAAAGCCGATCGGCTGCCGGGCACCGAGTTCGCGCAGCGCGAACGCGAGCGGGATCAGGTGGTAGTCGTGCACCCAGATCAGGTCGTCGGCCGCGAGGTGCGGCTGCAGCAGTTGCGCGAACTTGCGGTTGACGCGCTGGTACGCCTCGTACTGCTCGTCCTGGTAACGCATCGCGTCGAGGAAGTAGTGGAACAGCGGCCAGATCGCCGAGTTGCAGAACCCGAGGTAATAGAGGTCGTAGTCCTCGCGCGTCAGCTCGATCGTGCCGTAGGCGATGTCGTCGCGGGTGACGATGTGTGCCTCGTCGGTCTCGTGCTCGCTGATCTCGCCGTTCCAGCCGAACCAGAGGCCACCGCGCGAGCGCATCGCCGCGTGCACGCCAAGCGCCAGCCCGCCCGGCGGCACGAGGCGCTTGGGCACCGTGAGCCGGTTGGAGACCGCGACGAGGCGGCTCACAGCATGTCCTCCCACGGCCGGCTCAGACGCACGGCGCAGTTGATGATGCCGACCATGCTGTAGGTCTGCGGAAAGTTGCCCCAGAGTTCACCGGTCACGGGTTCGATGTCCTCCGACAGCAGGCCGAGCGGCGTGCGATGGTCGAGCAGCCGCTGGAAGTGGTCGCGGGCCTCCTCGCGGCGTCCCGCCGCAGCGAGCGCGTTGATGTACCAGAAGGCGCAGATCGTGAAGGCCGTGACGGGCGTGCCGAAGTCGTCGGGATGCCGATAGCGGTAGAACCAGTCGCCGCGCTTGAGCTCACGGTCGACGGCCGCGAGCGTGCTGGCGAAGCGCGGGTCGGTGCCATTGACGAAGCCCAGTTCCGGCAGCAGCAGCGCCGTCGCGTCGAGTTCGTCGCCGCCGAAGCTGCCCGCGAAGGCCTGTATGCGCGGGTTCCAGGCGGACGCGAGGATGTGCTCGCGCATCTCGTTGGCGCGCCCGCCCCAGGCGGCAGCGCGATCGTCGAGGCCGAGCGCGCGGGCGATCCGGAACAGCCGGTCGCAACCCGCCCAGCACATCGCGGCCGAAAACGTGTGGGTGCGCTGCATGCCGCGGAATTCCCACGGCCCGGCGTCGGGCTCGGCGTAGATCGCCGCGGCCTTGTCGCCGAGGCGCTCGAGGCGCTGGAACAACCCGAGGTCGCCGGGCGCGCTCAGGCGCTGGTCGAAGAAGGTCTGCGCGGCGGCGAGCACCACGGCGCCATAGACGTCGTTCTGCCGTTGCAGGTACGCGAGGTTGCCGACGCGCACGGGGCCCATGCCGCGGTAGCCGGGCAGGCACTGCGCGATCCACTCGGTCACGCGCGTTTCGCCCGCGATGCCGTAAAGCGGCTGCAGCGGCTCGCCCTGCGTGCGGATCGAGACGTTGTCGATGTACTTGAGGTACCCCTCCATCGTCCGCGTCGCGCCGAGACGGTTCATCGCCTGGATCGTGAAATAGCTGTCGCGCAGCCAGCAGTAGCGGTAGTCCCAGTTGCGCTCGCTGCCGCTGTGCTCGGGGATCGACGTCGTCAGCGCGGCGATCACGGCGCCGGTGTCTTCGTAGGTGCAGAGCTTGAGCGTGATCGCCGAGCGGATCACCGCCTCCTGCCATTCGCACGGGATCGCGAGGCTGCGCACCCATTCCTGCCAGTACTCGACGGTCGAGTCGAGGAACTCGCGCGCGACCCGCAGGGGCGTCTGTTCGAGCGTCTCGTCCGGGCCGATGACGAAGGCCGCCGGGCTGTCGAGCACGAACCAGCCGTCCTCGGCGAGTGCGGTCCGCGAGGCGTTGGTCGTCACGCGGTAGCGCAACTGCGGCGTGAAAAAGCAGATGTTGTGCGTGCCGGCGTGCCGCTGCGGTTCGGCTTCGCCGTAGCCGGACGAGGGTCGCAATCGCACGCGCACGACGGGTCGGCCCGCGAGGGGCTCGACCAGCCGCACGAACATCATGGGCCGGAAGATGCGGCCACGTCGGCGGAACCGTGGGCAGAAGTCGACGATGCGCACCACGTCGCCCTGTGCGTTGCGCAGCACGGTTTCGAGCACGCAGGTGTTGCGCACGTAGTGGCGCGTCGCCTCCGTCTGCCCCTGCAGCTCGACCGCGAACACACCCGTCGGCGAGTCGCCGCCGAGCGGCGTCAGCAGCGCGTCGAAGGCGGGGTCGCCGTCGAGACGCGGCAGGCACGCCCACACCAGCCGACCCTGCCGGTCCACCAGCCCCGCGACTTCGCAATTGCCGATGACGCCGAGATCCAGGTCCGGGCCCGGTGGCGTCATGTCGGCCCTCCACGGCCGAGGAATTCCGTCAGCAGCTCGCGCAGTTCGGCAGGCGTCGCCACGGCATGCATCGCCGTCACCCGCGGCCCGACGGCGATCGAGACGCCGCCGAGCTTCTGCACCGCCTCGAAGCCGTGCAGGTCCGTCAGGTCGTCGCCCGCGAACACGGGCGTGCGACCGGCAAAGGGAGCTTCCTGCATGAAGGCCTCGATGGCGTGGGCCTTCGTGATACCCGACGGTTTGAGCTCCAGGACGTAGGAGCCAGGCTGCACTTGCAGGTCCTCTCCGCCGTGTCGTCTTGCCAGAACCTCGACTTCGCGCTCGAGCATGTCCTGGAGGCTCGCGGCCTGTCGGTAATGGACCGCCACGGCGAGGCCCTTGTTCTCGACCAGCACGCCGGGGTGCCGCCCGGCGATGGCACCGAGCTCCTGCAGCAGTCCGGAGGGCAACGGCTCGGTGGGGTGCACGTGCAGGTTGCCGAGCGAATCGCGGCGTTCCACGCCGTGCAACCCCGCGGCAGGAAAGGCATTCGGGCCGAACAGCGCATCGAGCTGTGCGAGTGAGCGACCGCTGATCAGTGCGAGCGCACCGTGCAGCACCGACCGCGCGTGTTGCAGGAATTGCACCGCCGCGGTGTCGACCGTGACGGCGTGTGGCGTCGGGCCCAGCTCGATCAGCGTTCCGTCGACGTCGAGGAAAAGACAAGCGTCCGCTGGGCGCAGACGCGGGTGGAGTTTGTGTATCCTCACGGGCCCATCAGGGTAGGTGCACCGAAGCGCGCTGAAGACTAGATTTTCTGCGTGCGTCCATGAAAGGAACTCATCGATGCCTCTTTCGCTTCCCCCGCTCACGTCGTTGCGCGCCTTCGAGGCTGCGGCGCGATCGTTGAGCTTCACCAAGGCCGCGCGCGAGCTCCACGTCACGCCTGCGGCCATCAGTCACCAGATCCGCGGCCTCGAGCAGTTCCTCGGCGTCACGTTGTTCCAGCGCACCGGTCGCAAGCTCGAGCTGACTCGCGACGGCCAGACCGCGGCGGACCATTTCAGCGACGCGTTCGAACGCATCGCGCGTGGCGTGCAGGCGCTGCGCCCCAAGGCGCGCGACGGCGAACTTGCGATCGGCGTCACGCCGGCCTTCGGCACGCGCTGGCTCATACCGCGCCTGCCCGCGCTGATGGCGGCACTGCCGGACGTGCGTGTGACGCTCGTGACCGGAACCGCGCCGGTGGACTTCGTGGCCGACGAAGTGGACGTCGGCATCCGGTTCGGGCAAGGCAACGGCTCCGGCGTCGTCACCGACGAACTGTTCCGCGAAAGCGTCGCGCCGATGGCCTCGCCGGCCTTCGTGCGCAAGCACCACCTGCGTCGCCCGGCCGACCTCGGGCGCGTACGGTTGCTGCACGACGAGTCGATGCGTCGTGCGGGCCGTCCGCCCACCTGGACGGAGTGGCTGCAGGTCGCCGGCTGCACCGTGCCCGAGATCGAGTGCGGGCTGTTCTTCGACGACAGCCACCTCGCCTTGCAGGCGGCGTGCGACGGACAGGGCGTGGCGCTCGGTCGGCTCGCGTACGCGGTCAACGACCTGGCGCAAGGCCGGCTCGTCCTGCCGTTTCCGCAGGTCCTGGAGCTGGACCTGCACTACCATCTGATCGTGCCGAGGACGCGCGCGCTGGAGCCGCTGATCGTGCGGTTCCGGCACTGGATGCAGCGCGAAGCCAGCGAGTTCAGGGCGGTGCTCGCCGACAGCGCGCAGGCCGCCTGACACTCGCGCCGCCGCGCGGCGATGCTCGAGGAGGAGGGTTTGCCGTGATCAAGCACGTTCCGCAGCGCTACGTCACACGCCTGTTCACCGCCGCGGTCGTCGCCACGCTGTGCGCGGGCACGGTCGCGGTCGCCGCCGCCCCACCCAAGGCCGATGTCGCCGCGCTCGATGCCGCGTTCGCGAGCCGCGACCGGTTGCCGGCGGACCGCGACCAGGACACCCGGCGCCACTCACGTGAAGTGCTCGAATTCCTCGGCGTGCGGCCGGGCATGCGCGTCATCGACGTGTTCGCGGCCGGCGGCTACAACGCGGAACTGCTCGCGCGTGCAGTCGGCGCCAAGGGCCAGGTCATCGCCTACAACAACCCGGCCTATGCGAAGTTCGCCGAGAAGGGCATCGCCGAACGCTATGCCGCCGGGCGTCTCGGCAACGTCCGGCAACTGACCGCCGAGGTCGATGAGTTGCAGTTGCCGGCCGCATCGCTCGACGCCGGCCTGTTCGTGATGAGCTACCACGACGCGTACTGGCGCCCCAAGGACGGCAGTTTCGATCGCACCAAGCCCGACGCGTTGCTCTCGAAGCTGTACGCCGCGTTGAAGCCCGGTGGCGTGGTCGTCGTGCAGGACCACGTCGCGGCCGCCGGCGGCGATCCGGCGCAGGTGGCCGACAAGCTGCACCGCATCGACCCGGCGCTCGTGCGGCGCGACTTCGAACGGGCCGGCTTCCTCTTCGACGGCTCGAGCGAAGTGCTCAAGCACCCGGGCGACGACCACACGAAACTCGTGTTCGACGAAGCCATCCGCGGCAAGACCGACCAGTTCGTCTATCGCTTCCGCAAGCCCGTGTCCTAAGATGCCCGCGAGCGGTCCGCACCACGCGGGCCGGGATCGTGGCATGCCACAGAATTCGACCGGCGACGACGTGCTGCGGCTCGCGATGTGGTCCGGGCCGCGCAACATCTCGACCGCGTTCATGCGGGCGTGGGGCAATCGCGAGGACACGGTCGTCGTCGACGAGCCGTTCTACGCGCATTACCTCGAGGTCACCGGCATCGAGCACCCGGGGCGCGACGAGATCCTCGCGCATCACGAACGCGACTGGCGCAAGGTCGTCGCATCGCTGCTCGCCCCCGTGCCGGCCGGCGTACGCATCCTGTACCAGAAGCAGATGGCGCACCACCTGCTGCCGCACATGGGCCGCGAGTGGCTCGACGACGTCACGCACGCGTTCCTGATCCGCGACCCGCGGCCGATGGTGGCCTCGCTCAGCGAAAAGCTTGTCGACTTCGACCTGCTCGCGACCGGCTTGCCGCAACAGGTCGAGATCTTCGAGCACGTCGTCGCGCGCACGGGACGCACGCCGCCCGTGCTCGACGCGGCGGACCTGCTGCGACAGCCCGAAGGCATGCTGCGCCGGCTGTGCGACGCGCTCGACGTGCCGTTTTCCGCACGGATGCTCTGGTGGCCGCCGGGCCGGCGCGACACCGACGGCGTCTGGGCGAAGTACTGGTACGAGCGCGTCGAGGCCTCGAGCGGCTTCGAGCCGCCCGGCTCGCCGGGCGACACGGAGCCGGGGGAACTCTCGCCGCGACTGGCCGCCATCGAGGCTCAATGCCGGCCGTTGTACGACACCCTGCGCGCGCATCGACTGAATGCCGATTGAGGAAAAGCCTTGCTGCAGAAATTCGACGAACGCAATCGCGACCTGATCGTCAACGTCGACGGTGAGCTCGTCCACCGCGACCACGCGCGCGTCAGCCCGTTCGATTCGGCCGTGCAGGGCGGCGACGCCGTGTGGGAAGGGTTGCGTCTCTACCACGGGCGCATCTTCCGGCTCGATCAGCACCTCGACCGGCTCGTGCATTCGGCCAAGGCACTCGCGTTCGCGCAGATCCCGTCGCGCGAGCAGATCACCGAGCAGATCCGGCGCACACTCGCGGCAAACCGGATGCACGACGGCGTCCACCTCCGGCTGACGCTCACGCGTGGCGTCAAGGTCACGTCGGGCATGGACCCGCGGCTCAACACGCAGGGGCCGACGCTGATCGTGCTGGCCGAACACAAGGCACCGGTGTACTCGACCGCGGGGTTGAGCCTGGTCACGAGCAGCGTGCGACGCTTTCCGCCCGACTGCCTCGATCCCAAGATCCACCACAACAACCTGCTGCAGTCGATCCTGGCCAAGATCGAGGCCAACGTCGCCGGCGCCGACGATGCGCTGATGCTCGACCTGCGTGGGTTCATCGCGGAGACCAACGCCACGCACGTCTTCCTCGTCGAGCGCGGCAGGGTGCGCACGCCACGACTCGTCGCCTGTCCCGAAGGCATCACGCGTGCCGCGGTGCTCGAGCTCTGCGCGACGCACGCGATCCCGCACGAGGAAGCCGACCTGACGCTGACGCAGGCCTACGGCGCCGACGAGATGTTCTGCACCGGTACGATGGGCGAACTCGCGGCCGTCACGACGCTCGACGGCCGCACGATCGGCGATGGGCAGCCCGGGCCGATGACGGCGCGACTGTCGGAACTCTTCCGTGACCTCACGCGTCGCGAGGGCACCGTCGTGGCGGAGGCGGCATGAGCAGCCCGTTCGTCGATCGCAGCATCGACCCGACTGCGGACCAGGTCCGGGCCCTGCGCGACGTGCCCGACGACCGGCCGGTCACGATGGTCAACCTGCTCAAGTTCCGGGCGCAGGCCCGCTACGACGACGGGGACGAGGCGCCGTGCACAGGCCGCGAGGCCTACGCCCGCTACAAGCACGCGTTCACGGAGACTGTCGGCGCCGTCAGCCAGGCGCAGGTCGTGTTCCAGGGGCCGGTGCAGCAGGTGTTCATCGGCACGGCGGGGCAGCCCGAGACCGACTGGGACGAAGTGCTCGTCGTGCGATACCCGTCGCGCCGGCACTTCCTCGCGATGATGGCGGACCCGACCTACCGCGCCGCGCTGCGCCACCGGTACGCGGGCCTCGAGCGGACCGTGCTGCTGCAGTGCGCGGCGTCGTAGTCGCGCAGGCGGCGTAGCGCTCTTCATCTCTCCCGTTCGCGGGAGAGGTCGCGCGAAGTGCGGGTGAGGGCCGTGAATCCCAACCGACCCACCTCTCCCGCTCGCGGGAGAGGTCGCACGCAGTGCG
>Ga0065704_10001581_pt1 | contig 11428 bp, 9 predicted proteins | sample SwiRhicommuniRL2_FD_59091 | JGI IMG/M metagenome (GOLD analysis project Ga0065704, IMG submission 59091) | Switchgrass rhizosphere bacterial communities from Rose Lake, Michigan, USA - RL2 v2 (version 2) | ecosystem: Host-associated > Plants > Roots > Rhizosphere > Soil | place: East Lansing, MI | reverse complement strand
AGTTAGTTTTTTTTAGTGTTAAATTGTTATTAAAAATGGTTTGATTTAAATTATCTGTTAACTCTTCTTGGTTTAACAGCAGCTTCAGGAATGTCCTGTACAGTTCTGAATCCGATATAGCTTCTTGCTGAATCTTTTCTTTCCCAGTCTCTCGCACCAGTCATCAGCATATATCCTACATCTTTCCAAGATCCTCCTCTTACAGATTTCTTATTATCCGTTTTGTCCTTTGTGGAAGGATTTAACGTAGATGAGAAACCGTATGATGAATTGTTATAAGCAGATTCTGTCCATTCAGAAACGTTTCCAGCCATATCAAATAATCCAAACCCATTTTTCTTAAATTTCTTTACCGGAGCAGTATATGTATAAGTACCTTTTTTATCATCTTCCATGTAATTACCTCTCTTAGGTTTGAAGTTTGCTAAGTAGCAACCTCTGTCGTCCATTAAGTAAGGACCACCCCAAGGGTAAGTAGCATTTTCCATTCCGCCTCTTGCAGCATATTCCCATTCGATTTCTGTAGGAAGTCTGAAGATTAATGGTTTTTGCTTTCTTCTTTTTAAACTTTCGTTATAATCAGATTTTAATTTAGTTCTGAAGTTACAGTAAGCTCTGGCCTGATCCCAAGTCACCCCTACTACAGGATAATCTTTGTAAGCTTTGTGCCAAAAATACTGTTCGAACAATGGCTCGTTATAAGCGAAGTGAAAATCTTTTACCCAAACAGTTGTATCAGGATAGATGGCGATACTTTCGCTTCTCAGATAGTTTACACCTCTTTCTTTTTCAGCAAGAGCAGCATCCATATCTCCCCATCTGTAGGTGTATTTAAGCTTACTAACATCAAGGATTCTTTCATTTCCAACTCTGGAAGAAGCAGGAAGATACATTGACTCAAGAACCTCTGCATATTCTACGTCAGGATATTTTGACACATTCCAATGCAATGGAACTTTCCAGTCGATTTTCTTTGTAGGATCGAAGCTGCTTTCATCTCCACCTCCTTGTGCTTCTAAATATTCCTGATATGGTGTTAAGTTTTCTTCCTTTTGGGCAAGATATGCATAATCTCCTATACTTGTTCCTCTTCCTTTCCCTTCACCACCTTCTCCGGCAGCTTCAGCAAGAAGAGTTCTTGCGATAGAATCTCTTACATAATTGATAAAAACTCTGTATTCTGCATTAGTAGTTTCTGCTTCATCCATGAAGAAAGAAGAAACAGTAACTGTTTTCGCCTGAGCTTTTTCAGGACTGTTTGTGAAATCCTGATCTGTTAAACCAGCCACAAATGAACCTGCAGGAATTGCAACCATGCCGTATGGTCTTTCTGCAACAAATGATTTTGTTTTTTCTCTTGGTATCAACTCTCCTTTTGTTCCTGGTTTCCCCACAGAAGAAGTACCACCACCTGAACAAGATACCGACGCTACTGACGCAGACAATAATAAAAGAAATATCCTTTTCATGTTAATTTTTATAATTAAGCCGTAAATATATAATTTTTTTAAGAAACTTTTAAGATTTTTTTTGAAATAACGAAAGAAATCTAAATTTATTTTATTTACAAGTATTTTTTATTCCACAGTAACAGATTTTGCGAGGTTTCTCGGCTGATCTACGTTGGCGCCTCTATATACTGCAATATAATATGCCAAAAGCTGTAAGGGCACTGATGCTACAATAGGTGAGAAACATTCTGATGTCTCAGGAATTTCAATAACATAATCTGACATCTCGCTTACTTGTGTATCTCCACAGTTTACAACAGAAATAACCTTCCCTTTTCTTGCCTTAATTTCCTGAACATTGCTCACGATCTTATCATAATGTCCTTTTTTCGGAGCGATGATAACAATCGGCATATTTTCATCTATTAAAGCAATAGGACCGTGTTTCATTTCTGCTGCAGGATATCCTTCAGCGTGGATGTAAGAAATTTCCTTAAGCTTTAAAGCCCCTTCAAGTGCCGCCGGATAATTGTAACCTCTTCCCAAATACAGGAAGTTGGTAGCGTGTACGAAATCTTTAGCAATATTTTGAACCAGTTCGTGCGTAGAACTTAATACCTCTTCAATTTTTTTAGGAATAGCATCTAATTCAGCAATTAGGTTCATGAAATCTGCATTTCCTAAATTCCCGTTATGATGTCCTAATTTAAATGCAATTAGGGTAAGAATTGTAAGCTGTGCAGTGAAAGCTTTTGTTGAAGCTACACCTATTTCAGGCCCAGCGTGTGTATAAGACCCGGCATCTGTAATTCTTGCAATAGATGAGTCCACAACATTACAGATTCCATAAATAAATGCTCCTTTTTCTTTGGCAAGCTTAAGGGCCGCCATAGTATCTGCTGTTTCTCCCGATTGTGAAATTGCAATCACAACATCTCTATCAGTAATAATCGGGTTTCTGTATCTGAATTCTGAAGCATATTCCACCTCTACAGGGATTCTTGCATATTCTTCGATAAGATATTCCCCGATAAGGCCTGCATGCCAAGATGTTCCGCAGGCAATGATAATGATTCTGTTAGCATTTTTAAATTTCTCAATATGATCCCAGATTCCGGCCATTTTAATAACACCTTCGTCCACCAATAATCTCCCTCTCATAGTATCATGAATAGATTTTGGCTGTTCGAAGATTTCTTTTAGCATAAAATGCTCATACCCACTTTTTTCGATCTGCTCTAAACTAAGCTTAAGCTCTTGAATTTCAGGTACAATTTTAGAGTTTTCATTAATAGTTCTGATGTCTACTCCATTTTCCAATGAAATAGTTGCCATATGTCCCTCCTCAAGATAAATAGCTTCTTTTGTAAATTCTACAAAAGGAGAAGCATCTGAAGCAATGAAATATTCTTTATTACCGATTCCGATGGCTAAAGGAGACCCTAGTCTTCCAACAACCAATACTCCCGGATAATCTTCGTGCATTACTGTAATGGCATAAGCTCCATACACTTCATTCAAGGCATATCTTACAGCAGTAGGAAAATCGGTTTCAGATTTAAGATCCATAAAATACTGAATAAGATTTACCAAAACTTCAGTATCAGTTTCAGATTTAAAAGTAAATCCTTTTTCCGTGAGCATTGTTTTAATGGTATCATAATTTTCAATAATACCATTATGAATAATGGCGATTTTACCATTATTAGATAAATGTGGATGGGAATTTCTGTCACTCGGAACTCCGTGAGTTGCCCAACGAGTGTGTCCCATACCTATTTTGGCCTTTCCTTTCAATTGACTGGAAATGTTTACAAGATCCTCTACTTTCCCTTTCGTTTTCTCAACTTCAAGTTTATTATTTCCATCTTCCAGAACGATTCCGGCACTGTCGTACCCTCTGTATTCTAATCTTCTAAGACCATTAATTACTATATCGTAAGCGTCTTGAAAGCCTGTATATCCAACGATTCCGCACATATTATTATATCTAGTATTAAGTGTTTTTATGTTATTTTGTACCGTAAGTAACCCAAAGCTGCACGCTTTGTTTAGGATTATTTACCGTATCTGTCCCTACAAATACTGCTCTGCTTGTATTAAAAGGCGTGGATGTAAATTTGTATCCTGCAAGACTTGTTCCGTCAGAATTCTGAAGGAAAGAGCCTAAATCAATTTTAAAGTATTTGAATTCAGTTTTGTCTGTTGAGTCTTTACTACCTTCTTCCACCATTTCTTTTATCGATTGGGTAACGACAAAATCGTAGTATGCAGGATTATCGTCCAAATTATAAGCTTTAAATATTGTATATCCCGGAACTCCTGCCAGTTTTAATAAATCATTGGTAAAATTGGCTCTTACTTTAGTCGGAGCAGAAGCATTATCCGGATTCACATACCTGCGCAGCAAAGTAAATTCTCTTGGTTTTGCATAATTTTTGTTACTCCATGAAGCATCTGTGTAAATTCTTATTTTAGCACTGATGATCCCTGCCTTCTTATCTGTGATAAGCTTTTTAATATTATTAATACTGGACTCCGGGATTTTAACTCCTATTGAAGGACCACCCATTGCCTGGGTGTAAAGTTTTGCATCACCAGTGTTGCTATTATAACCAATAGTATTAAACTCATTACTTCTCTGATACTGATACTGGCCTATATGTGCATTTCCTGAACCCATTACAAATGAGTAAGAGGTTTGCGTTTTTGTCGTACTGCCCGTAGTTTCATATTTGTAATACATGATCATTTCCATATCGTTCGGAGAGAACTGGAAAAGATATCCATCATCTTCAGCAACAGAAATCCTCAACCCATTAAAGTATCTGATAAAGTTGGAGGCATCCGAAAGTTCAGGTTTGTCTTTTTTAGCAATAATCTTATCCTGGAAAAACTGTTTGTCCAACGGAATTCTGATACCCGGAGTAGATGCAGTAAATAAGGCAGTTCCCCCATCATCTTTTGTAATGGCTACAGAACTCACATTACCATTAAACACTTTTGTACCAATTACTTGTGAGTTAAAACTATATGAAGCATTAGATTTTACCGTATCAGAAGCAGACTTTAAAAAGGTTGTCACTTCATTTACATTAATCGTTAAATTTCTTTTTGCCTTACCAAATTTCAATGCAGGATAAGTATTCACCACTTTTTTAGCATTTACAGCACCGTCAGCCGCTGTGGTATAGGTATAGTTATCGTCTACCGTATTCGTTGTGACAGAATCGGTGGCATATCTCGGCTTTATTACTAAAACTACAGAATCCACCGTTGCATTAGTTCCGAAATCAGGGTCGTAAGTTGATAATTTCACCTGTGTAAGATAAGATGCTTTCTGCATTCCGAATTTTTCTTCGTTAAAAGCTCCAAGTACGCCATACGCAAGTTTGCTGGCATCAGTTCTGATCGTATCGTGATTATCGATATTATAAGCAATGACAGGAAAACCTTCCTCTTTTCCCTGTGCAGCTCCGTTCAGAAAAAGCTGCTCACCAAGAGCATCAACATCAGGCTCGCAATTATAAAGTATTACACTTCCAAAAACCACCAGAGAAAATATGGTGATTGCCTTTTTAATAGTATGAATCATTAAAAATGTGTTTTTTTAATAAAGTTGGTTAATAGAATCTACGTCTAGATATTCCGATTTCGGAGTTGAGGTTTCATTGAAAGCCTTATCCAGGTCTTCATCAAGGAATTCGTCACCTTTTACAACCATATCCACATAGTCCATACTTTCAATTACAAAAGTCTTCACACTTGGATTATCTAACGCTTTTAATCCTGAAATATTATCAAATTTCAGTTTCTCATCAATATTTGGGGCTAAAGAAGCATCCTTTTCATTATATAAAGAAAGAACAATCTTAGCATCTTTGAAATAAGTATCGGATTCGTAATATGTTTTCAGGTAAATAGGGACAAAAGAAGACATCCATCCGTTGAGATGAATCACATCCGGAACCCAGTTTAATTTTTTGATGGTTTCGATTACACCTCTGGCAAAGAAAATAGCTCTTTCGTCGTTATCTTCAAAAGAATTTCCTTCATCATCAAAATAATACGGTTTTCTTTTGAAATATTCTTCATTGTCGATAAAGTAAACCTGAAGTCTTTCCCCTGGAAGAGACGCTACTTTAATAATAAGAGGCTGATCAAGATCATTAATGATAATATTCATTCCGGAAAGGCGAATTACCTCATGAAGCTGGAATTTTCTTTCACTTATTTGTCCAAATCTTGGCATAAAAACTCTTACATCATTGCCTTCATTGTGCATCTTAAGTGCCATTTTGTTTACCACTGCAGCCATATTCGTATCTTCCTGATATGGATACATCTCTGTGGTAATGTACAGTATTTTTTGATTCGGCATAAACTTCTATCTAATTTTTGTAAAAATGCTTTAATGCGCAAAATTACGAAAAAACATTCAACATTAGTTTAATTAACATTTTTTTACGATAATTTGCCTAATGAAATTATTAAAACACATGAGAAGCATATCATTACTATATGATATTTTTAGTATTTTTGAATTACTATTAAAATAAACTATGGAAGTTTTAAAAAGCAAGAAAATTCTCCAGGACTTCATTGAAAGACAGAAAGAAATGGGGAAAAAGATCGGTTTTGCACCCACTATGGGAGCTCTTCACGACGGCCATTTATCACTCTATAAAATGGCCAGGGAAGAAAATGATTTAGTAATTTCATCAATTTTTGTTAATCCTACTCAATTCAATAATCCGGAAGATCTTGAAAAATATCCCAGAGATATCAACAGAGATATTTTAATTCTTGAAAAATCAGGACTCGTAGACGCCGTTTATATTCCTGAAGTAACCGATATTTATCCTGAAAAAACAGAGAGCAGACATTATGATTTTGACGGACTGGAAAATGAAATGGAAGGAAAATCAAGACCGGGACATTTTGATGGTGTGGGAACAGTGGTTGAAGAACTTTTCAGTCAGGTAAAGCCTGACAATGCTTATTTTGGAGAAAAAGATTTTCAGCAATTAGCCATTATCAGAAAAATGGTCGAAAAAAATAAAATTCCGGTTACTATAAAAGGTGTACCTATCTACAGGGCAGAAAACGGACTGGCTTTAAGCTCCAGAAATCAAAGGCTTGAAAAAGACAGAAAAGAAACTTCCAAAGTCATTTATGAAACATTACTTAAAGTTAATGAATGGTTCCGGGTTTTAACGGTTTCCGAAATCAAGCAAAGAGTACAGGATATTTTTGATCATCAAAGAGGTATGCAGCTTGAATATTTTCTGATCGCAGACGAAGATACTTTAAAAGAAACAGATTTCTTCTACAAAGACAGAAATTTCAGAGCATTCATCGTTGTTGTCGTAGATGGAGTACGATTGATTGATAATATGCATTTGGATTAAAAGAATGAGATTGAGGCTGAAATTTAAACTAAAATTTTAGACATTTACAATAAAATATACAGGCGTTGCTTTGAGTGACGCTTTTTGTTTGATTTAATAACAAGTCTCACAAGCGTTATTATAAAAATCCCTTGAGTGCTTCATCAGCAACATTAAATGTAATTAATTTAAAAAAAGGGGAGTTTAAACAAAGAAATATAAACTACACAAAAAAAATCAAAGGCTTCTTGAGGAAGCCTTTGAAACACCAAATCACAAAATATTAATATGAAAAAAATTTACTTTTCAGTAAACTTGTGACCCGGCTGGGATTCGAACCCAGGACCCATACATTAAAAGTGTATTGCTCTACCAGCTGAGCTACCGAGTCGGCCACAATTAATAATGATAAATATAAAACAAAATTTTTATTTTCAGTATTAATTATTTCAATTTTCTGCAGTGCCTGCGACTGGACTCGAACCAGCACATCCTTAGGAAACCACCCCCTCAAGATGGCGTGTCTACCAATTTCACCACACAGGCATAAAATTACAAAGTTTCAGTAATCTTTTTGCTAGTGACCCGGCTGGGATTCGAACCCAGGACCCATACATTAAAAGTGTATTGCTCTACCAGCTGAGCTACCGAGTCGGCCACTTTATTATCAAGTTTTCATTTGAGTAATGTCCCTTGTTTTAAGTGGTGCAAAGATATAGCTTTTTTTTATTTCTCAAAACTTTTTTGCAAATTTGTTAAAAAAAAATTCATGATAATTTCACTGGTCGGATACATGGGAAGTGGCAAATCTCACATTTCCAAAATATTAAGCGAAAAACTCAATTTTAAACTGATTGACCTCGATAAAGAGATTTCCAGAAGAAATAAATTAACCATTCCTGAAATATTCTCAAAAAGGGGAGAAATTTTCTTTAGAAAGCTTGAACGAGAGGCTTTGGAAGAAATTCTTGCTACCGAAGAAAATGTGATTTTGAGCCTCGGAGGGGGAACCCCGGCATACTATAATAACATGGAAATTATCAATAATAATTCAAAAAGTATTTTCTTGAAAGCTTCTATTGCAACCCTATTGGAAAGGCTTACTAAACAGAAAGAAAAACGTCCTCTGATAGCCAATATTTCAGATGAAGATTTACCGGAATTCATAGCCAAGCATTTATTTGAGAGAAATGTTTTCTACAGCAAAGCACAATTCAGTGTGAATACAGATAACAGGGAGCCTGAAACAATTGTCGTTGAAATAATAGAAAAGCTCTATTCCTAGAGCTTTATTTTAATTTTCTTCTGAGTTATCATTCGTTTCACCAAAAAAATCGTCCCAGTCGGTAAAATCAGAAGAAATATCATTTTCCACATAATCATCCATTTCTCTTCTGTCTTTTTTCGTAGGTCTTCCCTCTCCTTTGATCCTGTAATAATCCTGTGACATTTTACGCATTTTCAGAAGTTCGTACTGCTCTTTATCCGTGACATCTTTTATATGCAGCGGAACAAGTTTCGCTCCTATTCTGCTTTTCGGGATCTGAATTACCTTAATTTTATAGTCAATCTGATTTTTACGGATCTTTATCACATCCCCTTCCTTCACCTCTTTGGAAGACTTTACCACCGAATCACCAATAGAAACTCTGTTCTTTTTAATTTCCTCAGTAGCAGTGGTTCTGGTCTTATAAAAACGAATGCTCCATAAAAATTTATCTATTCTCATAATTTTTTATACTTTTGCCGTTATATTCTTTGTAAAGTAATTAAAGTTTTTGAAATGAAAAAAATATTTTTATATATCCTTGCGGGATCCCTGTGTTTTTCTGCTTGTAAAAAGGATGATGAGGTTGAAACTTTTGTAGAACCGGATGACATAGCAGTAAGAAACTCATATGATGATCAGGCTATTCAAAAATTTATGGATGAGAATTATCTCGATTCGCAAGGAAATATAAAAGCTTTCAGCTCTACCGACACCTCTGATGACAATGAAAAAAAACTGTCTGAGCTTAGTCCGGTAAAACTTTCTTCAGGAGTTATTTATATTGTAAGAAGCGGAGCGCAACCATCGCCAGGAGTAACATTAGATACTAATCCAGAATCGACTAGTGCAACGCAGATCAGAACCATGATGCGAGCCAACTACTATCTTGCCTCAGAAAATGACGGAAAAGTTTCTTTCGGCAGCGCCGGAACTCTTTTAAATACCATTAACGGATCAGGATCACCTGTAACAGATCCAATGTTTTACTACGTAAAAAATTCTATAGTAAATAATACTAATAATTCTGATGCGGCAAAGCAAAGAAGTTATTATGAAATCGAAGGACTTCAGGAAGGATTGAAATATTTTAATGGGTATACCAACAAAGCTGATGGTGATGCTTACAACTTACAGGGTGTTATTATTGTACCATCAAGAGCTGCTTTTGCGAGAAATACCCATTACAATTACACGGGATACTCCCTTCAAAACAATTGTTTTGTATTTAATTTTGAAATCTATAAGGCCAATGTAAGACCTACCATTGATCAATAAATAAAAAAACGCTTCAAAATATGAAGCGTTTTTTATGTTTAAAAACCAGATTTACTTTTTACATTTCCTAATATATCCGGAAAATAGAGATCTGAAAGATGATCGAATTCATCACCTCTCATGAACATACTGGCATCAACTTCCTCATAAGAACTTCTTCCGGCAGCCGCAATAAGTTCATTACATGTATGAAGTGTATTTTTATGAAAATGATATACCCTTTCAGCCTTATCAGTAACATCCAGTCCTTTGATGAGCATTTTGTCCTGAGTAGCCACACCGGTCGGACAGTTATTTGAATTACACCTTAATGCCTGAATACAGCCTAATGAGAACATAAAGCCTCTTGCATTATTACACATATCTGCACCCATGGCAACAGCTCTCAGAATATCTAAACTCGTTAAAACTTTTCCGCTGGCAATCACGCGCAGTTTATTCCGTAGGTTATAATTTTTGAGTGTTTTGTTGACAAAAATAAGTGCAGGTTCCAAAGGCATTCCCACACCATCTGAAAATTCCGGAGGTGCTGCACCTGTACCCCCTTCTGCACCATCAACGGTTATAAAATCCGGATAAATTTTCATAACATTCATCTGAACGCAGACGTCTTCAAATTCTTTTGTATCACCGATACATAGCTTGAACCCTACAGGCTTTCCTCCGGATAATTCTCTCAGCTGCTGCACAAATTTTAACAATCCTGATGCATTGGAAAATGCAGAGTGTGAAGGCGGAGAAATGATAGTCATTCCCGGAGTTACGTGACGAATCTTTGCAATTTCAGGTGTATTTTTCACTCCCGGTAAAACGCCTCCATGACCTGGTTTGGCTCCTTGTGAAAGTTTAATTTCAATCATCTTCACATTTGGAAGATTAGAATATTTTTTAAAAAGTTCAGGATCAAATTTCCCTTCATTATCCCTGCATCCGAAATATCCGGTTCCGATCTGCCAGCAAAGATCTCCTCCTTCGAGATGATAGGGAGAGATACCTCCTTCACCTGTATTGTGATAAAAATTTCCTTTTTTCGCACCTCTGTTCAGCGACATCTGGGCCCTGTCACTCAATGATCCAAAGCTCATCGCTGAAATATTAAATAAAGATGCATGATAAGGCTGGCTACACTGCTCACCTCCCACCCATACTCTCGGAAGTTCTTCCGATGGAGATTTTGCATAAATGGAATGCTTTATTCCTTCATATTTTCGGTGATTGACCTCCAGTTGAGTACCAAATGCAACGGTGTCACTTAAATTTTTAGCTCTCCTGTACACTGCAGAACGCTGGTTTCTCGGAAAAGGTTTACCATCTGTTTCTCTTTCGATAAAATACTGCTGCATTTCCGGCGAAATACTTTCAAAGAAATATCTGAAATACCCTAGTACAGGAAAATTCCTCAGAATAGCATGTTTTGTCTGATAGGCATTATAAACCCCGAGCAAATAAACAACCGTTAAAAAAATAGGTATCCAGTAATGCGCCCTGATCAGTAATGCTACAACCCATGTAGCAATTACCAATACAATCCCCCAAGATAAAAACTTATCTCTCATGAATGTAAAATTTAAAGTTAAAAATTAAATGTAATGGAAATTTAGCAGAAACCCTATGCTTTTGCTAAAAAACTTTCGTAAGAAGACTGCACAGAAACCGTGCCATCTGACAGTATTTTTTCTAAGTTCAGGAGTTCAATCTGATTGACGGATGCAGTATCGAAATCTTTCTGTACTCTCACATAGTTTTCTGTGAAGCCAAACATTTTTCCGTCTTTATTTTCGTGTTCCCAAAGTACAGGAAGTGTTTTCCCAAGCTGTGTCTGGTAGAATGCCATTTTTTTCTTTTCGGAAAGAATTCTGAGCATTTTATTCCGTTTTTTTCTTTCAGGAATAGGAACTGCACCTTCCATTTTAGCAGCTTCTGTATTCTCTCTTTCGGAATATGTAAATACATGCAGGTACGTAATCGGAAGTTCATTAAGGAAATTATACGTTTCCATAAATAGCTCTTCCGTTTCTCCTGGAAAACCGACGATCACATCA
>Ga0065704_10071373_pt1 | contig 11433 bp, 6 predicted proteins | sample SwiRhicommuniRL2_FD_59091 | JGI IMG/M metagenome (GOLD analysis project Ga0065704, IMG submission 59091) | Switchgrass rhizosphere bacterial communities from Rose Lake, Michigan, USA - RL2 v2 (version 2) | ecosystem: Host-associated > Plants > Roots > Rhizosphere > Soil | place: East Lansing, MI | reverse complement strand
CCCATCTCCAATTCTTGTGACCACAATATTCCCCGCAGTAAAGGGAGGGAAATCCAGCAAAGGTTCCACATGTTGCACATTGGAATTGCCACCACTGCCAACCGGTGTAAAAGCAGTATCCGTAGTCAGCAATAATTTATCACAACGGGCAAAGTTCTGGGAACTGTCAAATATTTTGATCGTAACATTTCCTTTAGGAAGATAGAACGTACCACCATTTTGCCAGGCATAACCATTGATGCCATGTGTGCCAAATTCTCCCGCTACCAGTTGCCCGTTCACAAACACTTTGAATTTCCGGGTACCGGGGCCGGTAGTAAAATCCCTCGCCCTCACCCATAACTTATAAGTACCTGCGGAATCTATCCGGATAGTGGTGGTAGCAGTCAGTTCACTGCTATCCCTTCCTGCCACGCGGGAAGTGAAACCCTTCAATACGGTGGCATTTTCATCCAGCTCCTTCGTCCAGTTCTTAGGGTCTTTAAAATCTTCCGCTTCTATCCAGAGATCATGGCCTGCAGATTGAATGGGGAGTTTTAGAGAATCCAGGTGAGCAATGAAAGCTGTTTTGCGGGTGTTGTAATTGGCCGGGGATATTTCATAACAACGGAGGTAATCAAAGAACAGGGCACCGGAATCCTGGGCATTGGTCTTAGTGGCAATGCCGGATAACCAGAGATAGAGATCATGCGTGGGTAAAGTTCTCGTGTCTATTGTTTTTACAAGGGTGCCGTTGTAAAAGTAATTGAGATAGTCAGGCGTATATTCAAAACCGAAAGTATTGTAAGAGGTAGTAAGGTTTTCCGTAACAGTTCTGTAATCCCTGTTGGCATTGCCTTGTATGGGATACCACTGGATAGTGCCATAGGTATAATAATTGCCGGCATAGTCAGGGTAATGCTCAAAGCAATCTATTTCTATCCTGTTCATGGTTTGACTGGCGCCGGCATTGGGATCATCAAAACCACTCAGCCAGGAAGTCCAGAAGGCCTCATGCCATCCATAACTGCCATCTATTTTTACACTTACTTCGTAGTATCCATACCGCCGGGGTGTTTTGGTGATAATACCACCGCCGGTGAATTCCTTCCCCATAAAAGATTCTTTTTTCAGATCGATCCGGATCTTTCCACTATCAGGGATCACGTTCTCAGATCGCTGATAACTGGTGCCGCTGGAACCGATGCGGTATTTCCACATGGTGGTATCGAGCGTGGAAGTATTGAATTCATCTGACCAGGTGAGTGTATAACCTGAAGGAGCCTGCGCATGGCTTTGCAATACAAAAAGCAGCAATAGTGCTATTACGTGTACAGTTTTTCTCATGGAAGTTCATAATGTGGTTAATTAAATTTGAACATTTAATTCCTTTAAATACCACATATGCCGGCTGAAATGAGCATGGGAGCATTCCCATTCTGTGGGAACATTCCCATTAAGCCGTGTGCAGCGCTTCTTCCGGAGTTTTGGCGAAGGCATGCTCCAATGCAAAACGGATCACCACCAGGGTACCATCCACTTCGCCACTTGTAAGTACATCTTCTTTAGTAACGGAAATACTGCCGGGCACATCTTCGTTCATGATGTGTACCCTTTCTGTAGTGAGGTCGCTATGGGGAGTTGGGCTAACCCCTGCTTTTTGGTCTACGATCCGTTTGGCGGCTGTTCTGCCGATGCCGTTATCCTGTATGGTACAGATCAGTTGCGTGGCTGTGCAGGAGAATTGAATATGGATCTCTCCATGTTGGTCACTGTTCATAATGCCATGATACAAGGCATTCTCTACGTAATGATATAAAAGAAGGGGAGGGATCCGGATATCATTAACAGGCACATCTTCTGCTACCTGTAGATCGTAACTGAACTTGCCGGTGAACCGTATATGTTCCATGCCCAGGTATTGTTCCAGCATCAGTACTTCCTCTGCCACGCTTACTGTGGTTACGTTTGCCTGTTGGATGATCAATCGCATAAAGCGGGAGAACCGTGCTACATATTTCAACGCAATGGATTTATCTCCCTGGTTGATGTAGTACTGCATATGGTTGAGCGAGTTGAAAATGAAGTGTGGGTTCATCTGCGCCTGTAATACTTTCATTTGCAGTTTCCGGTTCATCAGGGCAATCTCTTCATGTTGCCGGGTGATGATGCTGTTGCGTTGCATCAGCTGATCACTCAGTCTTTTCTTTGTTCTGTACCGGTTGTATAACAGGATGGTGATGATCACGATCACCAGGGCGCCACCGATGGAAATATTACGCATCATTTTCTGATGTTCCACCTGTAATGCTGTTTCAATTAAACGTTGGGATACGAGTTCTCTTTCTTTCGTGAGAAGTTCTATATCTGCGCTCTGCTGCTCCGTTTCGTTTGTACCCGGCCCATCCATAATGATCCGGCCTATTTCAGTTCCCAGGTATTTGGCCAGCAGTGAATCCGTTTTCCGCTTGCAGGCAAAACTCTGGAAGTATTCATTTACCACCGGCGCCCAATCACTGTTCTTTGAAAAGATGCCTGCAAAACCCGGCCGCTCTGTTACCAGTATATGCTGGCGTTTCACTTTAATCCCCTTCTGCAAAGCCACCACATAAATGGTGAGGGGAATATAACCGAAACCATTCTGCCTGCCGGCTATCTTCTTCAGTACTTCATAATCATCATATTCACTGTAGATGGTAAAACTCCTGCGTGCCTGTAGTTTTTTGAGATCATCTTCCATGGTAGTATGCGCCATGGTGTAACCCTGTAACATTTGGAGATGATCGAGAAAAGGCTGGGCAGTAGCGTAGAGAGGTAATTCGTTACTGGTAACAAGGATATTAAGGTCCGGCATGTAAGGAGGTGTGAAATTCACTTCCTGCCTGCGTTCCGGGGTAATGGAGAAAAAAGACCAGCCAAATACCCCCGGTGCGGTATGGTCTTTTACTTTACGGTAAATGCTTTCAAAGCTGCCTGCATTTTCCCACTGGATACGGAGATCGTAGTTGTATTTCTGGTTTACATATTGCACAAAAGACTCCATCAGCTCAAATTCCACCCCCTGTAACTGTCCCTTGCTGCCCTTGTAAATGAAAGGGTCTATGTCGTACCAGTAGGCCGTGATAGTACCTTTGCCCGCTTTTTGTACCTGCGCCCAACTATCAGCTCCATTGATGCTGCCCGCAAAAGAGTGGGAAGCAGTAAAGAGCAGGAGAGTTATTGTACGCAGCAGCCTCATCATATACAGTAAAAGTACTGAATAGCAGGAGATTTAGCCCACCTGGTTTAATGTTTTTCAGGTCCGGATTAATGAAATAGCCCTCCGGCTTAACGGACTCAGGCCCTTTTATCCAGTCTTGAAGGGGCAATACCATAGGCTTTTTTGAAAGCAAAGGAGAAATGGGAAAGGTCTTTGAACCCAACTTCCAGGTATACATCGGATGAACGCCAGCCTTTTTCCTTGATCAGGTGATAGGCATCGTCCAGCCTTTTTTGCTGTAACCAGCGGTTGGGCGAGGTATGGAAGATCTTTTCAAAATCCCTTTTAAAAGAGGCCAGGCTTCTGCCCGTGAGGTAAGCAAACCGGCTGATATCCACATTAAACTTATAATGTTCGTTCATATAAGCCTCCAGGTCAATTTTCCCGGGGGCACTGAAATCAAACAGTACGTCCTGCAATGCCGGGTTGGTTTCCAGGAGGATCATGATCGCTTCTTTCACCTTTAGTTTAGTGAGTATCGGGCTGAATTCCCCCTGGCCGTCCATGTAAGGTTTGAGCGAATCGATGAAGTTTTTAAAGAGCGGGTTCGGTTTCAGCAGGAGGGAATTTTCTCCTGTGTATGTTTTTCTCATTTTTAACTCATGCTCTTCACTGACAGCGTGCAGGGTTTCCTGGTCCAGGAACACGGAAACAGATCTGAACTCTCCGCCGGGAGGTGGCTTTTTAATGAAACGGGCCAATTGATTTTTACGGAAGAAGAAATAATCTCCCGGATTGAGTACATATGTTTTACCACCCACGGTTACTTCCAGGGTGCCAGACAGTTGGTACCCAAACACATGTCCGGGTACAAACTGTTCGCCTTCCCTGTTCTTCTGTGTGTAACAGGAGTACAGGATAGGCGGTCTTTTATCAATTTCCTGCTCTGGCATATGCTTTCAAAGTTACTGGTTTTTAGTGGCGAAGAGTGTTTTACCGATCTCCGTTTCCATGAAATTAACCGCTTCATCATGGTCTGTAGAAATGCTCACCGGTATCCACTTTTCCATTTCTGCATCTCTTTCTGTATTGGCCATTTTAAGCAGGCCGATGGCTTCACTGCCCAATACCAGGTGCACTGGCGGATTGGCTTCTTCTACCAGGTTGATCATGGCTTTGGCTGCTTTTGCCGGATCGCCCATCGGAACGTAGTCGCCTTTTCTGAAATATTCCCTTATCCAATCTACCGTGGTTTCATAACCTTCTACTTTTTCGGCATAAGTCATGGAATCACCGCCCCAGTCTGTTCTGAATCCACCTGGTTCTACTGAAGTAACGTGAATGCCTAATGGTTTTACTTCTTTTGACAGGGCTTCGGAAAAACCGCTTACACCAAATTTAGCTGCCTGGTAAATGGAAATGCCGGCATTACCTACACGGCCGCCAATGGAGCTTACCTGTAAAATATGCCCGGAACGTTGTTTACGCATATAAGGTAACACTACACGGGTGATAGCGATGGGAGCATAGAGGTTTGTTTCAAGCTGACTGCGTACCTGCTCCTCTGTATAAGCTTCTGTAGCGCCTGTGATGCCAAATCCTGCATTGTTCACCAGTACATCTATCTTCCCGAAATGTGCTACAGCATCAGCTACAGCTTGCTCTATCTGTTTTTGTTGCGTTACATCCAATTGGAGCGGGAGGAGTTGTGTTGGATATTTTGCTGCGAGGTCATTTAATTGTTCAGGTTTTCTGGCGGTTGCGGCAACCATGTCGCCTTTTGCCAGTACTGCTTCTGTGAGGTTGCGTCCCAACCCTCTTGAACTACCTGTAATAAACCAGATCTTTGCCATGTTTTTATGTTTTTATAACACAAAGGTCGGGCGATTATAGGTAGTGGAGTTTGCTGTACAGCTCAGATTTGTTTGTTGGGAAGCTCATGGTTGTATTATTTTACCAGACCCTCTATAGATCATTTGTTCATTACTCCTTCACCATAGGTTCGTTCAGGGTTCACCTGGGCTATATGTTAAAAAAAGATCGGCTCCTTTTACCGGAAGTAAAAAGAGCCGACGGGGGTTATAGTGTTGTAGGGTAACCCTTAGAAATAGAAAGTAGCACTTGTATTAAAGGGAATAGCACCTGTTGAGGTGCTTTCTTTGGCCACTGCTCCATCCACAATGATCTGCACTTTGAGTGTTGCATTAGCATCCGCCCCTGTTCCTGCTGCGCCAAAGGAAACTGCTGCTGTACTGGCAGGAAGGTTAAATTCTTCGCTCTCCCAGGTGCCTACAGAGAGATTGGAAATGGTGGTGTTTTCTCCACTGGCGGCTATATAAATTACAGTATTAATTTTGGAACCGGAAGAAGCTACGGCCTTGTATTTGATCTTATGCCCGGAAGGTTTTGGATTATCGCCCTTACCGGAACATCCTGCAAATGCCAGCATACATACCAATGCGGGGAATAACAAAAGTTTCAATGATAATTTCATAAATGATGATTTACGTTAGATGGTGATTCAGTTTTTATATCTCTGCGATGTAAAGGTACCTCCACTTAAGCCTGCCGGTCAATCCTGATAACAGGGATTTATTTCTACTGGTTTTTCGGTATATTTTTACTTTATTCGCGTAATTATCAATTGTTAAGTACCTTGTTTCCATGACCCGCTTCCTACTGATATTTTGTTTTTTCGTTTGCCTGACATCGTTATGTGCTGCTCAGTTGCCTATTATCAATAAGGGTTATGCAGACAGTATCTCACAACTGCTGCAAAAAGAGAAGAACGACAGCGTAAAGTCTAAACTCAATTTCCTGTTATTCTACAGCTATCTCAATACAGACACTGCAAAAGCCCGACAGCACCTCATGGAGGGCAGGCGGTATGGACAAAAATATCCGCTCATGTTCGCACAATCCTATGCACATGAAGGATATTACTATATCAATAAAGACATTCCCAAAAGCGAGGCCGCTTACATGAAAGCGGACTCCATTCTCATAGGACAAACATCAAAAGACGCCTACCGTATTCGCTCCAATGCATGGCAGAACTACGCCGTATTACAACAGATGAAAGACGATGATGCCAGTTATGTAGATATCGTATTGAACAAAGCTATACCCCTGGGTAAATTGTCGGGAGACAGTATGCTGCTGGGTTCTGAATATGCCAACGTAGCCAATGCATTTACCAATACAGAGCAATATGAGAAAGCAGAGGAATATTTTAACAACGCCCTCGCTATATTAAAACCAGCCTCCAAAGAACCAAGCCGTTTGTTGATGGTATATTTCAGAACAGGAGAGAACTATATCAACTTAGGAAAATATGCTGAAGCCAAAACCATTTTGGATTCCATGAAAGTATTGCTGGCACCTTATCCCGGATTTGAAATGTATGCCGGGTATTACCAGGTACAAGGCCTCTATCATCACAAAATGAAGCAGTATGATTCCGCATTGGTCAGTTTCGACAAAGGCATTGAATCAGCAGGCGGAGTGAACGGAAAATATAGGATAGATGAACTGGAAGTGCTGAAAACGGAAACCCTGGTGGAACAGAAGAATTTTGCAAAAGCAAAGGAGTTGTTATTACGTTTATCAAAGGATGAAGACCTGATGTCTTTAGGCTATACCCGTCTGAAGATCTACGGAGGCCTTGCAGCTTCTTATGCAGGACTGGGCAACTTTTCCCAGGCACATAGTTCATTAAAGCAATACAGTGAATTAAGTGACAGCCTGTTTAAAACCCGGTTTAAACGGGATATCAATGCATTGGAAGTAAAGTATAAAAACGCAGAAAGCCAGAAAGAGATCATAGAACTGAAAGCAAAGAATGAACAAACCGCCCTCTCTTCCAAAAACGCCTGGCTCCTCACTACCTTGCTTGCTTCAATAAGCATCTTCCTGCTGGTAGTGATCATCTTCGCCCTCTTATATTACAGGAGCCAGAAAAAACTGGCCGCCAGAAAACTCCTGGAAATTGAGCAGCAGAAAGAACTGGAAGTAGCCAAAGCCATGCTGGACGGCGAAGAAGGCGAACGACGCAGGTTAGCCCGCGACCTGCATGATGGATTAGGTGGCATGCTGGCCGGTGTAAAAATGAACCTCTCCGGCACAGCCAATGTTACACAGGATGAAAAGTTATTCCAGGTGATCCACCAGCTAGATAATTCCGTAAGCGAACTGAGAAGGATCGCCCGCAACATGATGCCGGAATCCCTGCTGAACTTCGGTCTCGAAACTGCATTGAAAGATATGTGCGAACTGAACTTCGCGCCCGGATTGGAGATCCACTTCCAGTCATTAGGTGTACAACCCAATTTGCCTGAAAAAACACAGATCATCATCTACCGCATCGCACAGGAGCTTTTAGCCAATGCCATCAAACATTCCGGTGCTAACAGGATTATGTTGCAATGCAGTCAGAATGAAAATATGTTCTACCTCTCTATTGAAGATAACGGAAAAGGCTTCGATCCTAAAGCAGACAGGCGAAAAGGATTGGGATGGGATAATATCAGGAACCGCATTGAATTCCTGAAAGGTAAAATTGAAATTGACTCCGTAATCGGAGAAGGCACCACCATTAATATTGAATTGAATGTCAGTGAATAACTTAGTGATCGTAGATGATCATCCCATTGTGATCCAGGGTTTGTCTGCTTTATTACAGGTCGAAGAGGATCTCCATATCGCAGCAACCTTCACTACCGGCAATGCTTTTCTTGCTTTTCTGAAAGAAAACCAACAGGTAGATATTGTATTACTGGATATCACCTTACCGGATATAAATGGCGTAGAAGTATGTAAGGAAATAAAGAAACTATCACCGGAAACAAAAGTACTGATCATCAGCAATCATAGTGAACGCAGCATTATTATGCAAATGCTGCAACAAGGCGCCAGTGGTTACCTGCTGAAGAATGCTTCATCAGAAGAACTGGTGCGTTGCGTGCATGATGTGCTCGCCGGAAGGATTGCCCTCAGTGCAGAAGTGACCGCTATCATGACACGCCCTTTGCAGAATGAATTGAAAAACATCCCCCACCTCACCAAAAGAGAGATCCAGGTATTAGGTATGATCGCCGAAGGAAGGACCTCTGCGAGTATTGCAGAAGAACTTTGCGTGAGTCAGTTCACAGTAGAAACACATCGCCGTAACCTGATGCAGAAGTTTGATGCAAATAATACGGCGGCGCTGATCAAGATGGCAGCGGAGCAAAAATTATTATAAAGGGGTGTTGAGTGGAGATAACGCTTCTGTTACACTATTACCTTTTACAGCCTCAAGATATAAATGGTAGAGTTCAGGATGCTCCGGAATGCTTAATGTAATAGATGGCCCTGTCCCCAGACTTTTTAAGAATACCTGGTTCCCCCAGCCATCACCTTTCACAAGATGCCATTCAAACCTTATGCTATCTGATGCCTCCGCAAGTAACCATTCATTATGGCGATAAACAAGTGCATGATAGGTTAAACGCCCATCCACATAAGTAGCTTTGGCAGGCCTTAGTATCTTTATCTTAGGAGGGGCATTCTCTGGGATGTAATTAGCCAGGGTGTAATAGGAAGGCTTAAATCGTCCCCAATGGTCCTTAAGACCATCGAAAGATACGTAATCCCTGCTTTCCCGGTCCTGCCAGTTAGTAATAAAAACGGGTATCCCTGCATGTTGTTCTCTTGCAAATTGCGCAGCAGGTAACTGGCTGAAAAAATATGGGAGGGATACGTTATGCAATTGTTGCAGTTGCAACGTATCGTTATCCGCAATGATGCCAAATGCGTCCACTTGCGGAACCGCTGACCGTATGAATTGCAAAGTTGCTGCAATATTTTCTGTAAGTTTTATATCTATCGTTACCAGCCTTTGGGGATCTGCCTGTTTGATCTTGTGTACCAGCCCTTTTAGCCATTTGATATATGCATCCTGCTGGTAAAGCAGTGCGGGTTTATAGTAATGCCGGGCCAGCTGTTGCAAATTGGAATTCCCGATATGCCAGGCTATAATGTCCGGGTTATTTTTCAGTTCGTCAATTCTCTCCAGGATAGATGCTTCCAGACTGACCAGCTCTTTATAATCGCTCTGCATATCGGTGATATCAGGCACCCAGAACCCATATTGTATATGCATGTTCTTTTTACGCACAATGTCCAGGATGTTCCTGTCATAAACACCAGGCCCGTAACGCAGAATGGTATTAATACCCAGGGCCTTCATCTCGTCAAAGTCTTTATCGATCTCCCGGCTGGTAAGCGTATGCAGGTTACGGAACCACTTTTCTCCTTTATGATAACACACTCCCCTGATACTATCAGGCATTTTTAAAGAGGTGACCGGCGCTGTACGTTCTATGCCGGGTAACAACGCATATTGTTCTTTATCTGCCTTCAATGAATCCAGTATCCGCGGTTGTTGCAGCTTCCAGTTCAATATACTGTCAATGCCCGGCCGAAGGATATTTTTATCATAGCTGCTGTTAAACAGCACAGCAGCATGAATTTCTTTAAACTCCTGCCCGATCACTTTGAATGCATCATACAGCCATTGTTGCTGGTTGCCGGCATTTACAAGCGATCCCATTTCCGCCACCATAACCGGCAACCCGGATTGGAAAACAGGCTGCTGATGGAAAGGCGTATACAGTAATGTAAAAGAAAGCCATTTTTTATCCGCTCTTTGCGGCCCATAATTGAGCATGGTAACACCCAGCCAGTCAACATACGCATAACCGGGAAAGTAATCATCCACAGCAGAAGGGTTCCATGGATTCCATACCCAGATAACATTATCCGCATTATTCCGGGCAAAGAACTGATGTACATATTTCCATGCTGCTTTAAATTCTTCCGGTGTATTGTTGCCACTGGAAGACCATGGATAAGCTGGATTATCCGCTTCATGTGCAAAACGCAGAAATACAGGTTTGCGTAATGCTTTTACCTGTGAGGCAAATTGCAACAGGTAATCATCAAACACGCCCGCGCTTATTTGCGAAAAGATCTTTTGTTCACCTCTTTTCGCAGGGTCTTTGAACAAAGATGCCCATGGCTCCCAGGTGATCATCGGAAGCGAGCCGTTCTCATAAATGGAAGTTATCGAACGGTCCGGCAAATAACATTGCGTACTGTCCCCCCAGGGTATATACAACGATACGATATTGAAATGGGCATTGTATTGTTGCTGGTAATGTTTCACCTGCTCCATGGAAGTAAGGCCATTGCTGGTATCCGGACTAAATATCCCGCTATAGAACGGTTTCCCGATAGCAGTATCATGTCTCCGGAAAGGAGGTTCAGTACCGAAATTTAAAGAGTATAAGGTGAAGCATCCCACTGCTATCAGCAAGGGAAGACCAAGCTTCCGAACGGCAGTATAAAGATGAAGATGCCTGAAGAGCCAGAATTTTTTCTTTAGTAACAGCGGGTATATAAGAAGTGTCTTTATCCAGTCATGCCGCTCCTGCAACCTGCCCGGTTTATAGCTCGCAATGATATTAAAGAACATAATCCCGCAATTGATTGCCGCAATGCCTGCCATGATCAGGGAGTATGGGCTCCAGTCGTAAGAAAGCCCATATACAATAGCTGCCATGGAAAAAAGAAGAACAAGCATGTTCGGGATATTCAGCCTCCAGTTATCTGGCGCTGTATCATCTTTAGGTGTTGGAATATAAGGTACCTTTTTCCGGATGATCGTATAAAATAACGCAAGGATATAGATCCACCAGGTGCCAATAAATAAGAGTCCCCCTACAACATGGAACCCTCTTTCTTCCTCCTCCATTACCCACCGCTGCACAAAATGCCGGATCAGCATTATAGACGCTGCCACAGGTAATCCCAATAATGCAAAGTCCAGGATATCCAGATGAAAAGGAATAACACCGAGGAATAAAGAGAGGATAGGGATCAGGAAATTGATGAACAAAAACACGCCGGAAAAATAGTGAAAAGGAATAGTTCCGTAATGTAACCGTTGCTGCCAGGTAAAATGGCGGAAGAGTTTTGGATAGGAGGTAACCAATAACTCAAAAGTACCCCTTGCCCATTTCAGTTGCTGAGAATAGTAAGCGGACATCGTAGTTGGGACCAGGCCACGGGCCAGTACTACAGGAACATAAACAGATTTCCATTTTTTAGCATGCAGTTGCATGGCTGTATGCATATCTTCTGCCAGCCCGCTTGCATGACCTCCTATAGAATCCAGCGCCGCTCTGCGGAATGTACAATTAGCCCCGATGGCC
>Ga0065704_10071370_pt1 | contig 11438 bp, 10 predicted proteins | sample SwiRhicommuniRL2_FD_59091 | JGI IMG/M metagenome (GOLD analysis project Ga0065704, IMG submission 59091) | Switchgrass rhizosphere bacterial communities from Rose Lake, Michigan, USA - RL2 v2 (version 2) | ecosystem: Host-associated > Plants > Roots > Rhizosphere > Soil | place: East Lansing, MI | reverse complement strand
TTGCTAGAAGTAGCAGGACCCAGTGTTGCAATTATTTTTGTTTTTTTTAGGTTTTTATTCATAATATTGAATTAATTGATAAAGTTCCCCTTCAGAACTCAATGGATATTCCTGAATATGGAACGCGAAATTTTCCGGGAGCAAAATTAACGAAAAATCCCCAAATATATCGGAATTAGTTAAAAGGTAATCCACATCTTCGTGTAGATTTAGTAAATATTTAATATTTGATTCATCTGAGAAAAGTAAATTTTGCACTTTCTTTTCTACCGCCAGAATCGATTTGTTGGAAATCAAACTATAGCAGTTCTTGGTGGCTCGATCGTAGGCCTGGTATCTGGAAAAAGAATAGTCAAAATACTCTCCTTTGATAAGGATATCGCTCACCCTTTTGAATTGGAATTGATTGACTTTGTTAATGAAAAAAAACAATTCGTGCTCCGGGATTGGTCTTGTAAGTCTTATCAATCCAATAGAGATCTCTGTATGATCTACTTCAAGCTTAAGATATTGTTTTTTGATTTTCAATAATATTTTCTTTTTTGCTTAGCATATAAAATGCTCTTTGAGCTGCTTTTTCTTCGGCTTTCTTTTTTGAGGTTTCCACAGCATTGGCAATTTTTTCATTTTGCAGCCATACATGACAGCGAAATACAATGACTTTATTCGGCTGAAATTCCTCACAGGTCTCATATCTGATCGGGATTTTTTTCTTTTGGCTCCATTCCAGCAAGAGACCTTTGTAACTGATGATTTTGTTTTCCAGCTTGTTAATGGTAGAAGGTGTAAGAATCCTCTCCAAAACGATTTTCTTACAAAATTCATAGTCTATATCCAAATAGATAGCTCCAATCAATGCTTCCAGAAGGTTTCCTGAAATATTTTCACTAAGGATGGTCTGGCTTATATCGGACTGTAGAAGATCGCTAAGTTTTAGGTCATCGCCTAATTTGTTAAGATTCTTTCTATTAACGATCTTGGACTTCATCTGGGTAAGATAACCCTCATTTCCGTTAGGATATGTCTGAAAAAGATGACAAGAAATGATGGTTCCTAAAACAGAATCCCCTAAAAACTCTAGACGTTCGTAATTTTTTTTATTCGTACTTTTCGAAGAAGATTTTAGAGAGAAAGCTTCTTTGAAAATTTCCAAATCATGGACGTTGTAGCCAACTATTTCTGAGATTTTTTTTCGAAAAACAATGTCTTTTTCCGAAAGTTTTATTCTGTTTTTAGGAAGGAATTTAGAAAAATAATTTTTCAACTCCATAAAAACATATTATATTTTTTTGAAAAGTACACAAGCATTATGCCCTCCGAAACCAAATGTATTACTCATAGCAATATTAACATCTTTTTCAACAGCTGTGTTGAAAGTGAAATTAAGCCTACTATCGATTTTTTCATCATCAGTAAAATGATTGATTGTTGGCGGAACAATACCGTGGATAATAGCGTGCAAAGCTGCGATAGCTTCTATAACACCTGCAGCACCCAAAAGGTGACCAGTCATGGATTTTGTAGAATTGATCTGAATGTCGTAAGCGTGCTCACCAAATAATCTTGCAATTGCATTAGATTCTGCGATGTCTCCTAGTGGAGTAGATGTACCATGCATGTTGATATGATCTACTTCATCAGCAGTTACACCTGCATCTTCCAAACAATTTTTCATTACCAGATAAGCGCCTAACCCTTCAGGATGTGGTGCGGTCATGTGATGTGCATCTGCGCTCATTCCTCCACCAGCTAATTCTGCATAGATCGTTGCTCCTCTTTGTTTTGCGTGCTCATATTCTTCCAGAATGATACATCCAGCGCCCTCACCTAAAACAAATCCATCTCTGTCTTTGTCAAATGGTCTTGAAGCTGTTTTTGGGTCATCATTTCTTGTAGAAAGGGCATGCATTGCATTGAAACCTCCCATTCCGCTCGCTGTAACAGCAGCTTCTGAACCTCCACAAACAATTACATCTGCCTTGCCCAGATTAATAAGCATCTTGGCATCTATCAAGGCATTTGCAGAAGAAGCACAAGCAGAAACAGTTGTGTAGTTAGGCCCATGGAAACCATATTCGATAGAAATATTTCCAGGCGTAATGTCCGCGATCATTTTTGGAATAAAGAAAGGATTGAATCTCGGAATGCCATTAGACTCAGCAAAGCCTAGAACTTCTGCCTCAAAGGTCTCTAGACCTCCGATCCCTGATCCCCAGATAACACCTACGCGATCTTTATTCACATTATCTTCTATAAGTCTGCTGTGAGCAATAGCTTCCCTTGCGGCAATTTGCCCGAACTGGGAATTTCTATCCATCTTTTTCGCCTCTTTTTTATCGAAATAATTAAGAGGGTCGTAGTTTTTGACCTCGCTGGCAAACTTAGTTTTGAAATTAGTGGAATCAAAAAGAGTAATAGGAGCAGCTCCGCTCTCTCCTTTTTTAAGGTTTTCCCAGTATTCTTTCGCATTATTTCCGATTGGTGTAATGGCGCCAAAACCGGTTACAACTACTCTTTTTAATTCCATAAATTTTTTTCTGTCTAGATAATATTATTTATTTACAACTTCTTCGATGTAAGCAATAGCGTGACCTACAGTTGTAATTTTTTCTGCTTGATCATCTGGAATTTGAATGTTGAATTCTTTTTCGAACTCCATGATAAGTTCTACAGTATCCAAAGAATCTGCCCCTAAATCGTTAGTGAAGCTAGCTTCTGGAGTTACTTCTGTTTCTTCAACGTCAAGCTTATCAGCGATGATAGCTTTTACTCTTGATGCAATGTCTGACATAGTATTTATTTTTAATTATGTTAATTTGGTGCAAATATATAAAATTTCAAATCATTTCAATTTTTTTTTAGTTTTTTAAACTTGTTCTAAATCTATCTTTTTTATAATCAAATCTTTATATTTAGTCTGGATAGGCTACAAAATTTTGTTTATTTTTGCGACTTATTATTAAATAATATTATGGAACATTTTCCTGATAATGACGATGATCTGTTCACAGGCAAAGACCACACTCCTTTGAGACCCGATGCTTTTGACCTTGGTCCGGAAGATAAAGTTAAGAAAATAGAAGGGCTTTTTTCAGAGATCATGCATACGCTTGGATTGGATATGACAGATGATTCTCTAAAAGATTCTCCAAAACGTGTTGCAAAAATGTATGTGAATGAGATTTTTGGTGGACTTCTTCCAGAGAATAAACCGGGAGTTTCAACTTTTAAGAACCAATATAAATATCGCCAGATGTTGGTTGAGAAGGATATTACAGTTTATTCTTTTTGTGAGCATCACTTCTTGCCAATTATTGGAAAAGCGCACGTTGCTTATATTTCAAATGGTGAAGTGATCGGATTGTCAAAGATCAACAGAATAGTTGATTATTACGCCAAACGTCCGCAGGTTCAGGAGCGATTGACTATGCAGATTGTTGATGCTTTAAAAGAAGCATTAGGAACGAAAAACGTAGCTTGTATCATAGATGCGAAACATCTCTGCGTGAATTGTCGTGGAATCAAAGACACCGCAAGTTCTACGATTACTGCTGAATTAAGTGGCATTTTCCGAACAAACCCGATTACAAGGCAGGAATTCTTACATTATGTAGGAAGCCACGCAAAATTTGATTGATAATGATAAAATTTAAAAAACTGACAAACCGGATTTTCATCGCAACAATTATTTGTTGTTGATTTTCTTTGTCTAATATTTAATCATTTATCAATTATAATTTATTATTAATTAAAAATCAATGCAACTAAAAATATACAACTCGCTTTCAGGCGAAAAAGAAGTTTTCAAACCAATATTAGAAGGTAATATCGGGATGTACGTTTGTGGACCGACGGTTTACAGCAATGTGCATTTGGGAAATGTGAGAACTTTTTTGTCCTTCGATTTCATTTACAGAAGCCTTCAATTTCTTGGGTATAAAGTTCGTTATGTCAGGAATATCACGGATGCCGGACATTTGACGGATGATGGCGATATCAATAACGACCGATTCATCAAACAATCCAGACTGGAGAAGCTGGAGCCGATGGAAATCGTGCAAAAATATACGGTCGATTTTCATGAGGTTTTGAAGAAATTCAACTTGCTTCCACCAACAATTGAACCGACTGCAACTGGTCACATCATCGAACAATTGGAACTCACGAAACTTTTGGTTGAAAAAGGTTTTGCTTATGAAAGCAACGGTTCCGTCTATTTCGATGTTTTGGAATACAATGCAAGAGGCCTTAATTATGGCGAACTTTCCAGAAGAAACATCGAAGAGTTATTCGCTAATACAAGAGACCTTGATGGACAAGGTGAGAAAAAGAATCCACAAGATTTTGCCCTTTGGAAAAAAGCCTCACCTGAACATATTATGAAATGGCCGTCGCCTTGGGGAGAAGGTTTCCCGGGCTGGCACCTTGAATGTACAGCGATGAGCACCAAATATCTGGGAGACCAGTTCGATATTCACGGTGGTGGAATGGACTTGAAATTCCCACATCATGAATGTGAAATCGCTCAAGGAAAAGCTTGCAACGGCGTAGAACCTGTGAAATATTGGATGCACGCCAATATGTTGACGATGAATGGTCAAAGAATGAGTAAATCGACCGGAAATTATATCCTCCCAATGGAGTTGATTACTGGAAATAATGACTTCTTTGAAAAGCCTTTTCATCCAAGCGTGTTGAGATTCTGCTTTTTACAGGCGCATTACAGAAGTGTTCTGGATATTTCCAATGACGCGATGTTGGCGAGTGAAAAAGGTTTCAACAGATTGATGGAAGCAGTTAAAATCCTTAATACACAGGTTCAAGTAGAAGGCGTGGAAACATCTTCTTTTGATTATAAAAACTGGAAAGAAAAAGTTCTGGAGGCTTTGACAGACGATTTCAACAGTCCGATTTTAATTTCTCATTTATTTGAGGCCGTGAAATTTATTTCGGCTTCAAAATTGGGAAAAGAAAGTATTTCTACAGAAGATTATGAAGATTTGAAGCAGTTCCTGAACGCGATTGTTTTTGATGTTTTAGGTTTAGAAACCATTGAAGAATCTAATAATGATAAGCTTGACCAGACTTTGCAGGTTTTAATCGATTTGAGAAATCAAGCCAGAAAATCTAAAAATTGGGAACTTTCTGACCAGATCCGCGACCAACTTCTAGAAAAAGGAATCGAGCTGAAAGATGGACGAGACGGAACGACTTATGTTTTGAATTAATTCTCAGAAATAATAAATATTTGAACCTTTCGTAAAAAACGGAAGGTTTTTTTGTGGATATGTGTGTGTTGTTGTAAAAATACTTAACTTAGTATCAATAAATGTAAACACTCATACTATGAAAAAATCTCTATCAACTTTAATTTTATTGTTTATCGGGGCAAGTTCTTTTGCACAGCAAGATATTTTTGCACTGACTGGAAAAGATGCTTCAAATATTAATTTTCAGGATTTCCGTGCTTTGGATTCCAAAAAAGGTATTACGGAAACTGTTCTTTTGTCAGGTCAAGATCAACCCAGAATTTATTCTCACAAACTCAATAAGGAAATTTTTGAAGATAAGAAATCTTCGGCCAATGCCTTAGCCGATCAAATCGCAACCTTGGCTGTGGATGGAAGAGGTAAATTGGTCTATATGCCAATGTTTTCTTCTAATATCTACATTTTGGATTCCAAAACCAAAGACATTACTTTATTGGAAAACAAGCTGTCCAATCCAACAACATGTGATGTCGGTTCTCAGTTTTCCAGAATGACAGCGGGGAATGATGGCAGTATTTTTACACTTTCTAATTCCGGTTCTCAGCTTCTGAAAATTTCCTATAAAGATGGTGAATATGCGGTTACAGATTTAGGAATTGTAAAAGATGATTCTGGAAACGGAGACAATCTGCTAAGTAAGATGCAGACTGGTTTCGGAGGTGATATGATTGCGGATGAAAACAACAATTTTTACATTTTTTCGGCTTTGGGAAATGTCTTCAAAATTGTCACAAAAGATATGAAGGCCCACTTTGTCGGGAAAGTAAAAGGACTCACAGAGAATTTTTCTATCAATGGTGCTGCAGTTAATGCTGAAGGGAAAATTATCTTAGCAAGTGCCAAAGGAGGTGTTTTACATACTTTCAATTTGGAAACTCTGCAGGCGGAGCCAATGAATGTCAATATCGATATGCCTATCTATGATCTGGGAAGTTCATATGTTCTAAGAACTAGTAAAAACGTCATCAATATTGATAAAAATGATATCTATCCAACAAAAGTTTCGGATGGTTTTGTGAATGTCAGTATTGGTGAATCTCAAAAAGGTAATGCTCAGGTTAAGATTTATAGTTTGAACGGAACATTGATAATGGATAAGAAAATCAATAATATAAGCAATTCCGAAAACAAAATTGAACTTGGAAAACTAGTTTCTGGAGTTTACATCGTGAATGTGGAATCTGAAAACGGAAAAACCATTATTTCTAAGAAAATCATTGTAAAATAATTTTAGGAATTAGTAAAACCACATGGCAATCGTCGACAAAAAATAATTGTTCTATAATGGTTTGAATTTTACAGACAATTTTCTCAATCGAAAGGAGTTTTCAAATAAGTTGGTTTTTGTGAAAAAAAAATAAAAAGAGACTCAATTTGAGTCTCTTTTTCATGGTTATTGTTTTTTTATCTGGATTTGTGTTTTAATGTTTCACGATTATTGTTTTTGAAATTTGTGTTTTTTCTAGATTTATTTTTAAAACATAACTTGCATTTGATATTGATTGAACATTAATTGTATTAGAGTTTCCATTTTTCATTAATTTTCCGGAAACATCATATAATTGCCAGGAGATTAGTTTTTCCTTGCCATTGTCAATGGTCAAAATATTTGAAGCAGGGTTAGGGTAAATTTTAAGATTATTATTGTTTTCTAAGATCTCGGGAGATTTTGAGCTATATCTGTTAGCAGGTTCTGGTGATAAGGCAAAGGGATTACACTCTTCAATATATGCTCTAAAGACACCTGCTGAGTTCCCACTAACTTGAAAACCGGGCAATAAACTTATTTGATTACCTGCGGCAAAATTCACAATTAGATCGGGGCTAATGATTGAATTTGCTGTTATTTGGTTAGAAGCTTTGTAGTTTCCATTACTCGTTATATTTTGAGTAATGCTTAATGTATTAATACATGTTGGCGGATACTCTACAAGTTGTGGGAAAGTAATTCCTTGATACAAATTACTAGAAAAATATTGTACGTTATTGAAGTTTAAAGCAGTAGAATTTGTATCTGTAATTTTATAAAACCCACTTAGTTCCTGCTCTGATCTATAGTAATGTTGCTTTATGTAAATGTTACCATTAGAATGTCTTTGGATACTAGCAGGCTCATTTCTAAAACCACCATTAAAATTATAACTGTCATTTTTTATGGCTTGATTGGTTGCTATATTAAACTTACATAAATATGTATCAGGTGAGCAGCAGAAATATTCTACAGTAGAAATGTAATAGACTATATTGCTATCTTCTGAAAAATCTGCACTACTAGGATTATTAACGGAATTGCTAAAATTGTCTATATATGTGAAATGACTCATTGTCCCAGTATTATTATTAAAATAATATAAATGTCTACCCCAAATATCCAATAGGTACTGGGTGTTTGGAGATATTTTAAGACCTGCTGTTGCTATAGAATAGGTTTGATTTGATATAACAGGCAATGATATTCCCGAAGTTGTAATTTTATAGGATAAAAAATTGCCCGTATTATTTTGAGTTACTAGCCAATATCCGCCATCATTAGAAATACAAGAGGTCATAGAATTTATTACATTAGTATTGTTAATAAGTATAGTGTTTTTACTTATTACTTTCCCTAATCCCGAATTGTAAGACATATCAACTATTGCATACCGTAAACCATATCCGGTATTCAAGGAAAATACATAATATCTATCAGGATTTGCTGGGTCTGGAATTATTAGAGAACCTTGAGCAGAGGTGTTTCCGTCATACATATTTGCTGTGGTATTTGGACCGAATAAGTCATTGCCATTTTCCATCAATATGGAATTTTTGTTATATATCGTTATGCCGTTTGTATAAAAAAGCAGATTACCGGTATTTCTATCACTTACATTTGATACAGAGTGCTTAAATGTATTGCCTGTATTTATTGATGTGTCTGCAAAATCCCCAGTAGTGGTATTGTTGAAATTCCATAACCTATTACCATTGATCCAATTGTTATTCTGCTTCTGTGCAAAAAAGATATTTGCATAGAAGACCAGAATTATTATAAATAGATTTTTCATAGTGAACAATTTTAAAATTATTTTTATTTCTTGTCACTTAATTTATTTTCAAGAGTTTCAATTTTCTTTTGCTGTTCTATAACATATAATGTTAATTCCTCAATCTTTTGAAGCAATTTGATTTGGAATTCGCCAACATTTACACCTTCTTTTTCCATTACTTTAGCAGACGCTATTTCAGGTAAATGTTTGTTCTCTTTGATAAATTTTTCAACGTCTTTTAGTTTTGGTAAATCATAATTTTCCTCAAAAACAAAATCTGCTGTTGGAGTAAGAGTCACTTTTATTTCTTTTGCTTCAAGTTTAGCATCTACTTTTATGTTATCTCTAAATGTAGATTTTCCATTAACATCCAATTTACTTTGTGGAGGATTTACGCCTATTCCTATATTTCCGTTCTCATCTATTATCATTGCATCAACATACTGATTGGTTGCATTGTCATTATGAACTCTGAAAAAGTATCCACCTCCAAAATATTTTTGTGGACTATTGTCTACAATCAGCTGGTCATTGGCCTGCTGGCCAAATGATAAAAAAGTATATCCCCCGGAACTATTGAATCTGGCATTTCCACTAACATCTAATGTGGTTATAGGATTTTCATTATTGATACCTATCATGCCCGATTCTGAGACATAGATTGTTCCATATCTGGATTTTAAATTGATAAAACTTTGGGTTGCATTTAATTTAATTCCTCCAAACCACGTCATATCTAACCCCCATTTTCCCCCAAATCCTTGATTGGTACTTGATATATGATAGTTGACTTTTTCATTGGAGTTACTATAGGCTAGATTACTATATAAATTAGTGAAAAATATATCTTCATGAGATACTTGTGTTTGTGCTTTAATAGACAAGGTTGATAGTGCGAAGATTGATGCGAATAAGATTTTTCTCATAATAGTTTAATTTTTAATAAAGGTTAATGTGTATGTTTTGTTTTCTATTGTAGTTAATATAATTCTGTAGTATCCTGTTGGCAAATGAGAAATTCTAATCTCATCTTTATTTGATATAGGATAATTAGAGCTTGCTGTTTTTTTACCAAAAGAGTCATAAATGCTATATTCGGTTATTATGATATTTTTGGGAATGTAAAGCTCTAAAACATCTTTAGCAGGATTTTTTTTAATTTTTATAAAGTGTTTTTTTGATTCTCCTTCTGATGGGGAAGAGGTTTTATTTTTTGTTTTTCCACCGCCACTACCTCTTGATTTTATCGTAGTGCCATTGCCATCCGATGGTTCAGCACAATCATTACAGTTAGGATTTGTTGGTTTAAAAGTTATACCTGCATTTGGTTTTGGGGTAATAATAATTGCTTTATTTGCAGAAACTTCACCAGCAACTATAGTTTCCACATCTGATGTGAAATACAGAATATCATTCCAGCATATTGTCCCTTCGGAAATCGGCTCTTTTTCCACATATTCGCAAGATGTTTCTTGACTTTTTACTCTGATCGATAATAAAATGAAAATTATAATGAGAAAGCAAATGAAGTTTTTATTCATTTCTGTTTATTTTTACAAATATATTTTTTGGGTGCCAGAAAAAATATAACATAAAACAGTGATTTTAAGTTGTTATTCAATGAGGTTAATTTTTATATTTTTACTATTATCGCTTTCCCTGCAATCTCAAAAAACGATCACGGATTTGGAAAATATGATTGATAGATCTAATGCTTTTCTTTCATCAGATTTAGATTCTGCTATGTTTTATATGAAAAAAGCGTATGATTTAAATAATAGGATAGGGAATGATTATTATAGAGCCCGATGCTTATATAATTTTGGTAACATAAACTATAAGAAAGGTTATCTGAAGAAAGCCTGCTATTTTACAAAACAAGCCCTTTTTTTCGCTAGAAAATCTAAAAATGAAAAGATATTGTACAGGGCTGAAAATCTGTTGGGATTGATCGAATATGATAATGCAGAGTATGATAGATCTATTATACATTTTCAAAATGCCTTGAAAAAAATAAGTGAAACAGATTTTAATGATTATTATGCGACAATATATTTTAATTTGGGCAACCTTACTATTACAAAAGAAGATACTTTAAATGCTTTGGCCTATTATGAATTAAGCCGTAAACATGCCTTGCTCTCAAAAGATACATTAACAGAGCTTATAACATATAATAGTATCGCATTGATAGAAATTGATAAAAATAGAAATAAGGCGGAAAAGTACTTTAAGAAAGCTTTGATCCTATCGAAAAAAGCTAATGAATATTCGGAGACTTTCAATATACATATCAATCTTAGTAATTTGTACAATAAAAAGAGAGACTTTGAAAAATCTATACGCCATTTGAGAGATGCAGAAGCATTGATTGATAAAATTGGAAACAAGAACCTTTATTTTTATATCAATTTTAATTATGGTGGATTATATGAAAAAGAAAATTATCAAAAAGCAATAGAGTTTTATCATAAAGCGGAAGGGATATATGATTTGGGAGGAATACCTATAGAACAAAAAATTTCACTTTTGAAGAGTATATCTAACGCTTATGCTAAAAGTGAAAATTTTGAAAAAGCTAATGAATATCAAGACCATTATTACAAATTAAAAGACAGCCTTTTCACAATTGAAAAAGAGAAGGATTACAATCGTCTTTTTACAAAATTCGAAGTCGAGAAAAAAAATAATAAAATAACTCAGTTAACCCAGGAGAAAGAAATAGAAAGTCTTCGTGGTTCTAGACTGCTTATTATTTTATTGTTGTTATTAGCTGTGATTGTTGCTATTTGTTTTATATTTTTTCAAAATATCAGATCTCAAAAAAAATTAAGAGAAAAAGAAGAAAAAATTAATATTTCCAAAGGAATTTTAGAAGGACAAAACGAAGAAAGAAATAGATTGGCCAAAGAGCTTCATGATGGTGTTGCAGGAAGTTTGGTAGGTATTAATCTTATGTTGGAGCATGAAAATGATGTTCAAAAAACAGAAAAGATAATAGAGATTCAAAAAAATATAAATAATTTATATGAGGAGATTCGGGAGATTTCTCATGATTTAAAAACAGGAATTTCTGAAGATGCAAATCTACAGCAACTTATTCGGAGCTTGGCTTCAAGTTACGAAAGAATTCAAAAATTTA
>Ga0065704_10001365_pt1 | contig 11443 bp, 8 predicted proteins | sample SwiRhicommuniRL2_FD_59091 | JGI IMG/M metagenome (GOLD analysis project Ga0065704, IMG submission 59091) | Switchgrass rhizosphere bacterial communities from Rose Lake, Michigan, USA - RL2 v2 (version 2) | ecosystem: Host-associated > Plants > Roots > Rhizosphere > Soil | place: East Lansing, MI | reverse complement strand
GAACTGCGCGGCCAAGGGATCAGGCCCGACATGCAGCCCTGGTGGGTCGATATCGAAACGCCGCCGGGCCTGTCGCTCCCCACCTTGCGGGTCGCGCTCTGCGGGCTGTCGGTGGCGACATCGGGGGATTACCGCCGCTTTCGCGAGGAGGCAGGGGATCGCCTGTCGCACAGCATCGACCCGGCGACCGGCGCGCCCATCGCAAACGGCGTGGCGTCGGTTACGGTGTTGCACGACAGCACGATAGGAGCGGATGCATGGGCGACCGCGATCACCGTGCTGGGGCATGAGCGAGGCATGGCGCTCGCCACGCTGCACGGCATCGCCGCTTGCCTGATCCTTCGCACGGCGACAGGTGGGCAGGAATATATGACGCCCGCCATGGCCGCGATGCTGGACTAAAATTAGAGCGATTTCGATCCGATTGGATCAGATCGACGCTCTAAGCCTTTTGTTCGCCGCGATTTCTTAACCAGCGATCGATGCCGATCGCTTGTAAATCGCTTCAAGCCTCGGCCCAGCGCCGCAGCAGATTATGATAAACCCCGGTCAACCGGATCACCTGCGCATGATCATGCGCCAGCTCCACCGCGAGCTGCTGGATGCTGCTGTCCAGGTCGAACAGCATCTGCCGCGCCGCATCGTCGCGGACCATCGACTGAAGCCAGAAGAAGCTGGCCACCCGCCGCCCCCGCGTCACCGGCTCCACCCGATGCAGCGAGGAGGAGGGATAGAGCACCGCATGTCCCGCGGGCAGCTTCACCCGCTGCACCCCGAAATTGGTCTCCACCGTCAGTTCGCCGCCATCATAGGCTTGGGGTTCTTCCAGAAAAATGGTGATCGACAGGTCGGAACGCACGCGAAAGCCGGTGCCCGCCTGAATGCGCACAGCATTGTCGACATGGGTGCCGAACGCCTGCCCGCCCGCATAGCTGTTGAACAGCGGCGGAAACACCTTGAGCGGCAGCGCGGCGGCGATGAACAGCGGGCAAGCGCCCAGCGCGTCCAGCACGATTTGTCCCGCCTGCTTGGCCTGCGGCGCATCCTCCGGCAGTTGCAGGTTGCGCTTGGCCAGCGCCGACTGATGGCCGGACGTCACATTGCCATCCACCCACTCCGCCGCGTCGATCAGGGCGCGGACCTGCGCCACCGTGGCGGCATCGAGCAGGTCGGGAATGACGGTCAGCATGAAGGGGCCTCCTTGCCCGACAGGATCGCAAGCCCGGCCTGCCGCCAGGCCGCATCGTTCGAACGGTGCAGAAAGTCGGCGGCCTTGTCCAGAAAGGCGGGCGTCGCCGCGTCGCGCGCACGGGCCAGCCACTGCAGCGCTTCGTCATGGGCGCCATCTTCCGCCAGCAGGCGCGCAAGATTGAACTGGCCGCGAAAATCCCCGCCCTGCGCGGCGACGCGATAGTGGATCAACGCCTCCGCCCTGTCCGGCGCGACGGCCCAGCCATCCTCGTAAAAGCTGCCGATATAATTGGCCGCCTTGGCGCCGATCAGGCCGGGGTCTTGCGCCGCCTGCCGGAACCCGGCCAGCGCGGCTGCATGATCCTGCTCCACACCCTCCCCCAACGTCAGCCGGGTGGCGTAATTATACAGCGCTTCGGCCAAGCCATGCCCGGCGGCGACCCGATAACATTCGCTCGCCCGCGCCATGTCGATGGCCGTGCCCCAGCCCAGTTCATAGCAGCGCCCGACCATGTTGAGCGCGAACATGTCGTGCGCCGCCGCCGCCCGGTTGAACCAGCCGAAAGCGGCGCGCGGATCGGCAGGCAATTCCACGCCGTCGAGCAGCAACTGCCCCAGCAGCAATTGCGCCTGCGCGACTCCGCCCTCCGCCGCCGCGCGGATCAGCTCGACCCGCTCCACCCCCGGCACGGCCAGCCGCTCGGCGAGGGCCTGGGGGTCCATCGCGTGGAGGTCGGCCAGCGAAGGCGGGGGCGTCTGCTTCAATATTTGACGCTCAGCGTGGCGAAGGCCGACCGGCCCGGCGCGATGGCGGCATAATGGGACGAATAGGCCTGAGTGAAATAGGTCTTGTCGGTCAAATTCTGGACGTTGACGGACAGGCTTATCCGCTTGTCGATGTCATAGCTGGCCCGCGCGTCGAAACGCCAGTAGCTGGGTACGGATCGCGCAATGACCTTGGTCGCGGGATTGACCGTGACCACGCCCGCGCTGTTCTGGGTCACGCTGCGATTGTCGGCATAGCCACCATAGACGCGGCTCATGTAGAAGGCGCCGCCGCCGACATTCAGCCCCGGCAACACTTCCACATTGGTCCAGAGCGAAAAGCTGTGCTTGGCGGTTTGGGGGAACTGGCGGCCGGTGTTGACCGATGGCACCAGCACCGTGATGCGCTGGGCAGCAGGAATGGATGCGTCGCTCAGCGCCGTGTAGCCACCATCGACGATCTTGGCATCCATATAGGTGTAGCCGCCAAAGACGCTCCACTTCGGCAGGATTTCGCCGTTGAAGCCCAATTCCACACCCTCGATCCGGCGTTCGCCGATGAATTGGATGCTATTGTCCGGGCCGGTCACGCGGGCGTTCGCGGTTTCGGTACGGAACAGCGCGACGTTCAGCGACAGGTGCGAATTGAACAGATCGGCCTTGGCGCCGATTTCATAGCTTTTGGTCCGCTCCACCTTCAGCGTCTCTGCTGCCGTGGCGCGCAATGCGGCGATGGCGGCGGCCGTCTGCGCAGGCGTCGTCGTGGCGGCGACAGTGCCAAAGCCGTTGCCGTCCTGCCCCTCAGCCAACAGGCTGTTCGGCGGCGTGGCGGAGGTGGCGTAGGATGCATAGAGGCTGGTGTTGGACGTCGGCTTGAACACCGCGCCCGCCTGCCAGTTGAACACACCGTCATGACGACTGACCGTCGGCGATACGCCATTCAGCACCGGCAGGGTGACCTTCGAATGGAAATCGTCGTAACGCGCGCCGACATTGAGGATCAGCGCCTTGCCGATGCTGATCGAATCGAAGGCGTAGATGGACTGCGTGTCGGCGTCATTCTGCGTTTCCTGCGCCGACGTCGTCCGGGTGATCGGGCCGGTGGCGGCATAATCGCCGTTCACATGGTTCACCCACGGATCGGATGGATTGGGGTTGAACAGGCTGGTGCAGTCGTATGTCGCGACCTGCGCGGCGCTGCAAGCCGGGCCGTTGGTCGTGGTGCCGGGGGAAAAATGCCGCGTGGTCACGTTGAAAGTGCCGCGACGCGCCTTTTCCCAGGAAAATTCCGCGCCCACCGCAAAGCTGTGCTCGATACCGCCCATATTCGCCTTGCCGAACAGGTCGATCTGGTTCGACAGCGTGTCCACCGTGCCATAGCGGCTGTTGGTGCGGCGCCACACCCGCCCCATGTTATAGACGTTGCTCTGGCTGTCGTCGGGCTGGGTGTAGATATAGCTTTGATCGTTGCGGCTGTAGCGCGCCGTGTTGCGCAACGTCACGCCGCCGAAATCATGCTGGGCGCGGATGGTGAACTGGTCGGTCTTGGTCTTGCGGAAATCGCGGTCTTCCAGACCATAGAAGGTGTCGCGATCGACATGGCCCCTGCTTCCATCGGCCAGCGTGATGTTGCCCACCGCCGGTTCCGACCGGGTGAAGCCGACAGGCGCGTTGGCGATGGTGTAGAGATAGGGAAGGCCGCTGTCGGGCAGTTCCTCGGTATCAAGATGATACCAGGACAGGGTCAATTGCGTCGGCGACTGCATGCCGATGGTCAGCGAGGGCGCGATGCCCCAGCGCTTCTGCCAGATGGCGTCACGGCCAGCGACATCCTGATCATGCCACATGCCCGCCAGTCGAAAGGCGATGGAATCGTTCAGCACATAATTCATGTCCGCCGTGATCCGCTTGTAATCGGCGGTGCCGTAGGACAGGTCGGCGCTGACGAAATTGCGGTCGCGGGGCAGCTTGGTGATGATGTTGAGCGAGCCGCCCGCGCTGCCGCGACCGCCCAGCGAACTGTCGGAGCCGCGCACGACCTGGATCTGTTCGACCGCGAAGACTTCTCGCGATTGGGCGGACGTGTCCCGCACGCCGTCGACATAGGTGCTGCCCTGGCTGTCGAAACCCCGGATGAAGGGCCGGTCGCCGACGGGATTTCCACCCTCCGCCGCGCCAAAGGTGATGCCCGGAACCGTGCGCAGCGCCTCCACCAGCGTGGCGGAACCCGTGTCCTTGATCACATTTTCGCTGACGATCGCGACCGAACGCGGCGTGTTGATCAGCGGCGCGGTCGCCTTGGGCGAGATGATGTCCTGATTGTAACGACCGTTAACGATGATCTGGTCGGCGCTGGCCTGTTGGTCCAGCGCGGCGTCGGCGGACGCATCGGTCTTGTCCACCGCACCGGCGGGATGAGACAGGAAGGCGCCAACGCAACCAAGCGCCAGATAGGCAGGCACGGTGTGTCGATGATTGGCGCTGCGCATGATGGTCCCCTTGAATCGCCTGTTTTGGGGCCAGTTATTGAGACGCGTTTTCAGAGTCAAACACTATTGAGAAACAAAAGCATCGATTCAGTAATATAGTCAGCGCGCGTCAACGCGCAGGATAAAGGGAATTTCGACCACGCCACTGACCCGCACCGCTTGCCCGCTACGCATCACCGGCTTCCAGCGCCAGCCCCTCACCGCGTCCCGCGCCGCATTGTCCAGCCGCGGAAAGCCGCTGCTCTGTTGCACGGCGATGCTTTCAACCGCGCCATCCATGCCCAGTGTCAGCGCCAGCACGACCGTCCCCTGTTCCCGTTTGCGGCGGCTTTCCACCGGATAGCGGGGCGGCTTGCCCGCGACCATCTGCGCGCCGATATCGCCGCCCTCCACGATGCTGGGCAGCGCTGGGCCGGGCGTGGCCGGGGGTGCGGACGGCGCAATCACCTTCGCAGGTGCAGGCGTGGGAATGAACGGCGCGGGGACCGGGTCCGGCGTGGGCGCGACCATCCGGGTTTCCGGCTGGGGAATTTGCACCAGCGGCGGCGGCGCGGACACTTTGGGTTGGGCGGGCGGCGGCGGCGTTTCGGCGGCGGGGGGTGGAGGCGGCGGGGTCAGGTTCACCACCGACAGACGAGGCTCGTGATACCGATGGACATGCATGCGGCTGTGCGCCAGCGCACCGATCAGCCCGGCATGGACCAGAATGATGAAACATACGGCCGGAACATTCACTTTGCCCCGGCGACCGTAACGGGCCGGAGGGACGGCAGGTGCGGCCATGGCGTGCCGCCCGACGACGGCCAGCCGCACAGGCGTCGGCGAAGAGGGCAAATAGGCATCATCGATCCAGTTATTTTCCGCTGCACCCAGCATGACGGCCCCCTTTACGATCGCGGCATGACCGCCCCATTACAGCGAATCATAATGCAACTCAATCGCATTTCCTATCTCCGTGATCGGGTGGGGCGCCCAAGGATAGGCATGGTCGGCCGCCCACCCATTCCCCGGCACGGGACGAAGATGCCGGGGCTTCACCGATCAATCAGAACATATAGTTCAGCGTGAAAGTCGCCGACCGCGTCGGTGCAGGCTGAGCCCAGCTATTGCCGATGCTGTTGCGGACGGTCGTCACATATTTTTCATTGGTGAAGTTCTGCACATTCACCTGCGCCTTCAACTGCTCCGTGATCGGATAGGACGCCATGAACCGATGGATGGTGTAGCTCGGCACATGATAGGCGACATAATTGCCCGCCGTAAGCTGGGCGAGGTTGGGCTGGTTCAACAGGAAGCGGCCCTGATAGGTCAAGCCATAGCCCAGCTCCAGACCGAAGCCGAAGCGATAGGTGGTGAACAGGCTGCCCGAATGTTTCGGCGTGTTGGTAAGGGAATAGCCTGCGGAAGGATCCGGGAAAGCCGTGCTGTTGCTGGTGCACAGGCCGGTTCCGGCATTGGCGAGGCAGTAATCGGACACGCCCTGCCGGATTTTGGACTTCAGATACATATAATTGGCCGAAATCGTCCAGTTCCCGGTGATATTGCCGGAAGCGCCCAGCGAAATACCCTCCACCCGCTGCTGGCCGTCCAGACGCTGTTCGGAGTCCGCGAAATCGCCCGCAGCCACCTTGATCTGGTCGCGGTCGTTGCGGAACAGCGCTGCCGTCAGCAACAGCCTGGCGTCGAACAGGTCCGCCTTCGCGCCGATCTCGTAATTTTTCGTCGTTTCCGGCTTCACCGTGCAGGTCAGCGCGGAACAGGCCGCATCGACCGACGCCTTCGACGGCAGCTTCGAATTGCCATAGGCGACATAGAGGCTGGTGTTCGGCGTCGGCTTCACCACCGCGCCGATGCGGTAGGAAAAGAGATCGTCGTCGATCTGGAAGTAGCCGGGATTGGTCGCGGGCGCAGTCGGCACGCTCAATTGCCCCTGCGTCGCTCCCGGCGCGGTGACATAGCTGAAGCTGCGGTTCCAGCCCTTCACCTTTTCATACCGCACGCCGCCGTTCACTTCGAACCAGTCGCTGAATTTCAACGCGTCGAACAAATAGGCGGCGTAGCTGGTCTGTTCGCCAATATTGTGGCTGCCCAGAATGAAGTTCACCGGGCCGTCATAGCTGTTGTTGCCATAGACGCGGGCGAGGCCAGTGGTCGCGGCCGGGCCGACGATGGTTTGCGATGGGTTGGCGATATTCACCAACGGCAGGTAGAAGCCCGCACTTGCCGCTGCGTTGTACAGCGGGTTTGGCGCGATGGTGGTTACGCCGTTCACCGTGGTGCGGGTATAAGGCGCCGCATAGGGATCGAAACCCTGGGGGGTGCGATTGATGTTCCCCTGGCGTTGGTCATAGCGTTCCCACAAGGCCGATCCGCCGATCACCAGAGTATGACCGATCCCGCCCGTATCGAAATCGGCACTGATGTCAAACTGTGTATAAGCGGTCTGGTTTTCGATGAAACGCTGCGTCCCGCGTCCGCCAGTGGGCAGATAATAGCCGACCGGAATGGTCACCATACTCTGCGCACCCGTGGGATTCACCTGAATCTGCGTGGTGCAGGGCTGACCCGCCACCGTGCTGTCGGGATTGAACCCGCCGGCGGTGCCGTTGTCCAGGCAGAAGACGCCGTTGGGCTGGCTGGTCACCGTGTCCTGACGGATATTTTCATAGCGCGTCAGATTGCGAAATTTCACCGCGTCGCTGAAGGCATGGCTGAAGATCGCCTGCAAGGAGCGCGTCTTGCTGTCCTGCTTGTCCAGATTGGCGAAACCATAATAGCCCGACCGATCGAAATCGTCGGCGATGCCGCCCAGCGCCGGGAAATAGCGGATGCCATATTGCGGCATCGCCCTATCGTCCAGATATTCGCCTTGCAAGGTCAGGCTGGTCGGGCCGTCGATGCCGATGGTGATGGCGGGCGCGATGCCCCACCGCTTATAATCCTCGACATTGCGGCCCGGTACGTCATTTTCATGATAAACCGCGTTCAGACGAACCGCGATCAGATCGTTGATGCGCTTGTTGGCGTCGATGGTGGCGCGATAATAATTGTCGGTGCCGATGCCTGCGCTCAGGACCGTCTTGTCATCGGCCAGCGGCCGCTTGGTGACAAGGTTGATCGTGCCCGCGACCGAACCGCCGCCGTTGATGACGGAATTGGCCCCGTTGGTGACTTCGACCTGCTCGATATTATAGACCTCGTTCCTGTTTCCGAAGGAACCGGAGCGCACGCCATCGACCGTCACGTCATTCTTCGCATCCTGACCGCGCAGGATGATGCGATCGCCATAGCCAAAGCCCCCCTCGCCCGCGCCGAAGGTGATGCCGGGCACGGTCGACAGCACATCGCGCAGCGTCAACAGATTCTGCTGCTGGATCGTTTCCTTGCCGATCACCGTGATGGTCTGCGGCGTGTCGAGCAGCGGCCGCACATATTTGGGCGACTCTGCTTTCTCCACCTTGATCACCGGCTCGTCGATGGCCGTGTCGGTAACGGTGACGCCGCCCAGACGGGCGCCCGACCCGCCATCCTGCGCCTGCGCCGTCGTCGCGAAAGCTATCGCGCCAACGCAGCCAAGCGCCAGAAAGGACGGACGGAGATTGGCATTGGACATGATTTTGAGAACCCCTTTGAAACCCAAAGAGGCTGCTATTGCGACTCTTTCGCATAGTCAATGCTATTGAGAATAATTATTGCTTTGTNCGCGNTTTTTCATGAACAGCCAGCACCGCACCGCGCTCGTCAGATTGGGGGGNTCGGCAGTCGCCATGCGCGCGACGTCGATGCGCGCGATCAGCGCGTTGATCGGCAACCCTTCCGCCGCCGAAGCGGCGCGCAGGGCCTGCCAGAAAATCGGTTCAAGGCTGATCGCGGTTTGATGGCCCGCGATGGTCACGCTGCGTTTGATCGGCGGCGCGAAAATATCCGCCGGGAAAGGATCGGCGGCCGGGCAATCGGCAATCGACGCGTCGCCGGATGAGGAATCTGCGCTCATGACGCTATCGCTATGAAGGGGGCAGCCCTGCGGCTTCGCATCTGCGCGTTGCCGGACAGGGCCGCCCGACCCCTTCAATACATATGCTGCCCGCCGTTGATCGACAGCGTGCTGCCAGTCACGAACCCGCCCTCTTCGCTACAGAAGAAGGCTACGCCGCGCGCGATTTCATGCGCCTGACCCAGACGGCCGACCGGAATCTTCGCCACGATCTTCTCCAGCACGGCGGCCGGCACGGCGGCCACCATGTCGGTGTCGATATAGCCGGGCGCGATGGCGTTGACGGTCACGCCATATTTCGCCCCTTCCTGCGCCAACGCCTTGGTGAAGCCATGGATGCCCGACTTGGCGGCGGCATAGTTGACCTGCCCATATTGACCGGCCTGCCCGTTGATCGAACCGATATTCACGAAGCGGCCCCAGCCNCGCTCGCGCATACCGCCGAAGGTCGCCTTGGCCATGTTGAANCANCCGCCCAGGTTNATGCGCATCACTTCGTTCCAGTCGTCGAAGCTCATCTTGGCCAGCACGCCGTCGCGGGTGATGCCCGCATTGTTGACGACGATATCCACCGGACCCAGCGCATCGGCCACCTGCGCACAGCCATCGAGACAGGCCTGATGATCGCCCACGTCCCATTTGAAGGCGGCAATGCCGGTCTTGTCGGAGAAAGCCTGCGCCTTGGCGTCGTTGCCCGCATAGTTGGCGGCAACCTTATAGCCCATGTCCTTGAGCGCCAGGCTGATTGCCTCGCCGATACCCCGCGTTCCGCCCGTAACGATCGCAACCTTGCTCATAGTGCCTCTCCTCAACGAAATTAGTGACGGACGAAATTACCCCTCCAACCATCCGGCCAGTTCGCGACTGGTTAGTTTCTCATATAAAGTCATAGCGTCCGAAGATGCGTTCAAACAACTCAAATGGACAAAATTATTACCCCCGGCGCGGATAAATTCCTCTTTGCCGCGAATGGCGATTTCCTCTACGGTTTCCAGACAATCCGCAGCAAAACCCGGTGTCAGAACGGCAACATTGCGGACGCCTTCAGACGGCAGGGCGTTCAGAACGTCATCGGTCGCCGGGGCCAGCCATTTCGCCGGGCCGAAACGCGACTGGAAGGTGACCCGCACCGGCCGCTCCAGCGCGCCCGCCAGCAGCCGCGCCGTCTCCACACACTGGTCATGATAGGGGTCGCCCAGCGTCCGCGTCCTCTCCGGCATACCGTGGAAGCTGGCGATCAACAGGTCGGGTTTGAAATCCAGCCCATCCAGTTGCGCCTGCGTCGACGCCCGCAGCGCTTCTATATAGGCGGGGTCGGCATGATAGGGCGGCAGGGTGCGGATCGCGGGCTGGACCCGCATCGCCATCAGCGCGGCATAGGCTCCATCCAGCGCGCTGGCGGTCGTCGCCGCGCAATATTGCGGGTAGAGCGGCGCCAGCAGGATGCGGTCGCACCCCGCCGCGATCATCGCCTCCAGCCGGGACGCGATGGACGGATTGCCGTAGCGCATCGCCCAATCGACATGCACCGCTTTCCCCAGCCGTTGTTGCAGGCCCCGCGCGGCGTCCCGCGTATAGACCGCCAGGGGCGATCCTTCCTTCATCCACACCTGTCGATAGGCATGGGCGGATTTCTGGGGCCGGGTCAGCAGGATCGGCCCGCGCAATATGGGCTGCCACAGCCATTGCGGGATTTCGACCACGCGCCGGTCCGACAGAAATTGCGCCAGATAGCGCCGCACCGACGCCGCATCCGGGGCGTCGGGCGTACCAAGGTTGAGCAGCAGAACGCCGATCCCGCTCATCGATTTTCCTCCAACAGCGGCAGGGTGCGAAACCGCCGCCCGGTCGCCGTGAATAGCGCATTGGCGATGGCGGGCGCGACCAGCGGCGCTCCGATATCGGTCAGCCCCGCTGGCTCTGCGGTGCTGCGGATCAGTTCGACCGTCACCTCCCCCACATCGCCAAGGCGGGGCAGGTTCATGCGGCCCAGCATCGCGCGGGTCGGCATCCCCTTCGCATAGGGCACCGACGCGCCCATCGCCGTGGCAAGACCGTAGATCAGGCCACTTTCAATCTGCTGCCGGGCGATGTCGGGATTGACCTGATCCCCGCCGTCGACTGCCGCGATGATGCGCCCGACCTGTAATCTGCCTTCGGAAATGCCCGCCTCCACCATGATCGCCGCGTAAACTCCGTTCATCTGATGCGCGGCCAGACCCTGACCGCTGCCCGCTATGCCACCCTGCCAGCCGCCCATCGCCCCCACCGTCGTCAGGCAATGCGCAAGACGCGGATTGCCCCCCAGCATCTGAATGCGAAAGGACATCGCCTCCATCCGCGCCTGATGCGCCAGTTCGTCGATGAAGCTCTCTGTAAAGAAGGCGCCATACAGGTGGGCATTGCCGCGCGTGAAACCCAGCGGCAAACCCACATCGGCGGGGAAATGATCGACCGCCCAGTTGGGCACGGCATAGGGCAGCTCCATCCCCGCCACCGCCAGCCGGGTTGACGCACCCGCGCTGTCCGCGCTGGCTTCGTGCGGCAGCCTGCCGTGGGCGATGCGCGCCCACGTCTGCGTCATGGCGCAGGGGGCCGCGACCTTCGCCGACCAGCCCTCTATCGCGCCATTGCGCCCCAGCTTCGCCGCCATGCGCGCATGGGCCGGGGCGCTGGGCCGGTCCTGCACCACATCCTCCAGCCGCGACCAGAGCAGTTGCACCGGCCGCCCCATGTCGCGGGCGATCAAGGCCGCCTGCACCCCGGCCTCGAAATCCATCTTGCGGCCGAAGGAGCCGCCCGCATGGAGCGGATAGAGCGTGACCGTCCCCGCGCTCACCCCCAAAGCCCTGGCGATGGCGGCACGGGCAAGGCTGGGCGCCTGCGTCGCCATCCACACCTCCACGCCGTCGTCGCCGACCCGCGCCGTCGCGCACATCGGCTCCAGCGCCAGATGCAGCCCCGGCCGGACGCGATATTCGCTGGCGATGATGGTCGCGTCCTC
>Ga0065704_10002131_pt1 | contig 11445 bp, 10 predicted proteins | sample SwiRhicommuniRL2_FD_59091 | JGI IMG/M metagenome (GOLD analysis project Ga0065704, IMG submission 59091) | Switchgrass rhizosphere bacterial communities from Rose Lake, Michigan, USA - RL2 v2 (version 2) | ecosystem: Host-associated > Plants > Roots > Rhizosphere > Soil | place: East Lansing, MI | reverse complement strand
GATTAGAAGAAATAAACAAAAATTGGGATTTTGACAAACGTTGCTACTATCGTATAGTAAATCGAGTGAAGGATGGAATTGAAGAAGACGTGGTTGGATCTATTACTGACAAGCTCGAGAAAAAACTAAAGTCAAAACCAGTAGATATTCAAAAAGAAGAATTGCTAAGGCAATACCCCGAGCTATCTCATGAAGCAGCGGTCCAAACCCTAAATGAAGTATTGCTTCCGGCAATGAAAGAAGTGGGTGACAAGTTTGGAGTGGGCGAGCTAATTTTACCTTTCGTACTAAAATCTGCGGAGTGTATGAAATCAGCGGTATCCGAACTTGAAAAATATCTTGTCAAAAAACAGGGAATAAGCAAGGGTAAACTTGTTTTATGTACGGTGTACGGTGACGTTCATGATATAGGCAAGAACCTCGTAAAAACAATTTTCTCTAACAATGGTTATACTGTATATGATCTTGGTAAACAGGTTCCAATACAACAAATTGTAGACAAAATAAAGGAAGTACATGCGGATGCCGTAGGTTTATCTGCATTACTAGTTTCAACTTCAAAACAAATGCAGTTTTTTATAGAAAACGCAAGGCAACTAAATTTCAATATCCCAACATTATGTGGTGGTGCGGCCATAAACAGTGATTACATAAACAGAATTGCAAAGTCAGATGGCGTGTATAAGCCAGGAGTCTTTTATTGCAAAACTGCATTTGAAGGATTGAACATAATGAATAAATTGAGATCTCCTGAAAAAGATAAATTCATTCGGGATTGGAATGATAAAATCAGTAAATTTGATGAAAAGAAAAAAACACAAGTAAAAACTAATATCGATACACTAGTTAGTAAAGTAAAAACTGTAAACCCACCAACCGCACCAAATTTTGATTCACCCATAAAATTAGGCCCTTCAGAAATTAACCTTGACGACGTATGGCAGTATTTAAATAAAAAATCCCTATTTGTTCTCTCATGGGGTATAAGAGGAAAATCGGCATCCAAAATTGGTGATCCTGAGGTACTGCTATCAGAGTGGAAGAAAAAAGTAATAGACGAGGGACTTTTCTCGCCGCGTGTAATATATTCTTATTTTAAATGTCATAATCAGGGTAACAAACTTGTGGTGGATTCAGATAAACAAGGACAAGTTGTTTTTGACTTTCCAAGATCATCAAAACCTAAACGGCTGTGTATTACAGACTATTTTGGGAAAGACGATGTTGTTCCATTCCAAGTAGTCTCTGTGGGTCAAAAAACCGTATCAAAAATTGAAGAACTCAATTTAAACAATAATTATACCGATGCCTATTATCTTCATGGTCTGGCAGTAGAAACAGCAGAAGCTTTGGCAGAATGGGTTCACCATCGAATTAGAAGAGAACTAAATATTGATAAAAACAGAGGACTCAGATACAGTTGGGGATATCCAAGTTGTCCGGACACCATGCAACATTATTTAGTGTGGAAACTAATTGATCCAACCACAAGTGGAATCGGTCTTACTTCTGCGGGCCAGATAAATCCAGAGTACTCTACAGCTGCCATAGTAGTTCATCATCCTGATGCAGAATATTTTATACTGTAGATACTATTAGATTTGAGATAGATAGATAGATAAATGACAATTAGTGATTTTATTTTCTCCTGCGCAACAGATAATGTGCCTGCTTACTTTACCTATGAAGCTGAAAATATGCTAATCGTGCAATCAAAGGAGGGCGCTAAAAACCAGAAAAATGATTTTGAACAGATTGAAGGTTTCATGGGTGCGCTGATATCACACGAGTCTGTACATGTAGTAATAGCAAAATTAGTTGATGGTCAGATTTCTGATTCGTTAGACGATCTTGAAATTGTTGTGGAGAGATTTGGTAAGAAATTCCAGGTTAGCCTAAATAATATGTTCTTTTCAACAGATAGCAGTGGAATTATCACAAAGTAAAAATGATCTTGTTATTCAGTTGTTATTTTTGCACGCAGCCTTCAATGATTTAATATATTTTTTCAATTTATTTTGTAAGTAATCAATACTGTCATCTTTATTATCATCAATCAATTTGATGATGGCACTACCAACAATCACGGCATCGGCTCCATATTTGGACATAAGTTTGATGTGATTTGGCTGGCTTATTCCAAAACCTACGGAAATATTGTTCTTGTTTGAACTTAATTTTTTTATGTTCCTAATAGCAGTAAGAGTGTATTCATTAAACGAATTTCTCGTACCCGTAGTACCGTATACAGACACAACATAAACAAAACCCGTAGAAACATCAAGTGTTCTTTTGATTCTAAAATTTGATGTATTTGGAGCAACTAGGAATACCGATGCAAGTTCAAGATTCTTCGAATATTCCAGGTACTCCCTGGATTCTTCTATAGTCATATCAGGGAGAACAAAGCCATCCACTCCTGCTTCCTTTGCAATTTCCATGAACTTTCTGAATCCCTTTTTTTGTAGAATATTAGAATATGTCATTATGACAATTGGAAGTTCAGGAAATCTTTTCCTGGTCGCCCTAACAATATCCAGACAAATATCCGGATTAATTCCCTTCTTTAACGCTCTAAATGAGGCCTCCTGAATTGTTGGACCGTCTGCGATTGGATCTGAAAAAGGGATACCGATTTCTATAATGTCAGCACCTCCGTCCACAATTGATGAAATTATTTTCTCACTTGTGCCGGCGTTAGGATAACCTCCCAAAACATAACATATTAGCCCTTTTTGATTCCTTGATTTTAATTCAGCAAATTTTTTCTCTATTCTATTATTTTGTAATGATAACACTGACTATGACCTGCCGAGGTATTTTTTTCTAAACTTCATTACTTGATCTATGTCTTTGTCACCTCTACCAGACAATGTAACAATAATATTATGATCTCTTCTCATTTTTTTTGCCAACTTCATTGCGTATGAAACTGCATGGCATGATTCTAAAGCCGCTATAATACCTTCCAATCTTGAAAGTTTGAAAAACGCATCCAACGCCTCATTATCATTACAGGTAACATATTCTGCACGTTCAATGTCCTTTAGTTGAACATGCTGAGGACCCACGCCTGGATAATCCAAGCCTGCCGAAATACTATGCGTATCATTTATCTGTCCAAATTCGTCTTGTAAAAGATATGTTCTCATTCCGTGAAGTATGCCTTCTGAACCAACTTTTAGTGTGGCAGAATGTTTTCCTGTTTTTATACCCATGCCACCTGCTTCAACTCCGTATAATGACACCTTGTTATCATCTAGAAATGGAAAGAAAGTGCCCATTGCGTTACTACCTCCACCTACACAACACACAAGTGCATGAGGAAAACTAGTACTAGCCGTGGTAGTTAAGTTTTTAAGTTGTGATTTGATTTCCTCACCGATTACGCTTTGAAAATCTCTTACAATCATAGGATATGGATGTGGTCCCACAACCGATCCTATCAAGTAGTAAGTATCTTTTACATTTGTTATCCAATCGCGTAACGCTTCATTTATAGCATCCTTTAGTGTTCTTGTTCCAGAATCTACGCGGTGTACCTTTGCTCCTAATAGTTCCATTCTGAATAAATTCAATTTTTGTCGTTCAACGTCTACAGATCCCATGTAAATTTCTGCCTTCAACCCAAGAACAGCTGCTGCCATTGCCGTTCCTACTCCATGCTGACCTGCTCCAGTTTCTGCAATTATTCTTTTTTTTCCCATTTTCTTGGCCAAGAGACATTGGCCCAAACAGTTGTTGGTTTTATGTGCTCCGCCATGTAAAAGATCCTCTCTCTTGAGAAAAATCTTTGCACCGCCTACATGATCTGTCAGATTCTTTGCAAAAAAGAGCGGTGTAGGTCTACCTGCATAATTTTCAAGATAATAGTCAAGTTCCTTCTTAAAACTAGAATCGCTTTTAATTTTTTCATATGCTTCCTCAAGTTCACTAATCGCCGGAACCAAAGTTTCTGGAATATACTTGCCTCCATATTTTCCATATTTACCATCTATAGGAAANCTTTGTAAATTGGTCATTTTGATACGGNTTCCAGAAANTGCTGTNAGTCTGAGGATTTAAACATAGCATAACTCCTTTATCTTTTCAAAAAAATTCTCTGATTCCATGATGCTTGTGCCAACTAGAAATGCATCAACGCCAATTGATCTTAATTTCTTGATTTCATCAGATTTGGATATTCCGCTTTCACTTATGATAATATTGTTTTGTTTATCAAATGTTTGTAGTAGTTTAATAGTAACGTTGATGTCAACCTCAAGGGTACTCAAATTTCTATTATTAATACCGATAAGTTGCCGTTTATTTTTTAGTATTTCCTTAAACTCATCTTCTGAATGAACTTCGCTAATAACTTCAAGGCCTTTTCTTCTTGCGTAATCAGAAAATTTTTCCATGCTTCCTTCTGCAAATCCCTTGTCAAATACGGTTTTAATTAACAAAATACAATCTGCGCCTATCTTTTTTGCTGCATCAATTTGAACCTCACTAACAATGATATCCTTCATTAACAAAGGCACACTGACACTTTTCCTGACAGAGGCCAGATTATTGATAGAACCTTCAAACAAGTAAGGCTGAGTGAGTACTGAAATCCCAGCAGCTCCTGATTCTGTCATTTGTATAGCTAGTTCCTCTGGATTTATTTTGGATTGATCCAAAATTTTGCCTTTTGAAGGTGAAGCAAATTTGATCTCTGAGATAATGGGAACACGACTGCACATGAGAATTGTTTTCTTTAGCGAAATTATAGAATGACTGTCATAATCATATTTGTCTGCATCATACAATCCTTCGTTGACGGCCTTGTAAGAATTGTCAGTTAGAGTTTTTAGTCCCGTTTCTCTGGAAAAAAATTTACTCAAAGTTACACCAGAAAGTAATTTCAGTCCTAATCATATAACTGTATTTGGCTGTATAAGCCATATAAGTTAGGTGGCATCAATCGGAAGGAAGTTTCTATTATCCAAGTCTATCAATCCGTCTTGTAAATGCTGACTGATTGATATATTTCCCCATTTTACTAAATTGTATTATTTATAACGCTTATACGGCCCCAAATAATTGAACTCTGTCGCTAGAATTTGGACACACAGAATTGTTGAATTCAAATTTCACATTCATTTTTTTCCTTACACTTTCTATTTATGATCTTGATTACGAAATATAAAATGTCAAATAGATGATAATCCAAAAGATATTTATGGTTTAAACGGAACGAAAAGCTGAGGAGACGTTTGGTAAGTACAGGAAACAAGACTTTATTCTTGATAATTGTATTTTTATCACTATTTGCAATTTTTTCATCAAGTTTATTTGTCAATAAAGGCAGCTCTCAAGGTCTAGGCAATTTTCTAGACCGCATTTTCGGCGATGATGGCGATGATCAAGGAGAACACGGTGATGATGGCGATGATCAAGGTGAAAATGGCGATGACGGTAATAGGGGAGATAGGGGAGATAGGGGAGATAGAGATGATAGACGCGAAGATGGCGACAGAGGTGATAGGGGAGATTTATTGAAGAAACTTCAAAAAGCGTTCAAGGACAGAGACAAAGACAAAGACGATATGCAAGAACCCAAGAAGGAGGAAAGTTTTGTTACCAAAGACTACAAATTTGCAGACGAAGGCGAAGAGAAACGTAAGAACTTTAATTTTGCTGTGGCGGGCGACTTTGGATGCTCAAAAAATGCAAAAAACACAATCAAAAATATGAATGATAAAAAACCTGAACTTGTAATCCCGTTGGGAGATCTTTCATATGATAAATCAGCTAACTGTTGGTTTGATTTAGTTTCACCATTCAANNATAGGTTGAAAGTGACTCTGGGATTTCATGACGTAAATGACGGAGAATCGAANTTAAATCAATATGAACAGACTTTTTCACTGAAGAAACATTATGATTCTTTTGATTACAGACACGTCCATTTTTTAATAATGTCTTCATTATCTAAATTTGATCAAGGTTCCGAACAATACAAATTCATCAATGAGGACTTGAAAAAAGCATCCGAAGACAACGAAATTGACTGGATAATAGTAACAACCTATAACCCATTTTACACATCACCGTCTAAACATACAGCTGAAAAAGATATTAGGGATATCTATCATCCAATGTTTGAACAATATGGTGTCGATCTAGTATTACAGGCACACAATCATAATTATCAGAGGACATACCCAATATCATTTAATCCTAATGATAGTTCCAAGCCAACAGTAACAAATCAATTTACTACAGATTATAAGAGTCAAACAGATGGCATAGTTTTTGCAATAGTAGGCACAGGTGGAGAAGGTTTCTATCCTTTAGATGGTCAAGCATCCTACACCGCCACTCAATTTGACAGATTCGGATTTCTGAATATAGAGATTAGTAACGGGAATCCTCACACCAAATTATTAGGAACTTTCTATGACAACAAAGGTGATGAGGTGAGAGATCAATTTACAATTGAAAAGGCAATAAAGAATCTGGTTGATAAGACTTAGTTAATCTATTATTTATGGTTCACTCATTTTTCAACAACCAATATGACTGTATTCAGTTGCATATGCTTGATAATTTAGTTGCATGTCTGGGTAATTCAAATATGATGATTATGACGCTCCAACGCACTTCGGTCCCAATTTCCGCAAGTTGCAGCTGCTTCGTAGGTGCTCTGTAGGAAAGACAACAAGACATCATCAGGTGATGTAGCCGTGCGGACCACATCATAGGGTAACAGATATTCTCCCATCCCCCTATGGTAGAAAGCTTGAGCGGGCTGAGTGTGGTATTCATTGAATCCCGGAGGTTCTGGATACGTGTAGGCATAGAATACTGGTTTGTCAATAGGCCCGCCGCCGGGCCAGAAACCGCAACTACTTACCTCATGCGAATAGGCTTCAACTGCCACAAAACGAGCAACGTTTGTTGCTCCTGGGTGGGGTGGTGCCGTACGTCCTGAAAACCGAGTAACGGCCAAATCAAAAGCTCCCCAGAAAAAATGAACTGGACTCACTTTCCCATTAAATCTGCAACGAAATTCAGTAAATACCCTATTGGCCTGTGTCAGAATGCGCCAGAATTTCTGCACATATTCTGGATCATAGGATGCATGTTTCTCATCATTTTCAAATGGAATTCTATCTGCAACTTCTACAGGTGTGGTCCAAATTTTTACAGGCATCTCAAGAGAGTTTAAGGCGTCCATTGTTTGTTGATAAAAGTCAGCTACTGAACGCGNTCGCAGATCAATCGTCTTAGCAGGACCATCAGTCGTTTCAATTGTGAGTTGATGATCNATAAAATTGAAATCTATTTGGAGAAGTCGACCACTNTAGTGCATCGTTGACGTTGTGAGTCCGCGCGGTGATACATATAGAGTGGTATTCCACCAATGATTTACCTTCGGTGTCAGTGCAAGTCGAATTTTTCCGACTATTTGAGTCCACATATGCAATGTATCATAGGTGTCTTTCCATTCTGACAGCGGCAGTTCTGGCCATGAATTCACAGTCATTGGTGCCAAGGGCAGAGCCACTGCATGAACGGAACATATGTAACATAATAACTATTTTTTTTAACAAGAGTTTGGTTAGTTATGGCGGTATAAATGGTCTTAGCATCTTTAACGCAGCCCGGAAGTTCCAATGCTATGGTTTGGGGAAGGCAAAATTTCATGATTTTATCACTAATTGTATCTCTATTTCATGCTAGATAAACAGAGCTAGGCAGCCCACCCTTTAATACGCACTCAAGATTATAATCAGTATGAAATCTGCTCAAATCAATAAACATGGAAGCAGTCAAGCTATTGAGATTAACAATAGCACCCTGAACCGTCCGTCGCTCCCGGTAAAGTTTTAGTTGCTATAAAAACAGCCTATGTAAAGCTTCAATCATGTAAGTCGGTTTATTAAAAGATCTTAAGGATGGAAAATTAACTAGATGTATTTTTTTCCAGTTTTTTTGCAGTGAATTAGGAAAAAACACTAAAGCTAGGGAAATATGTAAAAAATTAGCAGTAGAATCTAAGGACAAAAATATAACGTTACTATGCTACTAAATAGAAGAAATATTTTGTCATAGATTATGTCAAACAAATCTGTGAACACGAATTAAGCAAATTACAACCAATCGAATTTAGAAAAGACTAGAACTATAATTGACTTTTGAACTAAACAATAATTAAATCGTCCGCATGCTTGGGCATGCTTCTAATCTAATCCATTATCGAAATAGACATTTGTATTCCTGATTCCTTGATCTAATATTTTCACGTGAAATCTATGGCTACACTTCCTACAAAATAGAATGCCAGCAACATAGAATGTCGATTCGATATCCTTAATTGGTCTAGGCGGATGAATGCCACGAACATTAATTTTGTCAGCATGCAAGTCAGCTACAACTATTTCGATGTCCTTCGAACCACACCTAATACAAGGAAATCTAATTGACCTAAAATCCTTCATTATTCGTTCATAGTCCTTCTCTTTGATCGGATATTCTTCCCTCATTATTTTACCAACTTCGTTAACACTTACTTTCTAGTTAAGATTAACTAACAATACTCAATCTATACATTTTACTTTAATTTGAATTTAGTAACATGATTACATACGTTTGTTCTAATTAATTTTCATTTGCTGCCCTTTGCTGCCCTTTGATACTTTGTATAATTCCGCACCATCCTCCTCGGACGAGAGAACATACACGTAGACATCTGGTCCAATCTCCATATCTGTAATCCTGCACATAATAGTGATAGTAATGATATGATGTGTTACTGTGGCTGATGGATAAAAGTCCACGTTTGCTAATTTCTGAATAAAATAAACTAACTTGAGAAACCTTAAATGAATTACTCCATATGACAGATTATGAGCATTTATTATGTAATATTCCCAATAATTATCATTTCTTTAACGCTTATTTTCTCAGGTCTGATAAACATCACATATGGACTGGTAAACACAAATCTGACAGAAGAATCCATAGAGAATAATCTCAACGGACTTCAAATATTGAGCCATAACTCATTTACAGATTCTATAGGTTATTTGCATGTAGAGGGGGAAATAAAAAATAATTACCCGTCTACTGCCACATTTGTAAGAATCGTAGGAATTTTTTATAACATCAACAATCAAGTTGTCGGAACACAATTTACATATGCAAATCCTTCTGACATAGGCTCAGGAGAAAAGGCTCCGTTTGTATTAATACTTACGTCTGCAAGTATTCCTTTTTCTCAAATAGATCATTACAGCTTACAAGCAAGTTACCAATAAAGGACTGTTTGTTATAGCATTAAGTCATAAGTAGGCCACATCGATTACTTAATTAATTCTTAATAGTAGGCACAGGTGGAGAAGCTTCTATCCTTTAGGGGTCAGGCATCATACACCGCTGCCCAACTTACAAGGTTCGGATTTCTGAATATACATATTAGTAACGGGATTCCTCACACCATTAACAGGAACTTTCTATATCAACAAAGGTGACGAGGTGAGAGATCAATTTACAATTGAAAAAGAAATACAAGTTAAGAACCTGACAATAACAGATAGTTAATCTGTATCTCTTCCTAGAACAAGCTCGAGACGACTGTATGCATTTAGTCAGCTAGCTTTTACTGCCCTTGAACCACAGTTAGGACATGCAGTCTTTCTATGCTCATTCCCGCATTTCATGCAAGAAAATCTTAGGGCCTTATATACGGAGCTGCTGACATCTGTGCCCCAACCTCGACGGGATCCTGAGGAAGAGACTGATTTATACCAACCCCTTATTCCTCCCATACCAGTCTTTTTCAATCCCATGTCAGCTCTAATGACATAAAGTGCAATAATGGTAATTAGCGAAACTGCTAATGATATTGGAAATGGTATGATCAAAGTTACCATAAGAATAGTAACCACAGAGATAAACAGCCAAGCTAGATAACCTCCCCCGGATAGGTTGTCATTGTCGTCGGCTTTACTCATTGACACCTATTGCCCAATATATTATTTAATGACTAAGAGTTGCAATGCAACACATTTGGTAGAAAATTGAATTAATACGACTAGAAGAGGCAGTTGTTTTAATATACCATGTTGAATTAGCCAATTGAATTGAAAAAAAGATTATTATTCCCCAACAAAAAATCTGACACGATCCCACCTTTTTCTTCTTCCCCTCTACCTGTTCTTTTTATTCTTCGGACAAATTATAGAAAACTAACATTCTGTGTTTTAATAATTTTCTATTCTATTCAGTTCCAGTCAAAATCTGAAATATCGGGAAAAAATCTGTCAATTGGCACGAATTCGTCTCCCGTTATTTCACCGAGCGGAAAATCCTTTGTTTGAACCGTCACATAGACTGCGCCATTCAGCATTAATTTCTGAAGATCCACCAAGGATTTGCCATTTAATTCACCTCTGAGACTGCATGTAGTCGGATCCTGTTGATTCTATTTAGCTTTTGTTCGCCGAGGAGGCGGTGACAGCAGTTCATTTCTTTTTAATCACTTTCACATGACTGTAGACGAACCCCCTGTCATGGATTTTTACAATATATCTGTATTACTAAATCCTAGAAGTAAAGGGTTAGAAAGGCATCAAGGGGCTGTGAGGCCAGAAATAAATATCTCTCAAATAACAGTCTTGAAGTAAACTTATTCGATGATTTGAATTGGCCGCATATTTGCTATCAATTAATAAATATATTATTGGTCATGATAACATTCTATCTGAGAATTGTCAGAAAGTAGAATCTTCCATGATAGGTCCAAGCTATCTTCGCGGTACATACCCGATGAACTTCACCATAGAGAAAAAGAAATGTCGTTGCTTCTAACAATNTTTAAAGATTCNTATATCAAGCCAGACGAATTCTTGTTTTCGACTCCACAAATAGTGGGAAGGTCAGGAATTGGAAAGACNTCTACGATTNTGAAATTTTCAAAAATGTTAGAAAATGAATTTATNAAATCGGGATTAACCCTCAAAGTTGCCTATATTAATCTAAAGTTACAGGGNGGCAATAAATATGCAGTTTATAGGTTCCTTTTGGAAAAAATAGCTCCAGAACTTCCGTCACAAGGCCTCAGTGCAGAGGAGATGTTAAGATATCTCTTATCATATTTGACTGAGAACAAATTATACACCCTGATTATTTTGGATGAAATTGAATTTTTGCTCCGATCAAACAAAGATAGTGGCATAATATATGACTTTACGCGNCTCAATGAGTTTGATCTGTCAAAACACTGTAATGTTATAGGTGTCGNCTTCATCGCAAGGAGCACAGATTTTCATGATAAAATCGANAGTTCAGAATTAAGTACTTTAGGAAGATTACCAATAGAATTTAAGCCATATTCCATAGACGAAATAAGCGACATTTTACTTACAAGGACTTCAGAATCATTCAATCCTAATGTAGTCGGTACTGATATCA
>Ga0065704_10071369_pt1 | contig 11448 bp, 9 predicted proteins | sample SwiRhicommuniRL2_FD_59091 | JGI IMG/M metagenome (GOLD analysis project Ga0065704, IMG submission 59091) | Switchgrass rhizosphere bacterial communities from Rose Lake, Michigan, USA - RL2 v2 (version 2) | ecosystem: Host-associated > Plants > Roots > Rhizosphere > Soil | place: East Lansing, MI | reverse complement strand
TGATCCTATATCGGATGCCGCATTCAGCAATCCGAAGCCTTCAGCACCTACTTTCAGAATATCGGTAGCATATACCGGAATCATCGCAACAGCACCTCCGAAAAGCACGGCAAACATATCAAGACAAAGAGCTCCCAGAATTTCTTTGGTTTTAAAAATGTAAGAAATTCCTTCCCGCATACTATCTATAACGTTAATATTCTCTTTTTTGTATTCGGAATATTGTTTATTTAACTGAAAGAAAAATAATGAAGCTAAAAATATTAATGAAATAATAACAATCAGTGTCCATTTTATACCGAAATAACCAATCAGAAATCCGCCGGCAGCATGCCCGCAGACAGACGAAATAAGGAATGTCGCCTGGTTTAGAGTAACCGCGTTGGGTAAATTTTCTTTTTTTACAATTTTAGGAATCATAGAAGGAACGATAGGACCGATGAAAGCTCTGGCAATTCCCGTAAAGAAAATAACGCCGTAAATGAAATACGTAATCTGATGCCCAGAAAAATGAATTTCTACATTAAAGAACGCAGGAATCAGCAATAAGCCGATTAAAAAAATGTAAGCATAGTTACAGATTAAGAGCAGTCTTTTCTTTTCATTCATATCGATTACATGACCGGCGTACAAAGCACAGCTTACTGCCGGAATCACTTCCGAAAGCCCGATAAGGCCTATTGAAAAGGGATCTTTCGTTAGTTGATATACCCACCATCCCAATAAAGTGGCAAGCATTCTGAAAGCAAGAACAATAAAAAATCTTCCCGTAAGAAGGTTTCTGAATTCGACATTTTGTAGTGTCTGCAACGGGGTAAACGAAATCATCCCGCAAAAATAGCCTCAAATATTTATTTAAGGCTATTAATATGGTATTTTTTTAAATGAAAAATTGTATGACTCCTAAAAGATAAAATCTATTTTAGTTGTCTGCACGAGAAGCGCTTATCACTAATGCTGCAACACCAGCTGCTCCGATCACGGTAGCTCCTATTACCGTTTTTGCTTTTCTGCTGTCTCTCACTGCTGCAACGTTAGACTTTGGAATCGTAACAACTGTACTGTCTTTTTTGCCTGCAGTTCCGATCAAATTATCGCCATCTACATTTCGGAACAACATTTTTTGATTCTTTGAACCATCTCTCAACATCACAGTGTACATTTTGCCTGCTTCAAGATTAGAATAATCATTTTTTGCAGTATCCATACTGTATTTTGTGGTTGCACAAGATGAAATTACAAATAAAGATGTCAGTAAAGATGATTTTAAAAGTACAGATGCTTTCATTATTATTTTTTAGTTTTCCAAATTTATAATTTTTTTCGAATATACGTTTCCGGAATTGAAAAAATGTGCTTAAAGTTTATAAATTTCCAATAATTCTGCAATTTTCCTGTCATTGGCAAGCCTTGGCGTTTTATTTTGTCCACCCAGTTTTCCCTGTGATTTGGCATATTCATGGAAAGCATTTTTCTTTAAACTTGCAATATGCAGTTTCTGAAGAATATTTCCGGAGATAAGATCATCATAATAGGTATTGCGTTTTCTCAGTTGGTCGTCTAACTCGTTTTTGAATAATTCTAAATTTTCAGGTTCTTTTTCAAATTCAATAAACCATTCGTGATAAGGAAGCCCTTCCTTAGGATTTACATTCGGAGAAAGATGAAATTCGGTAATCTGTGCGGGATATTTTTCCAGCGTTGCTTTTAAGGCTTCTTCTACTTCATAAGCGATCACATGCTCACCGAAAGCAGATGTAAAGTGTTTTGTCCTTCCGCTCACGAGAATTCTGTGTGGATTTTTATCAATAAATCTTACAACATCCCCGATAGAATAGGCCCAAAGACCGGAATTGGTTGTTAAAATCAAAGCATAATCTTTATTAAGCTCTATGTCTTTTAGAGTTAATCTTCTCGCCTCAGGTTTGCCATATTCTTCCAAAGGAACAAATTCATAAAATATACCGTGATTGGTTAAAAGTAACAGACCTTCTTTTGTATAATCATCCTGAAAGGCAAAAAATCCTTCCGATGCAGGAAATGTCTGTACAATATCTACTTTTCCTCCCAGAAGCTCTTCCATTTTATCGCGGTAAGGTTCATAATTTACTCCTCCGGTGACTATCAGCTGAAGATTAGGAAAGATTTGTTTGATTTTTTTACCATGCTTTTCTACCAGTTTTTCAAAATACATAACCAGCCAGGGCGGAATCCCGGAAATAAGCGTCATGTTTTCTTTTTCCGTTTCTTCTACGATTTTGCCAACTTTTGCCTCCCAGTCTTCCATTACATTAGTTTCCCAGCTTGGCAGCCTGTTTTTTTGCAGATATGCCGGAATGTGATGCGCAACAATCCCGGAAAGGCGCCCGGTTTTTATTCCGAAAACTTCTTCCAGTTCGGGGCTGCCCTGTAAAAAGATCATTTTGCCGTTGACGAAATCTGCATTATTTTTTTTTGATATATAATGAAAAAGTGCACTCTGCGCTCCTTTTACCTGAAACGGCATTCCTTCTTTCGAAATAGGGATATATTTTGAGCCGGATGTTGTTCCGGAAGTTTTAGCGAAATATTCGGGAATGTCTGTCCAGAGTATATTGGACTGTCCTTTTTTTACTCTTTCAATATAAGGTTTCAGATCTTCGTAATCTGAAATGTTGACTTTCTCCTGAAAATCGGATACGGATTTAATGTTTTCAAAATCATGCTCTCTCCCGAAAAGTGTTTTTTTAGCGGCATCTACCAGAGAAAGCAGCAGCTTTTCCTGATTGCTTTCAGCATTTTTTTTAAATTCTTCAGCTTTGCCTACGTGATTTTTTGCCCACAGCAATGCTATATTTTTCTTTAGGAAGTTTACCATGCTTCAAATTTATAAATAACTGAAGAATTTGTACGACAATATCCAACAAAAAAACCGATGAATGAGTGGTCATCGGTTCTTCGAAATTTGATTATGAAAATAACAACTATTGTTGAGTCTTACTTGTTTTCTTTGTATCTTTTATCCGGTGTGCCATCTTTTTTGAGCTTTTTGTTTTCCTTATATCTTTTGTCAGGCGTTCCGTCCTTCTTCATTTTCGCAGCAGAAGGTGATGCTTCAGCTTTGGCAGCCATAACAGTTTTTACCGTTTTTGTTCCTTTTACAGTCTGTTGGGATGCAGATTTAACTGCCGGCGTGGTCGTTTGAGCTGTTGCAAAGCCAAGTCCCAGAATGATTGACAATGCAGATAATAAATTTTTCATATATTTTTTTGCTGTTTGTTGAATCAAAGGTAGTCAAAATTGTGAAGTCAAATCTCAATTTCAGAAACTTAACTAAAGTTTATCACAGCTTAAAAAAACATTAAATAGTGCGATAAATACAAATAAAAACCTGCTTTCCTTGTTGAAGAAAAGCAGGCTCTAACATAATGTATGGAAAGTCGGTTATCGAGTACAGTTAGCTGTCCACGATTTTCCGTCCTTTATATACAATATTTTTAGTTCATTATTGTCAATTCTGATGTATGACGTAGCGGTAGATCCTACCATTACAAGAGTGTTGTCACCTTGCTGATTAAATTCAATTCCGTTAAGATCAGGAATTCCGTTAGAAAATGCAAAGTTATACTTTGTTCCGCTTGCGATTTTTGTTACAAATACGCTTCCGTCGTTGGAGCTGATATTATTATCTCCATCTGTATAGCCTACGCTACCTTTGTAAGTTCCTGCGAAAAAGTCGTTGTTCGCCGGATCGTCATCATCGCTACATGATGTAATTGTCGTGACTACAAAAAACATGAGCATGAACAGTCCTAAAATTCTGATTGCTTTTTTCATAATAATAATTTCTTTAATTTTTGGTAGTGTAAGGTTTTCAAACAATGTGCCATTTAAAAAAGTGAAATATATTTTAACCTTTTATTTTGGATTTTAATAAAAATTAAGAATTAGAGGCTTTTTTTAAATATCATTACATATAGCAATGTCGTTTAAAAGATTAATAAGTCTTATCTTTGTATAGATCAAACGATTTCGGAAACCCCCGAGATCGCTTTTGTCGTTTATACAGAATTATTTATGCAGTTAAAAACCATCAGCGAAAAATTTCTACCGGATTTGCTTCAGAAAGAATTCGGGAAAGAAATTTTTATTCAGCTGGAAAACCATCAACATATATCAGTAAAAGGCAGCGCAGGATCTACCGCCTCTGTCTTTGTAGCAGAACTTTTCCTTACCCGTAAAAAGCATATTCTCTATATCATTGACGATAAAGAAGATGCATTATATGCAAGTACAGAAATAGAAGATCTGCTTGGTAAGGACAAAGTACTGTATTTTCCTGCTACCCACCTCGAGCCTTATCAGGTAGAAAAAACGCAGAATGCCAATCTGGTTTTAAGGACTGATGTCATCAATAAGATTACCTCAGGAAAATCTCCGAAAGTTATTGTTGCCTATGCCGGCGCGCTTTCTGAAAAAGTTTTAAAAAAAGAAGATTTTAAAGCCATCTCGCATCATATTAAGGTTGGAGATCAGCTTGATTTTGATTTTGTTGATGAATTACTGAATCATTATAATTTTCAGCAAACCGATTTTGTTTCGGAGCCGGGAGAATTTTCTGTGCGAGGAGGAATTGTAGATGTGTTTTCTTTCTCTAATGAAAAGCCTTACCGTATTACTTTTTTCGGGAACGAGATTGAAAGCATTAAAACCTTTGATATCGAAACGCAGCTTTCAGTAGACAAAGTCAGCGATTTTCAGCTGGTTTCCAATATGAATTTTACGGTAACCGGAAGCCGGGTTTCCTTACTTCAGCTGCTACCTAAAGAAAGTATGGTGGTTTCCAAAAACGGAATCATTGGTATGCAGAAGCTGAAAACCTTTTACGAAAAGGCTTTGGAAAAATATGAAACATTAAATAAAGATATTGCCCACAGAACTCCTCAGGAATTATTTATCTCTGATCAGGAATTTTTATTTGATTATAAAAAGTTTAAAACATTGGATTTTGGAAGCTTTTCCATTGAAGGACTTATTGAGCTTGAAGAAATTAAAATAGACCAGATCCCGCAGCCGTCTTTTCATAAGAATTTTGAATTGTTGATCGAAGATCTTGAAGAAAAACAGAACGAAGGTTTCGATACTTGGATTTCTTTTTCCGGGGAAAAGCAGAAAGAACGACTGGAGTCTATTTTTGAAGAGCTAGAGCACCAGCTTCCTTTTAAAAGTTTTAGATCTGAACTTCATGAAGGATTTGTCGATCATGACCACAAAATTCTTGTCTACACGGATCACCAGATTTTTGATCGTTATCAGCGGTATAAAGCTAAAAATACTTTTGCCAAATCGGAACAGCTTACATTAAAAGATTTAATGTCTCTTAAAATTGGCGATTATATTGCCCATATCGATCATGGGATCGGAAAATTTATGGGATTGGTAAAAGTAAATAATGACGGGAAAATTCAGGAGTGTTTTAAACTTACCTATAAAAATGGAGACTTGCTGTATGTAAGTATTCATTCACTTCATAAAATCTCGAAATATAACGGCCCGGAAGGCCGTGAAGTGGTTTTAAGTAAACTCGGATCGCCGACCTGGAAGTCTTTAAAGCAAAAAACAAAAGCAAAAGTAAAGCAGATTGCTTTTGATCTTATAAGACTTTACGCACAGAGAAAAACCGCCAAAGGATTTGCCTATACTCCGGATTCTTATTTGCAGAATGAACTGGAAGCTAGTTTTATTTATGAAGATACTCCGGATCAGGAAAAAGCAACCATTGATGTAAAAAAAGATATGGAAGCCGATACAGTGATGGACAGGCTCGTGTGCGGAGACGTAGGTTTCGGGAAAACTGAAGTTGCCATCCGTGCGGCTTTCAAGGCTGCAACAGACGGAAAGCAGGTAGCAGTGCTGGTTCCTACAACAATTCTTGCTTTTCAGCATTACAGAAGTTTTAAAGAAAGACTCAAAGATTTTCCGGTTAATGTCAGTTATATAAACCGTTTCAGAACCGCAAAGCAGAAGTCTGAAACATTGGAGGCACTTAAAAACGGAAAAGTTGATATCGTCATCGGAACCCATCAGCTGGCAGGAAGCTCGGTGAAATTCAAAGATTTGGGATTGTTGATTATTGATGAGGAGCACAAATTCGGGGTTTCGGTGAAAGATAAATTAAAAACACTAAAGAGTAATGTTGATACTTTAACATTGACGGCAACTCCTATTCCGAGGACGCTTCAGTTTTCTTTAATGGCTGCGAGAGATTTATCAGTAATTAAAACTCCACCACCAAACAGGCAGCCTGTTGATACGCAAATCGTTGGTTTTAATGAAGAAATTATTCGTGATGCTGTTTCCTATGAGCTTCAGCGTGACGGTCAGGTATATTTTATCAACAACAGAATCGAAAACCTTAAGGAAATTGCAGGGCTGATACAGCGACTGGTTCCGGATGCAAAAGTGATTACAGGTCATGGACAGATGGAAGGAAAGCAACTGGAAAAAAATGTCCTGGATTTCATGGAAGGAAAATATGACGTACTGGTTTCCACCACTATTGTAGAAAGTGGGGTGGATGTTCCAAATGCCAATACCATTTTTATTAATGACGCCCAGCGTTTCGGGATGGCAGATCTCCACCAGATGAGAGGAAGAGTAGGACGGAGCAACAGAAAAGCATTTTGTTACCTCATCACACCGCCTTACGATATGATGACTTCCGATGCCAGAAAACGACTGGAAGCAATTGAACAGTTCTCCGATTTGGGAAGCGGTTTTCAGATTGCCATGAAAGACCTTGAAATCCGTGGAGCAGGGGATCTGCTGGGTGCCGAGCAGAGTGGATTTATTAATGAAATGGGATTTGAAACCTATCAGAAATTAATGCAGGAAGCCCTGGAAGAGCTGAAAGACGATCAGGAATTCGAGAATTTATTTGAAAATGAAGAGGAAAGAAATAAGCTCTTCAAAACAACAAAAGACATCAATATTGATACAGATCTTGAACTGATGTTGCCCGACTGGTATATTTCCAATACAGAAGAGAGACTATTGCTGTACCAGAAACTGGCTGATATCGACAATGAAAAGAGTCTCGAAAAATTTGAATCTGAACTGAAAGACCGATTCGGAAATCTGCCGGATGAAGCTATAAATCTATTAAAAAGTGTAAGCTTAAAGTGGCTTGCGGCTGAGATCGGCTTTGAGAAGATCGTCATGAAAAACGGTGTATTTTTAGGGTATTTCCCGGGAAATCCGCAGGATAAGTTTTATCAAACGGATAAATTCCGTCATATTATCAATTATCTCACTAAAAATCCTGCTGAAGCTCAGCTGAAAGAAAAAACAGGAAAAGAAGGTAATCAGCTGATGATGAGAAAAGACAAAGTGAATAATGTAGATGAGGTAAACTCTCTTTTAAAATCAATGCTTACAACGAGCTAATGTAATGCATTTTTAAATTTAACTCTATTTTTATTGAGTTCATTATCCGGATTAATCATTTAATTTCGGGCAAAAAGTTATTTTATTTATTGTGATTTTGATTACATTTGCAGTCATTATTATGAAAAGATATATATATAACATTGTAACCGGATTAATTTTTTCTATTCACATTAACGCGCAAGTGGGGATTAAAACAGCTTCACCAAATGCTACGCTTGATGTGAATGGAGCAACAACATTAAGGAAAGAGCTAAGAGTAGGAGGCACTTCTACACAAGTTGGAAATCCCGGGCTAAACGGGCAGGTTTTGGTTTCTCAGGGAGAAGGCTTGCCTCCCGTATGGAAATCTTTGAACGTACCCTTGGTGGAAGCAGGACAGTACAAACTCACCAATTCTTATCTGTTTTCAGATCAGGTAGGTATTACGACTTTTCCAAATGATGGTAATGTGATTTATAAAAATAATGTAGGAGATGATATTAATAATACAAGTACAGGTCTATGGATGAAAATAGGAGCCTTTAGTAATACCATCGAAATCAAAAATGGTAATAACAGAATTGCCTATCAGTTTCAGACAGGAGTTGAAATGCGGTCACCAACGCCAACAACTTCTGAGAATGTCACTTTTGCCTGTGGAATTTTCAGAAACGGAAAACTTGTGGCAGTAAGAGCTGACAAAGTTGCATCGACCAATTATGAAGCAAAAAACGGTCTTCAAGATTATATTTTTACCCTTAATTATACCGAGAAAAATGTTTCTACAGGAACTCATCAAATAGATGTTGCTTGCCGGAAGATAGTCTCATCAAACCCTGGCGTTACATTCTCTATTGGCCGGAATTTAGCGAACCAGCTTTCTGATCCTTATACTTCCAATCCATTTATTTTAGAATCTGAATTTAAAATGGACATCATTGAATTCATTACTTATTAAATAATACAATTAATACTGTATGAGAAGATTAATTTTACTTTTATCAATTGTCTCAGGACTTTCAATATCTGCGCAGATAGGTATAAAAACAGCGTCTCCAAAGGCCATTCTTGATGTGAATGGTGATATGAACCTCAGAGGAAAATTATCTGTATTAAATACAACCGACAATACAATCTTCGGGGGAACCAATGACCAGATACTGGTTTCCCAGGGTGAAGGATATCCACCTGCTTGGAAAAGCCTTCGTATCCCGGATTATGAGCAGAATAAATTCTTTCTCATTTATAATAATTCCTTTTCAGATATGCAAGGGGTTGTTTTCAACTCTAATGAAGAACCTGCTACTGCTACCGCATTATCCACATTGTCCTCTTTATTTGTAAAGAACACCAGTTTCAGTTCGTTGAATACATTTAAAAAAATCCCATCATTATCGCAGCAGTTTGAGGCATATAGTCCGCAGAGTAAAGTATATTTTCAATTTGAGACGGTCGTTCAGGGGACTTTTGATGCTAATGGAAACCCCGACAGCTCAATAGATTATGGCTGTGGGATTTTTATTGACGAAAAACTGGCGAATATAAGACTCAGAAATATTAAGGCAAGTTCGGCAAAGAATACATTTATCACCCATAATCAGATCGGAATGGCTCAAAACCTTTCTAAAGGCACACATACGATAAGTGTAGCCTGTAAAAGGCTAAAATCTTATAATACCAACGCAACGCTTGGTATAGGAACTTTTGTTTCTAATAATATAAATAGCTTTATTGCACAATCATTTCTTAGAGTTGATGTCTATGAAGTTCCTCAGGTATTTAATACAATCATAAATTAAATTATGCAAAAGATATTTATTATACTTTTATCTGCATTTTTTGTGTATTCGAATGCACAAATCGGTATTAAAATTGCAAATCCCGTAGGAGCCTTGGATATTAACGGTGATCTTAATGTCAGAAGTTCACTGAGAACAGGAGGTACAAATACGATAATGGGAAATGCAGGTGTAGCCGGAACAATTTTTCATAACAATTCTGATCTTCCTGTAAATGACTGGAAAGAAATAAAAATTGCCGACGGACAAGGCAGTATGTCTGTGTTTTTCATTAATACAGCTACAGATCAGCATGGGGCCATATTCACTGAAAATGGAAATTCAGTCCCATATACTGAAAATTCTGTAATTACCGCGGATTGGAAGGTATTGGAGGACACAGAATATACATTCGCAGTAAGTAATGCTGTCAACAAAATTGTATTTACATTTCAGACTACTGCACAGAAAATGGGAAATGGAAATTCTTCATCAGGATTTGCCTGCGGTATTTACTTAGATAATTATCTAAAAGCTGTAAGAACAGATGTTATATTGGGACCGGAAGGATCTTACAAAATCTTTAACCTGAATGCAACACTTACTAATATTCCTCCGAAAAATGATTATAAGGTAAAAGCAGCTTGCATAAAAAGAACGTTGAACGGCGGAACATTAGGCATAGGCACACCCGCAACTCCTAATAATCCTTATCTCAATGCGACAATGTCACAGTCTGTCCTTACTACGTCCGTACTACAGTCTTATCAATGATTATCGTTTACATTAAAATTTAATTCCCTGGTCGCAGAAAATCAATTATATTTGAGCGTTAAAAATTAATAACTTATGTTTAAAAAGTACATCCTTTCATCTCTTACTGTTTTAGCACTGAGTTTTGCTCTTTCCTGCGACAATACAACAGAAGATCCGCCTAACCAGAATAACAATAATAACAGTTCAACAGGGACAACCATCACAGGGCCAAGGATTTTAAGTAAAATCACCAGCGGCAATGTGAATATTGAAGAATACATTACCAACTCCGGTTTTCTCTCTCAGGCTTTTATCAGGGATGTAGCAAGCAGCAATACCATTACCGCCACTGTAACTTATTCGGGCGATAAGATTTCAAAAATAAAATATCAGGATAACATTAATCCGCACGTTATAGACAATCTTTATACCCTAACCTACGATTCCGGAAAGTTATCCGGAATAACAATGGATCAAACCATTATGTCGGTCACGAACCACAGTGATTTCACTGTATATTACGATGCAAACGGTCAGCTGTACAGAATTATTGAAAAGAAGAAACTGGGAAGTACTACGAGCTATACCCATTATGTGGAATACAAATTTACATTTGCAGCAAATAACGTTGCAAAACTGGATCACACAGTCATGCTGATGAGTGGAGGAAATCCTGATACTTCAACAGCAACGGCAATGTCTTATGCGTACGACAATTATGATTCAAAAATAAATCCTTACAAAACATTACCCAAAGAATACTTCATTGTGACAGGTACATTATTTCCTGTTAATTTTAGTTGGTTATCATCAAATAATCCAGGGAAACTCACTTTAATTAACCCTGCAGGTCCGCCAGTCAGCGTGCCGAAAGGTTATGTGTATGATACTCAAAATTATCCCGTTTCAGACCAGGGCCAGACAATTAAATATGTATATAAACCGTTATAGGTATAATTTATGTTTAATAGTTTTGCCTTAAAAGCAATAAAAAGATGATTTTTATTCAAAAAAAAATTATATTTGTGGAAAAATAAATAATCCCATATCGGAATGAAACGACTTTTTTATTTTGTTTTACTTTTAGTAAGTGTTTCTGCAGTTCATTCTTGCAAAGACTTAGCAGATGAAGACGGAAATCCGCTGCTCGATACCAACAACAATACCGGGTTGAACGGTAAACGCGCTCTTTACAGAGAAATTACAGATTCGGATACCTTAGCTACGTACTATTACAATGGGCTTCAAATGTCAAAAGTAACGACAAGAGGAGCTTCCGTGAGAGACGTGCAGTATAGTGGCGATAAAATAAGCAGAATTACATTCAAAGGTTTTCTGGATTCCGATAATAATGGAACACTGGATTTAGACAGTACTTCCTACGAACAGCAGTTTACCTACGATGGTACTTCCAGATTAGAATCTATTTCTGAGAAACGTTCTGTGTACAAAAGAACTCCTGCTATACCTCCTACAACTCCTGCAGGACCATGGGTGCTTCTTACAA
>Ga0065704_10000907_pt1 | contig 11448 bp, 9 predicted proteins | sample SwiRhicommuniRL2_FD_59091 | JGI IMG/M metagenome (GOLD analysis project Ga0065704, IMG submission 59091) | Switchgrass rhizosphere bacterial communities from Rose Lake, Michigan, USA - RL2 v2 (version 2) | ecosystem: Host-associated > Plants > Roots > Rhizosphere > Soil | place: East Lansing, MI | reverse complement strand
CCCCCGATCCGCTTGCTGTTGACATAGTCCACCCACGCCCCCTGCGGCAGCCACTCGACGGCGGGCGAGACGCTCATCCGCTCCGTCCCCAGCTTCAACTCAGCGCGGTAGAAATGGCGCGGCACCACCGGCAGGCGATTGTTGCCGAACTGCCCATCCCCCCGGAAGCGGAAGTCGCTATATTGATAGACCTGCCGCAAGGTCGCCCAGGGCGTCAGCGTCAGGTCCAGCCCCGCCTCCATCCCCTGATGCCGCGTCCGCCCGGCGTTGAAGGTCGCCGCCGGAATAGCACTGTTGCCCGCGCCATATTGCAGCATCTCGCCGCGAAGATCGGCACGATAGACGCTGACATCCCAATGCGCGATGCCTGATGTTCCACGCGTCCCGATCTCCGCCGTCCATGCCTTTTGCGGGTTGAGAGACACAAAACCAACGGCGAGGCTGTCGAATTGAGTCTGCCCCAGTTCGATGAAACCGGGCAGCTCCACCGACCGGCTATAATTCCCATAAAATTGCACCGCCTGCACCGGCTCGAACAGCAGCCCGAATTTCGGCGCGAAGGCGTCGAACGACACATCCCCGCTCCGCGCCGGGGCAAAGCGGTTGTCCAGCCGCCGCTCGCCATGGGTGTAGATGCCCCCCGCGATCAGCCATAGCCCGGCCACAGGCGCGACCCGCGCCTCACCATAGCTGTTGATCGTCTGCGCCCGCGCCTGCTGATAGGCGGTCGGCGCGCCCGGCCTGCCGCCGATATTGACGAACTGCCGGAAACTGCCCTTGCCGAACCGCGCCTGCGTGCCCAGCGTCAGTTCGACCGGCAATCCGCCCCATTCCCCCGCCAGATCCAGGCTGGCGAAGACCCCGCGATCCTCCGATTTCTGGTCGACCACCTGATAGATGGGATGATCGAGCGACTTGGCGTTGAAATAGGCGCCAAAGGCCAATTGCCCCCCGTCCAACTGGATGGACGTGCGGTTCTGGAGCCGGATCGAATCGATGTTCCGCGCCTGATCCAGCGCGAAATTGCCCTTGCCCGGACGCTCCAGCGCATCGGCTTCGCTGAGCGCCCCCGACAGCTTCTGCCGGATCGTCTGCACGCTGGCGTAGAAACGCGTCTCGACCCGCTCGCTCAGTTTCAAACCCACATTGCCGTTGAAGCGCAGCGCCCGCCGCCGCCCATGATCGCGGTCGCCGTCGGAACGATCCGCCGTCACCGCCGCCCAGACGTCCGCCCGCCCGTCGCTATAGCCATAGGCCGCCTTGCCCCGCAGCGTGTCGAACGACCCGCCGTCGATCCGCAACTCCGCCCCCGGCGCGGTCCGCCCGGTCGGCGTCACCGCATTGATCGCGCCGCCCAGCGTCGATCCGCCCAGCCGCAGCGCATTGCCGCCGCGCGCGACCTCCAGATGCTGGAAGACCTGCGGGTCCAGCTCCTGAAAATCGCCATTATCGTCGGCCATGTTGATGGGAATGCCATCCTGCAACAGCGTCAGCCCGCGCATATGATAGCCGCGCGACAGGCCCGACCCACGGATGGAAATGCGCACCTCCTGCCCGAAGCGGGGCTGGGTATAGACCCCCGGCGAGAAGGCCAGCGCATCGCGCAGCGACACGGCCAGCCTGTCTTCGAAGGCTTCGGCGGCGACCACATCGACCCCGCCCGCCGTGCGCGCGGCGCGGGCCTGCGCGTCATCCAGAACGGACGCGGCAGTAACGACGATGCGCCCCTGATCGGACGCTTCATCGGCAAATGCGGGACCAGCGAACAGGGCGCAAGCGAGCGCGCACGACGACAGGCCGCGCGAAACGAAAAAAACGGTCATGAAAAATGGATCCTGCTGAAAAAGGGAAAAGACTTTTCAGAAGGAAACAGGCGGTCCCGATGACGGCGGCGGCGGCGCGGCCATCCGGGCGATCCACCCGGTCTTGAGCGCAAAGGCGATGGGGCCGAAAACGACCTGCCAGACAGGAAGCGACAGGTCCGCCAGCACCAGCGGCGGCACCACCGGCTGAACGGAAGCGGCAAAGGCGCAATGCTGCGCCACGGTCGGCGCGTCCTGATCGCGATGCTGGCCCGGCGCGCTGTCGCGATCCACCACGACATTCACCGCGCCCTGCCCGGTACAAAGCGTCACCACCACGCCTTGCGCGGTGCGCACCGGCATGAATCCCGACGGCGCGATCAACTGGATCGCCAGCACGAGCAGAGCCAGCGCGCCCAGCAAGCCGCGTGCCCTCTCAGACTGTCTGATCACCCCCATCATGGCCATGCTCTTACCCACGGCATATCATGCTGTCACTAGGGCATAACGTCCGCGCGCCACTAACCTTGACGTAAACGTAAAGTGACTATACATCGACCCCATGGACCAACGCACCAGCACCGCCGGAATCGAGCTGCCCGACCATCAGGACCGGCAGAGCTACAGCATCACCGACCTGTCGGAGGAGTTCGGCGTCACCGCCCGCGCCCTTCGCTTCTATGAGGATGAGGGGCTGATCGCGCCGGAACGACAGGGTCTGGCCCGCATCTATTCACGCCGCGACCGCGCCCGTCTGGCGTGGATATTGCGCGGCAAGCGTGTGGGCTTCAGCCTGTCCGACATTCGCGAGATGATCGACCTGTACGACGCGGATGAGGAGCATGAGGAGCAGCGCCGCGTCACAGTCGCCAAGTGCAAGGCGCGGATCGACCTGCTCACCCGGCAAAAGGACGATATCGACGCCGCCATCGCGGAACTGTCGGACTTCATCCGCGCTGTCGACCAGTAAAGCCCCCACCAGAATATAATTTCCCGGAGAAGATCATGCCCAGCTACACCGCTCCTGTCCGCGACACTCGCTTCATACTCGATCATGTGCTGGGGCTGGACCGTTACACCAACCTGCCCGGCTTCGAAAATGCGACGTCCGATCTGGTCGAAGCGATCCTGACCGAAGGCGGCAAGCTGGCCAGCGAAGTCCTGTTCCCGCTCAACGCGGTGGGCGACAAGGAAGGCTGCACCCGCAACCCGGACGGCAGCGTCACCACGCCGACAGGTTTCAAACAGGCCTATGACAGCTATGTCGAGGGCGGCTGGACGACGCTGCACGCGCCGACCGAATATGGCGGGCAGGCGCTGCCCAGCGCGGTGACGACGGCGGTGCTGGAATATGCGGTGTCGGCCAACCAGGCCTTGCAAATGTATCACGGCCTGACCCATGGCGCGATCGAGGCGCTGCTGGCCAAGGGCAGCGACGACCAGAAGCGGACCTATATCCCCAACATGGTGTCGGGCAAATGGACCGGCACCATGAACCTGACGGAACCGCATTGCGGCACCGACCTCGGCCTTATCAAGACCAAGGCCGTGCCGCAGGCCGATGGCAGCCATCAGATCAGCGGGACCAAGATCTTCATTTCCGCAGGCGAACATGATCTGGCGGAAAATATCATCCACCTCGTGCTGGCCAAGACCCCCGGCGCGCCCGAAGGCAGCAAGGGGATTTCGCTGTTCGTCGTGCCCAAATATCTCGTCAACGACGATGGTTCGCTGGGCGAGCGCAACGCCGTCTCCTGCGGCTCGCTCGAACATAAGATGGGGATTCACGGCAACGCCACCTGCGTCATGAATTATGACGGCGCGACCGGCTGGCTGGTGGGCGAAGAGAATAAGGGGCTGGCGGCCATGTTCATCATGATGAACTCGGCCCGGCTGGGCGTCGGGCTGCAAGGGCTGGCGCAGGCGGAGATCGCCTATCAGAACGCTGCCCATTATGCCCATGACCGCCGCCAGGGCCGGGCGCTCACCGGCCCCGCCGAACCGCAGGAAAAGGCCGACACGCTGTTCGTCCATCCCGACGTCCGCCGCATGTTGATGGAAGCCAAGGCGTTGACCGAGGGGCTGCGCGCGCTGATGCTGTGGGGCGCGCTTCAGGTCGACCTGTCGCATCAGGCCGCGAGCGAGGAAGAACGGCAGGCGGCCGACGACCTGCTTCAGCTTCTGACCCCGGTGATGAAGGGCTATGGCACCGACAAGGGCTTCGATGTCGCCGTGACGGCGCAGCAGGTGTTCGGCGGCCACGGCTACATCTGGGAAAATGGCATGGAACAATATGTCCGCGACGCCCGCATCGCCCAGATTTACGAAGGCACCAACGGCGTGCAGGCGATGGATCTGGTCGGGCGCAAACTGCCGATGAACGGCGGCCGCGCGCTCCAGTCCTTCCTCAAGATCGTCGCCGATGACGTGGCTGCGGCCAAGAGCGACGAAAAGCTGGCGGGCGTGGCCGACGCGCTGGAGAAGGCCAGCGGCCAGCTCGGCGCGGCGACCATGTGGCTGATGCAGAATGCCATGAAGAACCCCGACAATGCCGGGGCGGGCGCGACTGCCTATATGCACATATTGGGCATCGTCGCGACCGGCCTGCTGTGGCTGCGCATGGCGAAAGCGGCGGCGGAACAAATCGCGGCGGGAAGCGGCGACACGAAATTCCTCGAAGCCAAGCTGGTGACGGCCCGCTTCTTCGCCGAACGGATCATGCCCGACGCAGGCGCGCTCCGCCGCAAGATAGAGGGCGGCGCGGAAAGCCTGATGGCGCTCGACCCAGAGATGTTCCTGGCGGCCTGATAGTCAGGACATCCCAAACGCCTCGCCCGGTCGTGCGCCGTGCGGGGCGTTTTGCGTTTCAGGCGGGCGGCGGAACCAGGCTCGCCCGGTCCCGCTAGTTCCCCCATTGCGCGATCACCACGGTCCAGCCATGGTCCAGACATGAACCCGCCCCCCGCCAGCCGCACCCTGGGCCTCGCCGCCTGCATCGCGCTGGTCATGGGCAATATGATCGGATCGGGCGTCTTCCTGCTGCCCGCCGCGCTCGCGCCCTTCGGCTGGGACGCCGTGGCGGGATGGGGCTTCACCATCGCGGGATCGCTGATCCTCGCCTATGTCATCGCGCGACTGACGGTCTTCATGCCCGACGCAGGCGGCACGGCGCAATTCATCACCCGCGCCTACGGCCCCCTCGCAGGCTTTGCGATCGGCTGGATATACTGGATTTCGGTGATCTTCACCAATGTCACCATCGCAGTTGCCGCCACCGCGAACCTCAGCAGCATCCTGCCCGCGCTGAACCGCCCCGGCACAGGCGCGCTCGTCTCGATCGGCTTTCTCTGGGCCACCACCGGCGTCAACCTGATGGGTGCGCGGGCGGCGGGCATGACGCAACTCGCGACCACCGCGATCAAGCTGGTGCCGATCCTCTTCGTCCTCATCCTGCTCGCGCTGATCCTCGGCGATGGCCGGGCGCAGGTCGCCCCTTTCCCCACCCACGGCTTCACCAGCGCCGGGATCACCGCATCGGCCGCGCTCACGCTCTGGGCGCTGCTCGGCTTCGAATCCGCCAGCGTCGCCGCCGACAAGGTGCGCGATCCGGCGCGGACCATCCCCCGCGCCACGCTGATCGGCACGGCGGTGACCGGCCTCATCTACCTGTTCGTCTGTTCGGGCATCGCGCTCACCCTGCCCGCCGCGCAAAGCCAGTCCGGCTCCCCCTTCGCGGCCTTCGTCGCTTATTACTGGTCGCCCGGCCCAGCGCATCTGATCGCCGCCTTCGCCACCGTCAGTTGCCTTGGCGCGCTCAACGGCTGGACCCTGCTGCAAGGCGAAGTCCCGCTCGCCATGGCGCGAGGCGGCGAACTGCCCCGCTGGCTGGCGGGCACCGATGGCAAGGGCACGCCGGCTCGCGCGCTGCTGCTGTCCTGCATGCTGGGCACGCTGATGCTGATCGCCAACAGCCTGCAAGGGCTGGTCGCGCTGTTCACGACGATGGCGCTGCTGTCGACCTCGGCCACGCTCTGGCTTTATGTGGGATGCGCGCTCGCGGCGCTCCGGTTCAGGCTGGTGGTGCCTGCGGCCTTGATCGGGCTGGGCTATGCGATCTGGACCCTATGGGGCGCAGGCCTTGTGCCCAGCGGCGCCAGCTTCCTGTTGATGGCAGGCGGCTTTCCCTTCTACCTCTGGGCGCAGCGGGAAGGAAAATAGCAGGGAAGCCAGAGCGATTTAGAAGCGATCGGCGACCTGATAGAATCAGATCACCGCTCTAATCCCCCCACAATTCCTTGAGCTTGCTGAAAAAGCCCGACGACTGCGGACTTTCCTCGCCCGTTTCCGTCTCGCGAAACGCCTCCAGCAACTCGCGCTGCTTCGCGCTCAGCCTGGTCGGCGTCTCGACATCGACCTGAATCACCAGATCGCCCTGCCCGCGCCCGTTGAGCACCGGCATACCCGCGCCACGCTGGCGAATCTGCTTGCCCGACTGGATGCCGCTGGGAATCTTGATCTCATGCCGCTTGCCGTCGAGGCCCGGCACTTCGATCACCCCGCCCAGGGCCGCCGTCGTGATGCTGATCGGCGCGCGGGCGAACAGGGTCGTCCCATCCCGCTCGAAGATGGAATGCCGCTTCACATGCAGGAAGATATAGAGGTCGCCCGCAGGCGCGCCCCGCGCCCCCGCCTCGCCCTCGCCCGTCAGGCGGATGCGCGTGCCTTCATCGACACCGGCCGGAATATTGACCGACAGCGACTTGGGCTTGTCCACCCGGCCTTCGCCCCGGCACGAACGGCACGGGCTTTCGATCACCTGACCCGCGCCATGGCAGGACGGGCAGGTCCGCTCCACCACGAAAAAGCCCTGCTGCGCCCGCACCTGACCATGACCATGGCAGGTCCCGCAACTCTTGACCCCCGTGCCCGGCTGCGCGCCGGAGCCATCGCAGCTTTCGCAGGCGGCGGAGACTTCGATCTCGATCTCGGTCTTCTTGCCGTGATAGGCTTCGTCCAGCGTGATTTCCATGTCGTAGCGCAGGTCCGCCCCGCGCCGCTGGGCCTGACGCCCGCCGCCACCGAAACCACCGGCGCCCTGACCGAAGATCGTCTCGAAAATATCGCCAAGGTCGGAAAAGCCGCCCGCGCCACCGCGCCCGCCACCAAAGCCGCCCTGCCCGCCATTTTGAAACGCCGCGTGACCGAAACGGTCATAGGCCGCGCGCTTCTGCGGATCTTTCAGACATTCATAGGCTTCGGAAACGGCCTTGAACTTGGCCTCGCTGTCGGCGCATCCCCCGGTCTTGTCCGGGTGATATTTCATGGCCAGCTTGCGATAGGCGCTCTTGATCGCCGCGCCATCGGCAGTGCGCTCGACTTCGAGCAGCTCGTAAAAATCGATTTCGGTGCTCATTTCGCCCCCGGCGTCCCCGCCCCGTCACGTGCCAAAAGCCATGACGGGGCAAGCACGTTCAGCTTACGCCTTGTTGTCGTCCACTTCCGAGAATTCGGCATCGACGACACCGTCGTCAGCCTTGGGCGCTTCACCGCCCGGAGCCGCAGCCGAAGCCTGCTCCTTCTCGTAAATGGCCTGGCCCAGCTTCATGGCGACCGTGGCCAGTTCCTGCGCCTTCGCCTTCATGTCTTCGGCATCGCCACCCTCGACAGCCGCCTTGGTCGCGGCGATCGCGGTTTCGATTTCCGACTTCAACGAAGCGTCCACCTTGTCGCCATGCTCGTTAAGCTGCTGCTCGGTGGTGTGGATCAGGCTCTCGGCATTGTTCTTCGCCTCGGCGCCTTCGCGCTTCTTCTTGTCGTCCTCGGCGAAACGCTCGGCATCCTTGACCATCTGGTCGATGTCGGCGTCGGACAGGCCGCCCGAAGCCTGAATGCGAATCTGCTGTTCCTTGCCCGTGCCCTTGTCCTTGGCATGGACGTTGACCAGACCGTTGGCGTCGATGTCGAACGTGACCTCGATCTGCGGCACGCCACGCGGTGCGGGCGGAATACCGACCAGATCGAACTGGCCCAGCAGCTTGTTGTCCGCCGCCATTTCACGCTCGCCCTGGAACACGCGGATCGTCACCGCCTGCTGATTGTCGTCGGCGGTCGAATAGACCTGCGACTTCTTGGCGGGGATGGTGGTGTTGCGGTCGATCATGCGGGTGAACACACCACCCAGCGTCTCGATGCCCAGCGACAGCGGCGTCACGTCCAGCAGCAGCACGTCCTTGACGTCGCCCTGCAACACGCCCGCCTGAATGGCCGCGCCCATGGCGACGACTTCNTCCGGGTTNACGCCGGTGTGCGGTTCCTTGCCGAAGAATTCCTTCACGGCTTCGCGCACCTTGGGCATNCGGGTCATGCCGCCGACAAGGACGACTTCGCTGATCTCGCTCGCNGAAACGCCCGCATCGGCCATCGCCTTCTTCACCGGCTCCATCGTGCGCTTGATGAGGTCAGCCACCAGCCGCTCCAGATCGGCGCGGGTGATGTTCTTCACCAGATGCTTGGGACCGTTCTGGTCGGCGGTGATGAAGGGCAGGTTGATTTCGGTCGACTGCGCCGAAGACAGTTCGATCTTCGCCTTTTCCGCCGCTTCCTTCAGACGTTGGAGCGCCAGCTTGTCCTTGGTGAGGTCGATGCCTTCCGCCTTCTGGAAGTCGGCCGCCAGATATTCCACCAGCTTGGCGTCGAAATCTTCGCCGCCCAGGAAGGTGTCGCCGTTGGTCGACTTCACCTCGAACACGCCATCGCCGATTTCTAGGATCGAGATGTCGAAGGTGCCGCCGCCAAGGTCATAGACCGCGATCGTCTTGCCGTCCTGCTTGTCCAGCCCGTAAGCAAGAGCAGCCGCCGTCGGCTCGTTGATGATGCGCAGCACTTCCAGCCCTGCGATCTGGCCGGCGTCCTTGGTCGCCTGACGCTGGGCGTCGTTGAAATAGGCCGGAACGGTGATGACCGCCTGCGTGACCGTCTCGCCCAGATAGCTCTCGGCGGTTTCCTTCATCTTTTGCAGGGTGAAGGCGGAAATCTGCGAAGGCGAATAATCCTTGCCGCCGGCCTTCACCCAGGCGTCGCCGTTCGGGCCCTTGGCAATCTCGTAAGGAACGAGTTCCATGTCCTTCTTGGTCATCGGATCTTCGAAGCGGCGGCCGATCAGGCGCTTCACCGCGAAAACCGTATTGTCCGGGTTAGTCACGGCCTGACGCTTGGCGGGCTGGCCGATCAGACGTTCGCCATCCTTGGTGAAGGCGACGATCGAAGGCGTCGTGCGCGCGCCCTCCGCATTTTCGATAACCTTGGGCTTGCCGCCATCCATCACAGCAATGCAGCTGTTGGTCGTGCCAAGGTCGATACCGATTACTTTTGCCATCTTGTCCTCTTTGAACCCCAAATCATATTCAGCGGTTGACGGCCCCATACCTCACGAAAGCGCCAAGGCAAGGGCGTTTGCGCAAGGGATATAGGCGTGGTTTCGCTTGGCACAAGAAGCGCGCGTGATTAGGAAGTCAATCGACCGGAAACGAGACAGTATCGAAGGGCCCGTTATGCGCGCATTTTCTTCCCTCATCGCCCCCTTCGCCCTGCTGCTCCCCCTTGCGCTGTCGGCCTGCGGCGACCCTGCGCCCACCTATATCGATCAGGCATGGATTCGCCTCAGCCCGAACAAGGATACGCCCTCGTCCGGCTATTTCGTCGCCCATGGCGGCGACACGGGAACGGCGCTGCGCGGCGTGCTGACCGATTATGCGCTCAAGGTCGAAATGCATGAAAGCATCAACCAGGGCGGCATGATGACGATGAAGCCCGTCGACAGCGTGGAGATTCCGGCGAAATCGACCGTGGCTTTTGCACCCGGCGGCAAGCATCTGATGCTGTGGGGCGTCAACGACACGGCGATCGGCCGGGGCAAGATGCAACTGACCTTCCTGATGGCCAATGGCGACCGGCTGCTGGTCGACGCGATTATCCAGAAGCCCGGCATCCAGCAACCCGATATCCAGAAACAGGGCGCAGCCGCTCCCGCCCCTGAACACGCCAAGGCGCATTGACCGGCCGCCCCCTCACCCCGGCGGAGGTGGCGCTGGCCCGATCCGTCTTCGGATCGGCGATCGATTACGGCCAGGTGCGGGTGCACAACCGCAAATGGTGGCCGCTCCAGCCGCGCGGGGTGACGATGGCCCCCGACGGCCACCTCTGGTTCCATCCCGAAGGCGGCCTGTTCTGCGCGGATTTCTGCGACAGCCCGCTCCATTTGCAGGGACATTTCATCCATGAAATGACGCATGTGTGGCAGGCCCAGCGCGGCGGCCGATGGTATCTGCCGCTGATGCGCCACCCCTTTTGCCGTTATGACTATGCGATCAGGCCGGGCCGCCCGTTCCACCGCTACGGGCTGGAGCAGCAGGCGGAAATCGTCCGCCACGCCTTTCTGTTGCGGCACGGCATGACGGTGAAGGAAAAGCCCCCGCTGCCGGTCTATGAGGCGCTGCTGCCGTTCCGATAAATCTGCTACATTCCCGCCATGCGCCTCCTCACCGCCCTTCTCCCGCTCACCGCCTTCCTCTCCAGCCCCGCGCTGGCGCAGGCGGAGCCACGCACCGGCCATTATTATCTACAGGGCGTGATGGAGACCGGCTCCGAACTCCTCCTCCGCCCCGATGGGCGCTTCCAATGGTACCTTTCCTACGGCGCGCTGGACCTGTTCGCGGAAGGCAAATGGAGTGAAAAGAACAACATCGTCACCCTGACCGCCGAAAAGACGAAGGATGTGCCGGAACCCGGTTTCCAGACCCTCGCCCTCACCGTCAAGGACGGAAAGCTGATCCCGCCCGACGGTCACGGCGCCTATATCCGTCCGAACTAAGCGACAGCCGCCTCCAGCAAGCGGATCGTCCCGGCCTCCGCATCGATCTCCGCCCGGCACCCCACCGGCAGGCTGAACTGGCTGGCGACATGGCCGAACAGCCCACCCTGAAAAGCGGGCACGTTCAGCGCGCCCAGATGCTGCCGCAACACTTCCGACAGGGTAAAGCCGCCATAGGACGCCCCACTCGGCCCGCAATCGGTGCACTGGCCGAACACCACCCCCGCCACTTTGCCCAGCACGCCGGATAACGACAATTGCGTCAGCATCCGGTCGATCCGATAGGGCTGCTCGCTCACATCCTCCAGAAACAGGATCGCGCCGTCGAAATCGGGCAGCCACGGCGTCCCCATCAGCGTCGACAGCACGGTCAGATTGCCGCCCAGCAACCGCCCGGTCGCCCGCCCCCCGCGAAAAGTCCTGATCCGCCCGCTGCGCTGGACCAGCCGGTCCTCCCGCCCTTCCGGGTTCCCCAATGTCGGCGTCGCCCCATCGAAGGCCACCGCCCGAAAGGCGTCCCATGAAAAACGTGGCCAACTGCTCGCGGCGTTCGGCCCATGGATGGTCACGAACCCCGCCCGCGCGGCAAAGGCCAGATGCAGCGCGGTGATATCGGAAAAGCCGATCAGCAGCTTGGGATTGGCCCTGATCTTAGTAAAATCCAGATGCGGCAATATCCGCGCGCACCCCCAGCCGCCCCGCACCGCGAACACGGCCCGCACATCGGCATCGGCGAACATCGCCTGCACGTCCGCCGCCCGATCCGCGTCCCGCCCC
>Ga0065704_10001704_pt1 | contig 11453 bp, 8 predicted proteins | sample SwiRhicommuniRL2_FD_59091 | JGI IMG/M metagenome (GOLD analysis project Ga0065704, IMG submission 59091) | Switchgrass rhizosphere bacterial communities from Rose Lake, Michigan, USA - RL2 v2 (version 2) | ecosystem: Host-associated > Plants > Roots > Rhizosphere > Soil | place: East Lansing, MI | reverse complement strand
TTGTGCTCGGTGATGTCGCGGATCGCCGCCGAGATCAGCGGGCCGTCCGCGGTGCGGATCGGGCTCAGGCTGACCTCGACCGGGAACTCGCGCCCGTCCTTGCGTCGCGCGTACAGTTCCAGCCCGGCCCCCATGGCGCGCGGGCGTGGCTGCGACGCGAATGCGTGCCGATGCCCGACGTGCAGCTGCCGATACCGTTCCGGGAGCAGCACTTCGACCGGTTGCCCGACCAGTTCCGCGCGCGAGTAACCGAACAGTGTGTCCGATTGCGAATTGGCGAGCACGATGATGCCCGCGGCGTCGACGATCACCATGGCGTCGGGCGCGGCTTCGAGCAGTTCGCGGAACGTCCGCGCGGCGTTGACACGCTCGGTGACGTCGCGGACCGCACTGATCACGACGAGCCCCTCGTCCGTGTGCAACGGGCTCAAACTCACCTCGACCGGAAATTCCTCACCGGACTTGCGACGCGCGAGCAGTTCGCTGCCGGCCGCCATCGGCCGCGTGTGCGGCTGCCGGAAGTACCCGGTGCGATGGCCGACGTGCCGGGGACGCAGCCCCTGGGGCACGAGCCGATCGACCGGACAGCCCTGCAGTCCGTCGCGCTCGTAGCCGAACAACCTTTCCGCATTGGAGTTGGCCAGCAGGATGTGGCCCGTCTCCCCGACCAGCAGCATGCCGTCGGGTGTCGATTCGAGCAGTTCGCCGTAACGGGCCTGCAGCAGCACCGACGTCCGCAACAGCCGAGGCTGCGTGACGTCACGGCCGACCCACAACAGATGGCCGTCCGCCTCGGCATCGAGGCGGCGCGTGACGAAATCGACGTAGAGCAACGAGCCGTCGCCGTGGCGGACCAGCAGTTCGCCTCGCGCGCCGCCCTGCTCCCGGGTCGCGTTTGCGAGATGCAGCAGATGGTCGTGACGGATGTCGGGCAGGACCAATTGCGACAGCGACTGGTCGATCGCGGCGCTGGCCGCGTGCCCGAGCACCCGCGCGGCGCTGGCGCTCCAATGCGACACTCGACCGTCGGCGTCGGTGACGATCAGCGCGTCCGGGGTGTGCTCGAGCACCAGACGATCGATCGCGCCGTGGATGATCTCCTCCAGTGAGGTCTGCCAGGCAGGCCGGCCAGACACCCGGGTCGGTTCAACCTGAAACGAACGCACCCTGCCGTGGCAGATCGGTGACGCCTACAGATTAGACTGACTCCAGACTCAAGGCGAGCCTTCGATCGATCGGGACGTGGCGATCAGGGGGCCCCGAAGTCGCCGGGGCGCCGGAGTGCGGACAGGACGGGAGGTTGCAGACGGCACGAGGCGCGGCGGCTGGTCGCAACCAACCTGCCGCGCCTTGCCGCGACCCCGCGGTCAGAGTGACCGGAGGTAGGCGACCAGGTCCCGGATCTGGGCCTCGGTCAGCCCGAGCGAACGTCGCGAATCGTAGGTCCTGACCACTTGCTCGAGCGTGGCGGCCGAGCCGTCGTGGAAATACGGCGGGTGCTGCCAGACGCCACGCAACGGCGTCGTTCGGTACTTGCCGGTCGCAGACCGCGAGGCATAACTCGGGAACTCGGGTTCGGCCATCGAATCGGCCGGCGGGTGCAGTCGGGAATTCGCGTCGGTGAACAGCGGCGCCACATGGCACGTGTCGCAACGCCCCTTGCCCTCGAACACCTTCTTGCCGCGCAAAGCTGCAGTGGCGTCGAAGCTGCCACGCGGCGGCGGCGGCGCGCGCAACGAGAGCTGGTAAGCCTGCAGCGCGGGCAGCTTGCTGCTGACCAGGTTGACCGTGCCGTTGGTGATGTCGAGGTCGAGCCGGCGGTCGCGGAACGTGCCGAGGCCGCCCATCTGCGTGACCGCCACGTACCGATTCCAGTACTTGATCCTGCCGCCGTCGCCCGTGAACGTGATCCGGTGGATGTCGGCGAGCCCGTACGCGGGCGGGATCACGACGGGCTTGCTGAGCCCGTCGATGTTGTGTCGCGGGTCGTACATGCCCGGCCCCCAGGACCGCAGCACCGCCTTCTCAGGCCCCTGCACCGCCGGCGACAGCGCGATGATGGCGCCGGGGTCGAGGTCACGGTTGGGCCAGCCGTCGAGACGCTTGCCGATGCCGGGCGCGAACGAGTCGTCGACCGTCGAATGGCACAGCGCACACGTGATCCCGACGCGCGTGAGTCGGTCGACGCCGCCGATCGGCTCGACGGTGCCCTTGAGCCCGACGACCGCGTCGAGCTTGAGCAGCGCGACCGTCGTTGCCGGGCTCTCGAGGTCGATCGTGCCCTCCCGCAAGGCGCGACGGACCGCCGCGGGAAGTGCCTCGACGTCGACCTTGAGCCCGACCGACAACGCGGTCAGCGGGTCGACCGAACTGCGGATGACCTCGTGCATGCGCAGCAGGTCGGTCCACTTGGCCTCGTCGCCAAAGGTGTCGTGTCGGAAGATCTGCTTGCCCTTGGCGACGAGCGCGGCGTCGAGGGCGTCCTGCGATGCGCCGGTGGTTGCGTTGCCGCGCTCGCCGGCGCCGGCGGCGACGGTCGTCACGAGGACGGCGGCGGCCAGCACGCGGGCCGTGACTCGTGTCCAGGCATGTCGTCGGTTGAACGTGCTCATGGTTCGTCGTCCTCGACGTGCGCCGCTGTCTCGGGCGAGCGCACGCGTGCCATCACTCCCGCGACGATGCGATCGCAGCGGGTGCCACCGAACTCGAACAGGTCGCGCTCGGCGAGATCGACGTCGCGCGCCAATGCCTCCCGCAACAGGCCGCGCGCGCGGAAGTAGCGCGTGCGCACCGTCGCTTGTGGCAGGTCGAGACATGCCGCAATCTCGTCGATGCCGAGTTCCTCGACGCTGCGGAGCACGAACACGACACGGAAGACTTCGGGCAGCTCGTCGACCTTGCGTTCGAGCAGGGTCCGCATCTGTGCCCGCATCGCCGCCTGTTCGGGACGTTCGAGGGTCGAGGGTGCCATCTGGTCGAGGCTCTCCTGGTCGGCGGGCGCAAAGATGTGCGCCACGTTGTCGCGACGGGCCGTGCGCCGGAGCCTGCCGAAGCATTCGTTGAGCACGACGCGCGACAGCCAGGTGCCGAGGCTCGCGTCGCCACGGAATTGCCGCAGATGGCGATAAGCCGTGACGTAAGCGTCCTGCAATGCGTCCTCGGCTTCGGCGTCGTCGCGCAGCGTGGCCCGGGCAAGCCGGAACAGCCGGCGGTTGTATCGGCGCAGGAGCGGCTCGAACGCAGCCGTGTCGCCGTCGATCACGCGTCGGACGAGCGTGTCGTCCGTGTCGTCGTCGCTGGGTGCGATTCGGGCGAGGGTGTTCACTTCGACGCCGCTCCCCCGAGCTTCGACTGCAGGTGCCGTGCGTGCTCGAGGTGGCTCACGAATGCCGGCCGGACCTGCACGAGCAGGTCGTGCAGTTCTTTGTTCTTCGCGTTCGGAATCAGCGTCTTGTCGAGCGCGTCGATGACCGTCTCGTGGTACGTGACTTCCTGCGCGACGTAGGCCTTGTCGAACTCGACGCCCTGCAGGCCGCGCAGCTTGGCGAGGTTGTCCTTGCCGCCCTGCAGCAGGCTTTCACTGGTCGGATTCGATTGCGGCGTGACGTTGAGCTTCTTCACGAGGGCGCCTGCCTTTTCGTTGACGCCGCTGTGGTCCACCACCATGCGCTCGGCGAGCGCCTTCACGTCCGGCGACTGCGCCTTGCCCGTGGCGAGCTTGCCCGCATCGATGTCGACCTGGTTCGCCGCGACGACGATCGCCGCAATCTGCGGGTCGGTCGGCGGCGTCGCGCCGGCATACGCACCGGCCAAGGGAGCAAGAGCGATCGTCGCCGCCACGAGCCATGTCGATGTCCTCATCGCGCCATCCTCCTTTCGTGCCGCTGTGCGCTGCGCAGCGGTGCGGATCGTAGTTTCCAGACATGGCATTGGATGTCACGACGTTCCGCGGCGTTCCCGCCGCGTCGGACGGTCGCCCCCCAAATGCAAACGCCCCGGGATACCGGGGCGTCTGGCTGGACTTGCGCAAATCGCGGCTCGCGCCGCCTGGGTCAGTGCTGCGGTGCCGGGCTGCCCGTCGGGGCATCGCCTTCGCCGCCGCGCCGCTCGCGCGGCTTCGAACCGGCCCCGGGCGTGCCGAGGTCGCGGTCTTCCCAGTCCGCGGGTGGCTTCGGATCCCGGCCGGCCATGATGTCGGCGATCTGTGACTCGTCGATCGTCTCGTACTTCATCAACGCGGCGGCCATGTTCTCGAGCTTCTCCATGTCGCGCGTCAGGATGTCTTTCGCCCGCTGGTAGTTGCTGTCGATGAGCTGGCGGATTTCCTCGTCGATGACGTGCGCCGTGACGTCCGAGACCTGCTTGTGCTGCGTCACGCTGCGGCCGAGGAACACCTCGCCCTCGTCCTCGGCGTAGGTCTGCGGGCCGAGCTTGTCGGAGAGGCCCCACTTCGTGACCATGTTGCGGGCGATCTCGGTCGCCCGCTCGATGTCGTTGGAGGCACCGGTCGTGACGTACTCGTGGCCGAACACGATCTCCTCGGCGACCCGGCCTCCGAACAACGTCGCGATGCGGCTCTCGAGCCGGCGCTTGCTGGTGCTGTAGCGGTCCGCCTCGGGCAGGAACATCGTCACGCCGAGCGCGCGGCCCCGCGGAATGATCGTGACCTTGTAGACCGGATCGTGGTCCGGCACGTTGAGGCCGACGATCGCGTGCCCCGCCTCGTGGTACGCCGTGAGCTTCTTTTCGTTCTCGTCCATGACCATGGACTTGCGTTCGGCGCCCATCATGATCTTGTCCTTGGCGCGCTCGAACTCGTCCATCGTGACCGTGCGACGGTTGGCGCGCGCCGCGAACAGCGCCGCCTCGTTGACGAGGTTGGCGAGGTCTGCACCCGAGAACCCGGGCGTGCCGCGGGCGATGATCGAGGGCTTGACGTCCTCGCCCAGCGGCAACTTGCGCATGTGGACCTTCAGGATCTGTTCGCGGCCGCGCACGTCCGGCAGCGGTACGACGACCTGCCGGTCGAACCGGCCCGGGCGCAGCAGCGCCGGGTCGAGCACGTCCGGGCGGTTGGTCGCCGCGATCACGATCACGCCTTCGTTGCCTTCGAAACCGTCCATCTCGACGAGCAACTGGTTCAGCGTCTGCTCGCGCTCGTCGTGACCGCCGCCGAGGCCCGCGCCACGGTGCCGGCCGACGGCGTCGATCTCGTCGATGAAGATGATGCACGGCGCGTGCTTCTTCGCCTGGTCGAACATGTCGCGCACGCGCGAGGCGCCGACACCGACGAACATCTCGACGAAGTCGGAACCGGAAATCGTGAAGAACGGCACCTTGGCCTCGCCGGCGATGGCCTTGGCCAGCAGCGTCTTGCCTGTGCCCGGCGAACCGACCATCAGCACGCCGCGCGGGATCTTGCCGCCGAGGCGCTGGAACTTGGCCGGGTCCTTGAGGAAGTCGACGATCTCGCCGACCTCTTCCTTGGCCTCGTCGACGCCCGCGACGTCCGCGAACGTGACAGTGACCTGGTCCTCATTGAGCAGTCGAGCGCGACTCTTGCCGAACGACATCGCCCCGCGGCCGCCCGCGCCGCCCTGCATCTGGCGCATGAAGTAGACCCAGACGCCGATCAGCAACAGGATCGGGAACGACGAGATGAACAGCTGCATCAGGAACGACTGGCGTTCCGGCGGCGCGGCGCTGAAGGTGACCCCGCTCTGCTGCAGCGTACCGATCAGCGCGGAGTTGTCGGTCTCGGGGTTGTAGACGACGAACTGCTCGCCGCTCGACCGCAGGCCGCTGATCTTGTCGCCCTGGAAGGTGACCTGGGTGACGCTGCCGTCCTTCACGTGCGACAGGAACGCCGAATACGGCATCTCCTGCACGGCGTGGCCGCGCGAGCTGAAGTTGCTCACGACCGTGGCGAGCACGACCGCGATGACGATCCACAGGACGACGTTTTTGGCCAAATCGTTCAATTCCCTGACCTCGGATGAGCCGCTGCGGTGCGTGCCGGGCCCGGCACCCTTGCGGTCAAAATCACACTACACCAATCGATACCCACGTGCCAGAACGTACACTTCGGCGCTGCGCGCCCGCGACGCCTTGGGCTTGCGCAGCTTCACGGATTCGAAACGCTCGCGCAGCTGAGCGAGCAGTGGCTGGAAGCCCCGGCCCTGGAACACCTTGGCAAGGAAGTCGCCGCCGGGTCGCAAAGTCCGACAGCCGAAATCGACCGCGAGTTCCACCAGCTGCATCGAACGATCGTGGTCGACGTCCGAGATGCCCATCATGTTGGGGGCGATGTCGGACATCACAAGGTCGACCTGCGCCGGCCCGACCATTCCGATCAGCCGCTCGAGCACCGCATCGTCGTTGAAATCGCCCTGCATGAATTCGACACGCGGGATTGCCGGCATGTCCAGGATGTCCATGGCGATGATGCGTCCCTTCCCGGCCAGGTCACGCGCCGCGTACTGGCTCCACCCTCCGGGGGCGGCGCCGAGATCGACGATCGTCATGCCGGGCTTCAACAGGCGGTCCTGCTTCTGGATCTCCTCGAGCTTGAAGACCGCACGCGAGCGCCAGCCCTCCTCCCGTGCCCGTTTCACATAAGGGTCGGATTCGTGCTCGGCGATCCAGGCGGCGGAGGACTTTGTGCGCTTGGCCATGCATGCGTTCGATCAGTGAAATCAGTGCGGATTGCCGCGAACTCGACGATCATAGCGGGCAGTCGCGACGGGGCCGTCGCCGGCGCGGCCAGCCGTGTGCCCGGCGGGACAAGTGCCCGCAAGCGCAGGCCTCGTCAGCAGCAACCTGCTTACACACCCACTCACCGGAAACCGCTCCCTTTCATGCTCACCGACGCCCAACGCAAACACCTGCGCCGTCTCGGCCACGACCGCAACCCGGTCGTGCTGATCGGCAACAACGGTCTCGGTCCGAACCTCGTCGCCGAGATGGACCGCGCACTCACCGATCACGAGCTCGTCAAGGTGCGCGCCCGCGTCGGCGACCGCGACCTGCGCGACGAACTGCTGGCCGAGCTCGCCACGGCGACCAAGTCGGAACTCGTGCAGCGCATCGGGCACGTTGCGCTCTATTACCGGCGTCATCCCGAACGACCGGAAATCCTGCTGCCCGACGGCTGAGTCGGCTGGAGTGTGCCGTATCGAGCGGTGGCTGGCGATCGGACCGCTCGATGCCCGCGATAGAGGGGAGGAATGAGAGTCTGGAGTCTAGAGTTCAGAGGCTAGAGTTCAAGTCCGGAGTCCGGTCGGAACCCTCACCCGCGCGTTGCGCGACCTTTCCCGCGCGCGGGAGAGGTGGAGCCTTCCGACGAGACCCTCGACCCTGAACTCTGGACTCTCGCCCCCTCACACGTACCGGACGCTGACGATCTCGTACGCGCGGGTGCCGCCGGGCACCGCGACCTCGACTTCGTCGCCCTCGGTCTTGCCGACCAGGGCGCGGGCGATCGGCGAGGTGATCGAGATCTGGCCGAGCCGGACGTCGGCCTCGGCTTCGCCCACGATCTGGAACACGATCTCCTCGCCGCCTTCCGCCTCGAGCGCGACCGTGGCGCCGAACACCACCTTGTCGGTCTTCGGCAGGTGCGAGATGTCGATGATCTGGCAGTGCGAGAGCTCGTGTTCGAGCTCCTTGATGCGCCCCTCGCAGAACGCCTGCTGCTCGCGTGCCGCGTGGTATTCGGCGTTTTCACTGAGGTCGCCGTGCGCGCGCGCTTCCGCGATCGCCTGGATGATGCGCGGCCGCTCGACCGACTTGAGACGCTTGAGCTCCTCTCGAAGCCTGTCAGCGCCCTTTGAAGTCAGAGGCTTACGCGTCATACCGAAACTTCCTTGTGAAGATCTTGCAGGCGATTCACGTCGACTTCCTGCAGGTGGTCGATGGCGTCGCAGGTCGAGAGCGCGCCGTTCAACGTCGTGTAGTAGGTGACCTTGCGGGCGACGGCCTCGCGGCGGATCGCGTTGGACTCGCGGACCGCCAGCTTGCCCTCGGTCGTGTTGACGATGAGGCTGAACTCGTCGTTCTTGATCATGTCCACGATGTTCGGGCGGCCCTCGCGCACCTTGTTGGTCCGGCGGCACTGCACGCCCGCCTGCTCGAGCGCGTCGGCCGTGCCGTGGGTCGCGACGATCTCGAAACCCTGCTTGACCAGACGCTTGCCCAGTTCGACGGCGCCCGGCTTGTCGCGATCGCGCACGCTGATCAGGCAGACGCCGCGCGTCGGCAGCGTCACGCCCGAGGCCGCCTGCGCCTTGGCATAGGCTTCGCCGAAGCTGCGGCCCGTGCCCATCACCTCGCCCGTCGACTTCATCTCGGGGCCCAGGATCGGGTCGGCGTCGGGGAACTTGTTGAACGGGAAGACCGCTTCCTTGACCGAGAAGAACTTCGGCACGCGTTCTTTCGTCAGCCCCAGGTCCGTGAGCGTCTTGCCGGTCATGACGCGGGCGCCGGCCTTGGCCATCGGCACGCCGGTCGCCTTCGACACGAACGGTGCCGTGCGCGAGGCACGCGGATTCACTTCGAGCACGTAGACGACGCCGTTCTGGATCGCGAACTGCACGTTCATGAGCCCGACGACGTTGAGCGCGAGCGCCATGCGCCGCGTCTGGTCGCGGATCTGGTCCTGCAGCGCCACACTCAGGCTGTTGGGCGGCAGCGAGCAGCTCGAGTCGCCCGAGTGCACGCCGGCCTGCTCGATGTGCTCCATGATGCCGCCCACGTAGACCGCCTTGCCGTCACAGAGCGCGTCGACGTCGACCTCGATCGCGAGGTCGAGGAAGCGGTCGAGCAGCACCGGGCTGTCGTTGGAGACCTGCACCGCGTGCGTCATGTAGACGCGCAGGTCGTCCTCGCTGAAGACGACCTCCATGGCGCGGCCGCCGAGCACGTAGCTCGGGCGCACGACCAGCGGGAAGCCGATTTCCGCGGCGAGACGCACGGCCTCGTCCTCGGTGCGCGCCGTCCGGTTGGGCGGCTGACGCAGCTGCAGCTTCTCGACCAGTTGCTGGAAGCGCTCGCGGTCCTCGGCGACGTCGATCGAGTCGGGACTCGTGCCGATGATCGGCACGCCGGCCTCGCCGAGCGCCTTGGCCAGCTTGAGCGGCGTCTGGCCGCCGTACTGCACGATCACGCCGTACGGCTTCTCGACGTGCATGATTTCCATGACGTCTTCGAACGTGAGCGGTTCGAAATACAGGCGGTCGGACGTGTCGTAGTCCGTCGAGACCGTCTCCGGGTTGCAGTTGACCATGATGGTCTCGAACCCGTCCTCGCGCAGCGCGAGCGCCGCGTGCACGCAGCAGTAGTCGAACTCGATGCCCTGGCCGATGCGGTTCGGGCCACCGCCGAGGATCACGACCTTCTTGCGGTCGGTCGGCGCGGCCTCGCACTCCTCCTCGTACGTCGAATACAAGTACGCGGTGGAGGTCGAGAATTCCGCGGCGCAGGTGTCGACGCGCTTGTAGACCGGGCGCACGCCGAGTGCCTGACGGCGCTGGCGCACCTCCGCCTCGGTCGTGCCGAGCACCTTGGCGAGCCGGCTGTCCGCGAAACCCTTGCGCTTCAACTGGCGCATGCGCGGTTCGGTGAGTGCCTTCAGCCCGTCGGCCGCGACGACCGCTTCCTCGCGGACGAGGTCCTCGATCTGCACCAGGAACCACGGGTCGATGCGCGAAGCACGGTGGACTTCGGCCATCGACAGGCCGCCGCGCAGTGCATCGGCGACGTAACGCAGCCGGTGCGGCCCCGGCATGCGCAGTTCCTCGAGCAATGCGTTGCGGGCATCGTCGTCGGCGAGCGGCGACGTGAGGACCGGGGTCAGCCCGTCGATGCCGGTCTCGAGGCCGCGCAGCGCCTTCTGCAGCGATTCCTGGAAGGTGCGGCCCATGGCCATCACCTCGCCCACCGACTTCATCTGCGTCGTGAGCCGCGTGTTGGCGCCCGGGAACTTCTCGAACGTGAAGCGCGGGATCTTGGTGACGACATAGTCGATCGTCGGCTCGAACGAGGCCGGCGTCGCGCCGCCCGTGATGTCGTTGCGCAGTTCGTCGAGCGTGTAACCGATCGCGAGCTTGGCCGCGACCTTGGCGATCGGGAACCCCGTGGCCTTCGACGCCAGCGCCGACGAGCGCGAGACGCGCGGGTTCATTTCGATCACGAGCATGCGGCCGTCGACGGGGCTGATCGCGAACTGCACGTTCGAGCCGCCGCACTCGACGCCGATCTTGCGCAGCACCGCGATCGAGGCATCGCGCATCAACTGGTATTCCTTGTCGGTCAGCGTCTGCGCCGGCGCCACCGTGATCGAGTCGCCCGTGTGCACGCCCATCGGGTCGAGGTTCTCGATCGAGCAGATGATGATGCAGTTGTCCGCCTTGTCGCGGACCACTTCCATCTCGAATTCCTTCCAGCCGATCACCGCCTCCTCGAGCAGCACTTCGCTCGTGGGCGAGGCGTCGAGGCCGCGCGCGACGATCTGCTCGAACTCCTCGCGGTTGTAGGCGATGCCGCCGCCGCTGCCGCCGAGCGTGAAGGACGGACGGATCACGGTCGGGAAGCCGATCTCGGCCTGGATCGCGAGCGCCTCTTCCATGCTGTGCGCGACGCGCGAGCGCGGGCATTCGAGCCCGATGTCGCGCATGGCGTTGCGGAAGAGCTCGCGGTCTTCCGCCATGTCGATCGCATCACGCGAGGCGGCGATCAGCTCGACGCCGTGCTTCTCGAGCACGCCTTCGCGCACGAGGTCGAGCGCGCAGTTGAGCGCGGTCTGGCCGCCCATCGTCGGCAGCAGCGCACTCGGCTTTTCCTTCTCGATGATGCGCGCGACCGTGCGCCAGTTGATCGGCTCGATGTAGATCGCATCCGCCATGTCCGGATCGGTCATGATCGTCGCGGGGTTCGAGTTCACGAGGATGACCCGGTAGCCCTCTTCGCGCAGGGCCTTGCACGCCTGCGCGCCCGAATAATCGAACTCGCAGGCCTGGCCGATGACGATCGGGCCGGCGCCGATGATGAGGATGCTGTCGAGGTCTGTGCGCTTGGGCATTCGGGCAGTGGCTCCGGTGGGGACGGTCTAACGCGGCGACGGGGTCGGTCAGACCGTCTTGCGCAGCGGCGCCTGCACGCCCTTGCGCAACATGGACTCGACGAACTGGGAAAAGAGCGGCACGAGGTCACGCGGGCCCGGGCTCGCTTCCGGGTGGCCCTGGAAGCTGAACGCCGGTCGGTCGGTGCAGGCGATGCCCTGCAGCGAGCCGTCGAACAGCGAGCGATGCGTGGGCTGCACGTTGGCCGGCAGGGTCGCCTCGTCCACGGCGAACCCGTGGTTCTGCGACGTGATCATCACGCGCCCGGTGGCCAGCTCCAGCACCGGGTGGTTCGCGCCGTGGTGGCCGAACTTCATCTTGATCGTGCGTGCACCG
>Ga0065704_10000914_pt1 | contig 11453 bp, 16 predicted proteins | sample SwiRhicommuniRL2_FD_59091 | JGI IMG/M metagenome (GOLD analysis project Ga0065704, IMG submission 59091) | Switchgrass rhizosphere bacterial communities from Rose Lake, Michigan, USA - RL2 v2 (version 2) | ecosystem: Host-associated > Plants > Roots > Rhizosphere > Soil | place: East Lansing, MI | reverse complement strand
CATCCGCGCCCATTTCGTCACGCTCCAGACTGCCGACCGTCATCCGTCCAAGCCGCATCCTTCCATGCTGCTGACGGCCATGGCCGACGCGGGCGCCGTTCCTGAAACGACGGTGATGATCGGTGACACCAGCTTCGACATCGATATGGCGCTTGGCGCGGGAACGCGCGCGCTGGGCGTCGGCTGGGGCTATCACACGCCCGGCGATCTGATCGCGGCGGGGGCCCATAGCGTGGCGATGGACAGCGAAGAATTGCACGGCCATATCCACGCGCGATGACCGACCTTCCACCGATCCCGCCCGTCGACCCTGAAAGCGTCGCCCGTCAGCGTTTCTTCGCTATGGGCCTGTTCCGCCTGTCCGGGGCGCTGCTGGTGATGTTCGGATTCCTCATCCTGATGCAGCGTTTTCACTGGGTGCAGGACGGCAAGGCGAAGGCTATGGGGTCGATCTTCGTGATCGTCGGCCTGTTCCAGTTCGTCATCGTGCCGCGTCTGCTGCTCGCCCTGTTCAGAAAGCCGCCGCAATGAAGCGTTTCTACAAAGATGTGGCCATCGTTCCGACTGAGGACGGCCATGCGATTCAGTTGGACGGACGCCCGGTGCGCACGCCCGCCCGCGCCGCGCTGGCGGTGCCCAATGCGCAACTGGCGAAGGCGATCGCCGACGAATGGCGGGCGCAGGGGGACATGATCGACCCGCGCTCCATGCCTTTCACCGGCCTGTCGAACGGCGCGATCGACCAGATCACTCCCAATCGGGAAAGCTTCGTCGCGGGCATCGCCCATTATGGCAGCACCGACCTGCTCTGTTATCGGGCGGAGGGGCCGATCGAACTGATCGAGCGGGAAGCCGCAGCCTGGGGGCCGCTGCTCGACTGGGCGCAGCGACGCTATGATGTGCGATTCACGGTGACGCAGGGCATCATCCCGGTCGATCAACCGCCGGAGACTCTGGAGCGGCTGGCCGGGGTGGTTGCTGCCTTCGATCCGTTCACGCTGGCGGGCCTCTCCACGCTCGTCACCCTGTCCGGCTCGTTGATCTGCGGTCTTGCCATCGTAGAGGGCGGGCATGACGCCGACGTCATCTGGACCGCGTCCGAAATCGACGAAGCGTGGGAGGTCGAGCAATGGGGCGAAGATGCCGACGCTGCCGCTCGTTCAGCGCGGCGGCGGGGTGAATTCGCCATGGCGCGCGTTTTTTGCGAGCTGGCCCGCAACTGATCCGCCAAAAGGGAAGCCGAGCGCTTCCCCCGCCCGAAAATCAGGTGACGCTACCCGTGATCTTGTCGGCATAGAGCAGCCGACCGGGACCAACCAGCCCAATGAACTGCGGCAGCATATGGCGCGCCAGAGCGAAGCAGCCCTCGCTGCGGCCGACCTTACCCCAAGTCGCGATATGCTCTTCGCTCACATAGTCGGCGCCATGGACGACGATGGCGCGCATTTCGGCATTGTTATTCTGTGGGTCGAGGCCATTCAGCCGCATCGCGCGGCCATGCTGGCCCTCATAAATCTCACCCGTCTTGAAAGCACCTGAACAACTGGCCAGGGAGTTCGGCTCGTTGGAAAAGCTCTGGAGCCAGCCGGAATGGCCCGGATCGGAACCACGGCCATGGGCGACCAAGTAGGAACTGGATTGCCCGCCGATCAGGTCGACGACATGGAAACGCAGCTCACGCGATGGCGCGTTGAAATCGGCCAGCGCCACCCGGTCACGCAACTCGAATCGATGGCCATGCTGGTCCAGCGCGGCTTTGGCCCGTTCCAGCAATTGGGCATAGGGCTGCTTCGCCAGCGGCGTGGCTGCGACAGGGCGCGGGGTCGCGGGAACAGGGGGTTTGGGCAGCGTTTCGCCCAGCGACGCTGCGCGTCCGACGCTATCGGCGAGAAACGAAAAAGCCAGCCCGCTCAAAGCGAGCTTTGAAAAACTACGACGATCCATGACTCGCAATATAGCAAAAGGATCGGCCGCGTCCAAGGGCGAGGCGCATTCGCCCCGCCGCTTGGGCTGCCCGACCAGCCCGAAATCGGCCTCAGTCGGCCCCGTTGGACGACTCGTCCGGGCTGAGGCGCGCGGTCATGCCGGTGGCGGCGGCGTCATCCTCGATCTGCTGCTGTTCGGACACGGTGGGCGGGGCCAGAGGCTTGGCTTCTGCGGTGTCGTTGGTCGGTTCGGGCAGCGGAGCGACTTCCGGTTCGTCGACGATGACATTCTCGACCGGCGGCTCGACCAGATTGTTGGTTACAGGCGCCTCTTCCTCCTTCTTGCCGCAGGCGGCGAGGGCGAGCGCTCCGGTCAGCGCGATAAAAGCGAGCTTACGCATGAAATCAGTCCTTGGATGCGATAGTGGGCGCCGTAGCGGCGGTGGGGTCGGCGCGGCGGCTGGATGCCTCGATCTTCTCCGCGAGCAGCTTGTCCCAGCCATAGGGGTCGGATCGGAAGCTCATCGTGCCATTATTGCTGGCAAAGGCGGTCCAGTAGAGCAGATAGACCGCCACCTCCTTGGGCAGCGACACGCGCTGCGTCTTGCCGGTGTCGATCAGTGACTGAATCTTGCCGTTGAGGTCGGGATTGCTGGCCACCATCAGTTCCGCCAGCGGCACCGGCTTTTCAAGGCGAATGCAGCCATGGCTGGCCAGCCGGTCATAGCTGGAGAATTTCGCGCGCGACGGCGTGTCGTGCAGATAGACGGCGAAGGGGTTGTTGAAGTCGAATTTCAACCGGCCCAGCGCGCTGTTGGGTCCGGCGGGCTGGACGATTCGTTCGCCCGTTTCGGGGGTGCCGACGATCTTATACCCCTGACGGGCCAGCGCGGCGCGCCCCTTCGGCCACAATTCGCGCTTGGCGATGGAGGCGGGGACGTTCCACGGCGGATTGACCACGATCGAATGGATGCTGGACGACAGCATCGGGGTGGCATTGTCGGGTGATCCGGTGACGGCGCGCATCGAACTGATCGGCTGGTCGCCCTCGAACACGGTCAGCACGGCGGCGGCGATATTCACCTGCACGCGGTTGACCGGCAGATCGCGCGGCATCCAGCGCCAGCGTTCCATATTGGCCATGATTGCGGCGATGCGATCCTCCACCGGCACGTTCAGTTCCTTCAGCGTGCGCGCATCCAGCAGGCCGGTGGGGTTCAGGCCATAGCGGCGCTGCGCCCGTTGCAGCACATCGCCCAGCTTTTCCGTCGCGGTGACGGCCTTGTCCTCTATGGCGATGCGTTTACGCACGGCGTCGGGCGCGGACTGGGCGGTCAGCGTGGCCCATCCGCCCGAATCGCGAATGCGCTCATAATTGGCCAGGCCCTTGCGCAGGCCGTCATAGCCCGCATAGGGCGGCGTCAGGCCATTGGCCCATTGCGGTAGCCGATCCTCGCTGATCGCTTTGGCCAGGCCGGGACGCGGGTCGATGGGGGTGGGGCGCAGGGCCCAGATGTCCAGAAAATCCGCCCGATCCACGCGCCCGGTGCCCAAAGCCCGCGCCCGGTCGATCACGGCGGAAAGCAACGCATCGCCCTGCAAAGGCCGCGTCGCCTTGTCGCGCGCCATCAATCCCTGCTCCGCGCCGCCCTTCAGCCAGTCGTTCAACCAGCGCTCCTGCGCGGCCGAAAGGGGCGGCAACGGCACGGGCGGGGGCGTCACGATGGCCGGTGGCAGCACGACCGGCGGAGCGGGCGCAGGCAGCGTCGGCGCGACAACCGGCGGCTGGGCCAGAGCGAGGGTCGGGGCCGGAGTGGCGGCGGCCAACAGGGAAATTGCGGAAATATGGATCAAATCGGGACGCTTCATGCTGGACCAGATAGCGCAAACACCGCATCGTTCAAACTCGAAGATAGCGGAAAAGATGATGCTGCACGTCGTTCACCATCCTGCCTATGTCTCTCCGGCCACAGAAGGCTCGCCTTTCCGCTTCGATAAATACGGATTGGTGATGGAGGCGCTGCGGGAAAGAGGGGCTTCGATGACCCTGCACGCCCCCGATCCCATGCCCCGTCACTGGATCGAGGCGGTGCATGACCCTGCCTATGTGGAGGAGGTCGCGACGCAGCAGGTGCCCCGCGAAAAGGAGCGGCGGATCGGCTTTGCCGTGACGGAGCGGGTTTCGCGCCGATCCATCCTGTCGCCGGGCGGAAGCTGGCTGGCGGCGAAGCTGGCGATGGTCCATGGCTATGCCGCCAACGCCGCGGGCGGCAGCCATCATGCGCTGCATGACAGCGGGGCTGGCTATTGCGTGTTCAACGATCTGGCCATCGCGGCCCACCGGCTGATCGCGGAAGGGGATGCGCGGCGCATATTGATCCTCGATCTGGACGTGCATCAGGGCGACGGCACGGCGTCGCTGATGGCGGGGCGAGGGGACGTGTTCACCCTGTCGATCCACGCGGAGAAGAATTTTCCGGTGCGCAAGGCGCGCTCGACGCTGGATGTGGGGTTGCCGGACGGGACAGGGGATGAAGCCTATATGGCGGCTCTGTTGGCGGCGATGCTGCCGGTGCTGGATGATTTCGGGCCGGACCTGATGCTCTATCAGGCCGGGATCGACCCCCATGCGGAGGATCGGCTGGGGCGGCTCGAACTGAGTGATGAGGGGCTCGGCCGACGCGACCGGGCGGTGATGCGCGCGGCGCGGGAACGGGGCATTCCGCTCGCCAGCACGATGGGCGGGGGTTATGGGGCGGACCGGATGGCGGTCGCCCGGCGCCATGCGGATTGCATGATCCGGTTGGCGGAAGAGAATGAGCGGGGATAAGGGACTGCCCTTCAGCAACCTCAGTCCGCCGGACGCGATGCCTTTTCCGCAATGCCCGACACGCCTTCGCGCCGGTCCAGTTCATCCAGCACATCGTCGAGTGTGATGTCGAGGTCGGCCAGCAGCAGCATCAGGTGAAACAACAGGTCCGCGCTTTCGCCCACCACCCCTTCACGGTCGGAGGCCATCGCGGCGATCACCGTTTCCACGGCTTCCTCGCCTACCTTCTGGGCGATCTTGCCGCGCCCTTTGGCGGATAGCTTGGCCACATAGCTCTGGGAAGGGTCGGCCTGCCGCCGCTGGCGGATGGTCTGCTCAAGATCGAAAAGGGTCGCGCGCATGGCGCCATCAAGCGCCGCGCGCGCGACCCGTCAAATGAAAACTTACTTCTTCTTCCGGCGGGCGACGAAAACCCGCGCGCCCAGCACAGCGGCGCCCAAGCCGAACAGCGCCATCTGTTCTGGCTCAGGCACGGGCGTCGGGGTGCTGCCTCCCGAAGAGGAACCGCCCGACGAGCTTCCACCGGAAGAGCTGGACGAACCGCCGCAAGTCTTGCCGAACCAGCAGCCCCATGTCGCATTGGCGGGCGCCGCCGCGCCCATCAGAGCCGCCACGCCGACTGCCAGAAACATCTTATTCAAGTTCATCTTTTTTACCCCCTGTATCGGTTGAGCAACTACCGGNAAGGATGCAGGCACCGTGCCAAATCCGTGAAATTCAATCAGGGCTGGTCTAACAGGGTTAACGTAANCCTGCGGCTGTTGGTTAATGTCAATTAACCCGACATTTTTGGCCAAAAAGNACCCGTCAAAAGGCGCGGACGGCCACGCCTGCGGCTGCGAGCGCTTGATGCGCTTCAGCAATAGTATGTTGACCAAAGTGAAATATGGAGGCGGCCAGCACGGCGCTGGCATGACCCTCGATCACACCCTCGACCAGATGATCGAGCGTGCCGACGCCGCCGCTGGCGATCACCGGCACCGACACGGCGTCGGCGATGGCGCGGGTAAGGGCAAGGTCATAGCCCGCCTTGGTGCCGTCGCCGTCCATCGATGTGACCAGCAATTCGCCTGCGCCCAGTTCCGCCAGACGCACGGCATGTTCCAGCGCGTCGATGCCGGTCGGCTTGCGGCCGCCATGGGTGAAGATTTCCCAGCGCCCGTTTTCGACCCGCCGCGCATCGACGGAGCCGACTACGCACTGGCTGCCGAAACGGTCGGCAATGTCCGCCACCACTTCAGGCCGGGCGACGGCGGCGCTGTTCACCGCCACCTTGTCCGCGCCCGCCAGCAGCAGGGCGCGGGCATCGTCCGGACTGCGCACGCCGCCGCCGACGGTGACAGGCATGAAGCAGACCTCCGCCGTGCGGCGCACGACGTCGATGATGGTGCCGCGTGCCTCATGGCTGGCGGTGATGTCAAGGAAGCAAAGCTCGTCCGCCCCTGCCGCGTCATAGAGTTTGGCCTGCTCGACCGGGTCGCCCGCATCGCGCAGGTCGACGAAGTTGACGCCCTTGACCACCCGGCCATTGGCGACGTCGAGGCAGGGGATGACGCGGGTGCGGACGGTCATCTTTACGCCGCCGCCTGCGCGATCGCCAGCGCGGCCTTCAGGTCCAGCCGCCCGTCATAGAGTGCGCGGCCGGTGATGACGCCCTCGATCCCTTCATCGGCATGGAGGCTGAGGACGCGAATATCGGCGATGCCCGCCACGCCGCCGCTGGCGATGACAGGAATGGCGGTTGCCCGCGCCAGATCGACGGTCGCTTCGATATTGCAGCCCTTGAGCATCCCGTCGCGGCCGACATCGGTGAAGAGCAGGCTGGCGACGCCCGCATCCTCGAACCTGCGGGCCAGATCGACCACCGGCATGTCGGACTTTTCCGCCCAGCCGTCGGTCGCGACGAAACCGTCCCGCGCATCGACAGCGACGACGATGCCGCCAGGAAAGTCGCGCGCGGCGGCCTTCACGAAGGCAGGATCTTTGAGGGCCGCCGTGCCGATCACGATGCGCGACACGCCCAGGTCGAACCAGCGTTCGACCGCCTCGCGATTGCGAATGCCGCCCCCAAGCTGGACATGGCCGGGGAAGGCCGCGACGATCGCCTCTACCGCTTCCGCATTGACCGCATGACCCGCAAAGCTGCCGTCCAGATCGACCACATGCAAATGCTGCGCGCCCGCCTCAGCGAACAGGACAGCCTGCGCGGCGGGATTGTCGCCATAGACGGTGGCGCGGTTCATGTCGCCCTCCGCCAGACGGACTACCTGTCCGCCCTTGAGGTCGATGGCAGGGAAAACGATCAGGCTCATGGACGCCATTCCAGAAAACGGGACAGGAAGGAAAGGCCGTANGACTGGCTCTTTTCCGGGTGAAACTGACAGCCGATGANGGTGTCNCGCGCGACGGCGGCGACCATCGGNCCGCCATGGTCGGTGANGGCGGCGATATGCGTCGGTTCCGTGGNCTCAAAATGATAGCTGTGCAGGAAATAGGCCTCGCCCGCTTCCAGCAGCGGCGGAGAGCCCGACAAAGTGACGTCGTTCCAGCCCATGTGCGGCACCTTGACGGCGGTATCCCGTGGCTCGATCAGCTTCACCGTGCCGGGAATCCAGCCAAGCCCGTCATGCCGCCCGAATTCCTCGCCCGCATCGGCCAGCAGTTGCATCCCCACGCATATGCCCAGAAAGGGGATGCCGCGCCGATGCACCGCCTCATTCATCGCATCGACCATGCCGGGGATCGCGACCAGCGCGTCGCGACAGGCGCGGAACGCCCCTACGCCCGGCAGGACGATGCGATCGGCCCTTGCTACCACTTCGGCGTCGGCGGTGATGACGGCGTTATCCGCTCCCGCCTTGCGCAAGGCGTTATGCACCGAATGAAGGTTGCCCGCGCCATAATCGATCAGGGCAAGGGTGGTCACAGCATCCCCTTGGTCGATGGGATGGCGTCGGCCTTGCGCGGGTCGATTTCCACCGCCTGCCGTAAGGCGCGAGCCAGCCCCTTGAAGCAGCTTTCGACCACATGATGGTTGTTGCTGCCGTAAAGATTTTCGATGTGCAGCGTGATGCCCGCCGCCTGCGCGAAGCTGTGGAAGAAATGTTCGATCATTTCCGTGTCCCACTCGCCCAGCCGCTGCACGGTGAAGGGCACCTTGAACACCAGCCAGGGGCGGCCCGAAATGTCCAGCGATACGCGTGTCAGCGTCTCGTCCATCGGCGAATAGACGCTGCCGTAGCGCGAAATGCCGCGCTTGTCGCCCAGCGCCCTGGCGACGGCCTCGCCGATGGCGATGGCGGTATCTTCCGTCGTGTGGTGCTGGTCCACATGCAGGTCGCCGACCGTCTTCACATTCATGTCGATCAGCGAATGGCGGGAAAGCTGCTCGATCATATGATCAAGGAAGCCGATGCCCGTCGAAACCGTGTAGACGCCCGTGCCGTCCAGGTTGACGGAGACGTCGATCTGCGTTTCCGCAGTGTTGCGTTTGATAGTGGCGGTGCGCATGGCAGCGCCCTATACCGAAGTGGGGGCGCGTTGCAATGTGTGCCGCCACACTTGACCCGCGCCGCCGCGCCGTTAGGACATTGGCGCATGAGCGACGACCTGCCTGACAGCCTGATTCCCTATGACGAAATCGTGCAGGAAGCCCTGCGCGCCGTCGTCGGCCGCGTATTGGGCGAAATCGAGCGTTCGGGCGGCCTGCCCGGTGCGCATCATTTTTACATCACCTTCAAGACGCAGGCGCCCGGAGTCGATATCCCGCGCCATCTGGTCGAGCGTTTCCCTGACGAGATGACCATCGTCCTCCAGAATAAATATTGGGATCTAAAGGTCGGTGACGATGCCTTCGGCGTCAGCCTGACCTTCAATCAGGTCGCTGCGCATCTGTTCATTCCTTTTGCTGCGATCACGGCTTTCGTCGATCCGGCGGTGAATTTCGCGCTTCAATTCCAGGTGCAGTCTGATGGCGCGCCGGAACCGCATGAGGAAGCGGAAAATGACGCGCCGCAGGTGATCAGCGAAGACGGCTCCAACGTCGTCACGGTGGATTTCGGCAAGAAGAAATAAGGGCTTGGTATTTGGAGAGCCTGCCCTACATCGGGATTTGATTGTTGCAATCAATTCTCAATAGGGAGCCTTCCCCATGTCCTATGCGCAAACGCCCGCTACCCGCACCGAAACCGACAGTATCGGCGCGATCGAAGTGCCAGCCAGCGCCTATTGGGGCGCCCAGACTCAACGCAGCATAGAGAATTTCCCCTTCGGCGCGGACGAACGCATGCCGTTGGGCATCGTTCATGCGCTCGCCATCGTGAAACAGGCCGCGGCGCGGGTGAACAGGGCGCATGGCCTCGACTCAGGCCTGGCCGACGCCATCGAGGCGGCTGCGGCGCAGGTCGTGGCGGGGGACCATGACGATCAGTTCCCGCTCGTCATCTGGCAGACGGGCAGCGGCACCCAATCCAACATGAACGTCAATGAGGTGATCGCCGGGATTGCCAACGAAGCGCTGACCGGCCAGCGCGGCGGCAAAAGCCCGGTCCACCCCAACGACCATGTGAATATGGGTCAGTCGTCCAACGACAGCTTCCCGACAGCTCTGCACATCGCGGCGGCGCGGGCCGTGACGGGCCAGCTTTTCCCGGCGCTCGACCGACTGCATGAAGCGCTGGATGCGAAGGCGAAGGCGTGGGATGGCATCGTCAAGATCGGCCGCACCCATTTGCAGGACGCGACGCCGCTGACGCTGGGGCAGGAATTTTCCGGCTATGCGCATCAGATTTACCGGAGCCGCAAGCGGATCGAACCGGCGACGATGCATGGCATGACCGCTCTGGCGCAAGGCGGCACGGCGGTCGGCACCGGCCTCAACGCACCTGCCGGCTTTGACGTGGCGGTGGCGAAGGAGATTGCGGACCTGACCGGCCTGCCGTTCCGCACCGCCGACAATAAATATGAGGCGCTGGCCTCCAACGATCCCCTGGTCCACCTGTCCTCGACGCTGGCGACGCTGGCGGTGGCGCTGACCAAGATCGCCAACGACATCCGCCTGCTGGGCAGCGGCCCCCGTTCGGGTCTTGGTGAACTGGACCTGCCCGCCAACGAGCCCGGCAGCTCGATCATGCCGGGCAAGGTCAACCCGACCCAGTGCGAGATGCTGACCATGGTGGCCGCGCAGGTCATCGGCAATCATCAGGCGGCCACGGTGGGCGGCCTGCAGGGGCATCTGGAACTCAATGTCTTCAAGCCGATGATCGGCGCCGCGGTGTTGCGGTCGATCCATCTGCTGGCGGTGGGCATGGACAGCTTTGCCGAACGCTGCGTCGAGGGGCTGGAAGCCAATGAGCGGCGAATCGCCGAACTGGTCGACCGTTCGCTGATGCTGGTGACGGCGCTGGCCCCGGAGATCGGCTATGACAATGCTGCGAAAATCGCCAAACATGCCCATGCCGAAGGACTGACTCTGAAGCAGGCGGGGCTGGCGCTCGGTCTGGTCGATGAAGCCACTTTCGACCGGCTCGTCCGGCCGGAGAATATGGTCTGATCCAGATCAGCATGGCGGAACCGCCAACGCTGCGATACATTATGGTCTTATGAGGAAAAAAGTCCCGACAGAACCGCTGGTCACCGTCCGCCCGCCCCGCAAGGCAGGACTGTTGCGGAAAGCGGCGCGGATCGGGGCGACGGTGGTCGCGGCGCGAGTCGCAGCCGACACCGGCAAGAAGGGCGTCATTGGCCTGGTGGCCGGGGCAGGGGTGAAGCGGCTTATCATGCGTTATCCGGCGGGCGCCCTGTTCGTGACCGGCGCCTATATGGCCGGAAAAATCTATGAGGCGCGGCGCGATGCCGCCCGCAAGCGCAAGGCGCTCCCCGACGACAGCGCCGCACCGATATTGATCGACGCGGCGCGAAAAGCCCGCAAAGGCTGACCCGCGCAGCAGCCCTCTTGCCGAATCGCGACAAGAACGCCACTAGCGGACATGGCCGATAGCAATTCCATCGAAACGCCCGATTTCAAGCGGCGCGGTGTCCTGTTCGTTCTTTCCTCGCCCTCTGGCGCAGGCAAGTCCACCATCGCTCGCAAACTTCTCTCGGCGGAACCCGACCTGAAAATGTCGGTGTCCGCGACGACGCGCCCGATGCGACCGGGAGAGGTCGAGGGCAAGGACTATCATTTCGTCGATCTGGAAGAGTTTCGCCGGATGACGGCGGATCATGAATTTCTGGAATGGGCGCATGTCTTCGGCCAGCGCTACGGCACGCCGCGCGCTCCGGTGGANGAAATGCTCAAGTCGGGCCGCGACGTGCTGTTCGACATCGATTGGCAGGGCGCGCAGCAATTGCATCAGATCGCTGGCGGCGATGTGGTNCGCATATTCATCCTGCCGCCTTCGATGGAAGAACTGGAACGTCGCCTGCGCGGTCGGGCGACCGACAGCGACGAAGTGATCGAAGGCCGCATGGCCCGCGCCAATGGCGAAATCGCGCATTGGGACGGCTATGATTATGTGCTGTGCAATGTCGATGCGGACGATTGCTTTCAACGGGTGCAGACCATCCTGCACGCCGAACGCATGAAGCGCAGCCGCCAGACGGGCCTGATCGGCTTCATCCGGCGGCTCAGCCGCTATCATCAGGAGGATTGAGGGAAGCCTTTATCCCTCAAATCCCGCCGGGTCCGCCCAGTCGGG
>Ga0065704_10071368_pt1 | contig 11456 bp, 9 predicted proteins | sample SwiRhicommuniRL2_FD_59091 | JGI IMG/M metagenome (GOLD analysis project Ga0065704, IMG submission 59091) | Switchgrass rhizosphere bacterial communities from Rose Lake, Michigan, USA - RL2 v2 (version 2) | ecosystem: Host-associated > Plants > Roots > Rhizosphere > Soil | place: East Lansing, MI | reverse complement strand
GTTGGCCGGGTTATCCACCGACTCGAAGTAGTTCCAGGCCGCGAGGTTGCCCACCAGCGGTTTGGTATCGATGCCGCGCAGCTCCTCTTCACCAACCGAGAAGGCCACGACCGGCACGTCGGTGGCTTTTACGCCCTGGTTAGCCAGCTCTTTGTAGAACGGCACGTTAGAGTCGCCGTTGATAGTGGAGACCACCGCGGTTTTGCCTGCGGCAGAGAATTTCTTGATGCTGGCCACGATGGTCTGGTAATCGCTGTGGCCGAACGGGGTGTAGACCTCTTCGATGTCTTTATCCTGAACCCCTTTCGAGTGCAGGAAGGCACGGAGAATTTTGTTGGTGGTGCGCGGGTAGACGTAGTCAGTGCCAAGCAGGAAGAAGCGCTTCGCCGCCCCGCCGTCTTCGCTCATCAGGTACTCCACTGCCGGAATGGCCTGCTGGTTAGGCGCTGCGCCGGTGTAGAACACGTTGGGTGACATCTCTTCCCCTTCGTACTGCACCGGGTAGAACAGCAGGCCGTTCAGCTCCTCAAACACCGGCAGAACCGATTTGCGTGAGACCGAGGTCCAGCAGCCGAAGACCGCCGCCACCTTATCCTGGCTTAACAGCTGACGGGCTTTCTCGGCAAACAGCGGCCAGTTGGAGGCGGGATCCACCACCACCGGCTCCAGTTTTTTGCCCAGCACACCGCCTTTGGCGTTGATTTCGTCGATGGTCATCAGCGCCACATCTTTCAGCGGCGTTTCAGAGATCGCCATCGTGCCGGAGAGCGAGTGCATGATGCCGATCTTGATGGTGTCGGCTGCCTGCACGCTGAAACTCATCCCCATGGCCACCACGGAGGCCGATAAAGCAAAGGCTTTTAACAAGGTACGACGATGCATAATTTTCACTCCTGAAAAACAACGCTGTGCGAAATCGTCCGTTACGGCATGGACGCAGAAAAAGCATTCAGGAAAAGACAGAGCAAAAAGGATGCCAGAACGAAAAAGCAGTGGGATCAGGGGGCTGGAGAGGGTTTTAAACGCAGGGGCGGATCAGAATGGCACAGCGTTGCACTTAATTAATGCAACGCTGTGGAGAAACGGTTACCAGACTTCGCTGGCGATCTGTGTGACCAGGCGCACCTTATCCCACTGCTGGGCTTCGGTCAGGGAATTGCCCTCTTCGGTAGAGGCAAAGCCACACTGCGGGCTGAGGCAGATCTGCTCTTTCGCTACGTACTTCGCCGCCTCTTCCAGGCGCGCTTTCACCCCTTCCGGATTCTCCAGCTCGCCGCTTTTGGTGGTGATCAGCCCCAGCACCACCTGCTGCTTGCCGGGACGGACAAAGCGTAACGGGGCAAAGTCACCGCTGCGATCGTTGTCGTATTCGAGGAAGAAAGCATCGACGTTGACGGTACCAAACAGGATTTCGGCCACCGGCTCGTAGCCCCCTTCGGAGATCCAGGTCGAGCGGAAGTTCCCGCGACAAACGTGCAGCCCGATGGTCAGGTCGTCCGGTTTGCCTTCCAGCGCCTTGTTCAGCACGCGGGCATAGGTGCGCGCCAGCTGGTCCGGGTCATCACCGCGCTCACGGATCTGACGACGCTGATCGTCGGAACAGAGGTAGGCCCAGACGGTGTCATCCAGCTGCAGGTTGCGACAGCCTGCGGCGTAGAAGGCGTGAATGGCGTCGCGCCAGGTTTGCGCCAGGTCGTCGAAATACACATCCAGATCCAAATACACGGTGGCATCGATATCCTTCCGCCCGCCGCGGAAGTGCAGCACGCTCGGGCTCGGGATGGTCATCTTCGGCTGGGCGTTGCCGCTGACGCTCTGGAGGTAGCGGAAGTCATCCAGCATCGGATGGCTGCCGAACCCCAGCTTGCCGGTGACGCGCACCCCGTGGGCTTTGGTCTGGACGCCGTTGAACTGGATCCCCTGGTTCGAGTCATAACGCTCCACGCCCTGCAGACCGTCGAAGAAATCAAAGTGCCACCAGGCGCGGCGGAACTCGCCATCGGTGACCACGTTTAAGCCGCAGGCGCACTGCTGCTCTACCACATGGCGAATCGCCTCGTCTTCTACCGCACGCAGCTGCTGCGCGTCGATCTCACCGCTGGCGAACTTCACCCGCGCCTGTTTGATAGCGTCGGGACGTAAGAAACTGCCTACCACATCGGCACGGTTCGGGGCGTGTTGTCGCTGCATGCTTATCTCCTTTTAACTGCCGCCAGGTAATTGCCGACAGTGATAATTCATTATTTGAATATTTGGACTTCTGGATGGCTATATGTCCAAAAGATGTCACAGCGCCCGCTTCACGGCAAACGAGAAAAATTCATGGTTGTTGAAAAAAATTCATGTTGAGCGAAGAGACAAAAAAATACCGCCAGAGACTGGCGGTAAATGCTTGCATGGATAGATTTGTATTTTGCTGTCTACGGTTCCGGTAATCCATACCGGACTGCGGATCTGAACCAGGTTAGCATGGGGAGGATAAATGAAGGTTAAACGAGGCGTGGGGACAGGTCGGGATGCTTGTTTCACCTATGGTGCTCAAGCATCCTCATTGGGATATTCAGTATTGATTATTGGCGCATATAGGTAGCTGGGTATAACCGGGTTTGTTAGCCATATAGAGCGGCGCACAGGTTGGCTTTTTCTGCTGCACTGGCGTTGATATTTCTTCTTTAATTTCCGACACCTGCGATGGACGAGGTTTATTGGTTCTACTTGTTTTCTTCACCGCCGGAGCTTTCTTCACTGCATTTGGCTCAACTGAGTCATTGCTTCCGCCATAACCTGAACAAATTTTCTGCGATCGACTTAAGCTTCCATCATTGCAGACAAATTGCCCGCTGGTTGTGCAATGTGAAATGCCGCCTTTTGCCCCAGAGCACGGTTTACGACCGCGTGCGGCTTCAGCATGAGAGATTGTCAGCAGCCCAAGCGTAATGACCAATAATATTTTTTTCATCATTCAATTCCCTATAATTTGTGCGCCAATAATATCCATCTTAGGTGCTTGCTCAAGTTTTTCTTTTTAAAGTCATGACATAGCAAACAACTTAGGGCGCGATGACGAATGAAGGTCAAGAAGGTTGCGTGCGGCGTTATTGATAGCTAGTTAAAGACAACATGGGTGCGGATAATTGATGCATCACTGTGCACTTGACCCTATATAACGAGCCATCATCCAGACGATAAGGCAGGCCACAACCGGCACCAGCCAGTCGAGCAGGCTTGCCACATTCCATACCTGCCAGTCAAACCCGCCCCACCACGGCATGTTGGCGCGCTTACCCTGGCCAAACTGGGCGATCCAGCGGTATTCCGCCTGAGTCTGTTCCCGGGCGATAAACCAGAGCGAACCCAGCGCACCGCCGATGCCCCATCTGTTCCATCGCAAGCCACAAAGGCACTGGAGCGTCACGGCGGCTAAGGCGTGCAGTAGAGGAGAGAAATCCATTATCGTGCCAATTGTTTATCGTTCATTTATGCTTTTTCCAGCTGATCGCCATACCCTCGCAATCAGGCGTCACTTTTTTGAAGCCAAACTTTTCGTAGAATGCGGGGACATCAGCTACAAGGGAGATATAGGTTCCGTCCCAGGCGTTTTGGCTCAGCCATTCCATGATATGTTCCATGATGGCTCTACCCAAGCCCTTACCCTGGAAATTCGGATCGACAGCGATATCCACGATCTCAAAATTCACTGCGCCATCGCCGACAACTCTTCCCATTCCTACGGGTATGCCCTCGTGAAGGATGTGGACAGCGTAGCAGCTTGAAGGGAGGCCTTTTTTCGCTGCTTCCAGGTTTCGGGGTGAAAGCCCGGCGATAGCGCGCAGACGGCAAAAGTCCTCGGCAGGTAAATATGTTTCGATGATTTTAAATTCATCTGTCATGGAGATTACTCAAAAATTAAAGAGGTTACTTTAAAGAATCATTTAGGCTTTAGCCTACCATTTGATTTCACCCATACGTAGAGGGGCCGAAATCGGTATGCGAGGAATCTAACAAAGAAAAAAGGGCCTCATGTCTGGCTCCGTTCACAACATGAAAAGCCCCTACGCTCAGTCTCAGATTCATCAACACAAGTTCGATAAGCGAATCATACCCGCGCCAAACGCGACACAGTTTTGTTAAATGAGTAATAGCTCACATTTCACTCAGGGAAATGTACTCCAAATGTACTCAAAAGTTAGCTAACCATAGTCGATTATGTGATATTTCCGTTAGTTCATTCACACATCAATGCTTCATTGTTCCTATGTTTTCTTACGAATACAGCAAACGAAACTACCCTAGCCTCTAGACGCCCCCTATAACTTCATAATCATAAATCAATGCGACTCCCACACGCCCGGAGTACTGCGTCAGTGGGTAGTGATAACCGACTTCAGCAGTACTGATAAGACAAAGGACTGATGAAGTCATAGATAGGGAGTTTGGTAAGATGTGGCTGTCGATCAAGGACAAGATGAGTGCTAAACTTATCCACCCTTAGAATTAACTGATTTTTAAAATGTTCAAGCTATTCGCCAAGTACATGTCTATCGGCATTATCAATACCCTAATTCATTGGGTCGTTTTCGCTATCTGCGTTTACATTTTTAATTCAACCCAAGCGTTAGCTAACTTCTCAGGTTTTATCATAGCCGTGAGTTTTAGCTTCTTTGCAAACGCCAGATTCACATTCAAAACTCATACAACGCCCATGCGTTACATGCTTTATACCGGCTTCATGGGCACCTTGAGCGCCGCTATTGGTTGGGCTGCTGACAGATCGGGATTAGCTCCGATATTAACACTTTGTGCTTTCTCAGCAATCAGTCTGGTTTGTGGATTTATCTATTCGAAATTCATTGTATTTAGGGATGCGAAATGAAAATTTCTTTGGTCGTTCCGGTCTTTAATGAAGAAGACACCATACCTATTTTCTATAAAACGGTACGTGAACATCAAGAGTTAAAGCAATATGAAGTTGAGTTAGTCTTCATCAATGACGGTAGTAAAGACAGATCTGAGGCAATAATCAATGCCTTGGCGGTATCTGATCCGTTAGTTATGCCAATGTCATTTACTCGAAATTTTGGCAAGGAACCCGCATTGTTTGCCGGTCTTGATTATGCCACAGGTGATGCGATTATACCGATTGATGTCGACCTTCAGGATCCAATTGAAGTTATCCCTCAATTGATTAAGAGATGGCAAGAAGGTGCTGATGTGGTACTTGCTAAACGCACCGATCGCTCTACAGATGGTCGTTTAAAAAGGAAGAGTGCCGAGTGGTTCTATAAATTACATAACAAAATAAGCAATCCCAAAATTGAAGAAAATGTTGGTGACTTTCGCTTGATGTCTCGCGAAGTGGTAGAAAATATTAAACTTCTTCCTGAGCGCAACCTCTTTATGAAAGGTGTTTTAAGTTGGGTAGGAGGGCGTGTTGATATCATTGAGTATGCCCGCGCCGAACGTATTGCAGGTAGTACGAAGTTTAATGGTTGGAAGTTGTGGAATTTAGCTTTAGAAGGCATAACAAGTTTCTCAACCTTCCCTCTAAGAATGTGGACTTACATTGGGTTGGCTGTTGCAAGCCTTTCTTTCATATATGGTGCATGGATGATTATAGATACGCTAGCATTTGGTAACCCGGTGCGAGGATATCCGTCTATTTTGGTTTCCATTCTCTTCCTCGGTGGAGTACAACTTATTGGCATAGGTGTATTAGGTGAATACATCGGCAGAATATATGTAGAAACAAAGCAACGACCAAAATATTTACTTAAGGACAAGAACAATGCTAAGTAAATTAAACCACAAGACAATTTACGCTATGTGGGTAATTGGAGGGCTATATATATTGCCCCTCATTGCAATTAATAGCCCATACTATGATGACATTGGAAGGTCTGTATATGGTTATTTTTCATGGGGTATAGATGGCAGACCATTATCTGATCTTATTTTTTGGATATTAGATATTGGTGGACCCGCTACCAATATCGCACCTTTTCCGCAAATAATTTGTATTCTGATACTGACATCACTTTGTTACTTGCTCCACTTACAATTTAACCCTCAACACAAATTGGGATGGCTGATTTTCACACCGATTTTTCTAAGCCCTTTTTTCGTTCAGAATATTGCATTCCAGTTCGACTCTGTAACAATGGCATTTTCAGTTCTCTTTGCTTGCGTCCCTGTATTTATGGCTAACAAAGGCTGGTTAAAGCTATTCTTAAGTTCCGCTATCTGTATAACTCTGTCCCTTTGTTTTTATCAGGCATCACTCAGTGCATTTATTGGTGTGATATGTATTTATGTTATTTTTGAATTAAATAATGAAACAGACCCTTTAAAATTGCTTTCCGCGGTTAGTGCTGCGGTAATAGGTATGGGAGTTGGATATACCATTTATGCAATGCTAGTTGTGCCAACTTTCGTGACAAGTGATTATGCAAATGGATATAACCAACGGATCGAGGGGTTAGCGGACCTGGCAAAAAACATCGAGATGACTGTAACAGTCTTACGTGGATTGTTATCAGGATTAACTGGGGTAATATATCTAACCATATTTGCGTTTTCTTTGGCGGGAGGGCTGTGTTTGGCATTCCGCATACTAAAAAAGAGCAATCATTTTTTCAAAAAAATCATTAATCTGGTATTACTAGCGCTGTCCATAATCGTAATGCTCATTTGCATACCAGGGCCGGGCATAGCACTGAAGTCTATGCCTATTGGACCTCGTGTTTTTATAGGTTTCGGATTCTTTATGTCTGGCATGTTGGCAATGTCATCTTTTATTTGGAAAGATAAAGTTCACCGCACAAACTTTCTAAGCATCATCCTTTGTATTGTTTCTTTTTCTTTTATTGCCACCTTCTCCAATGCGACAAAATCACAGGATAAGCTCACAGAAAAGATTATCAGTGAAATTTCATTGGAAATTTATAATGTTGGATTTGAAAAAATTAAAACAGTTACTATTGACGGTCAGATGTTGTATACGCCAGTAGCTCAAAAAGCCATAGCCAAATACCCATTATTGCGCCAGCTTATACCCGTATATTTTAACGGATCACTTGCATGGGGAGTAGTAAAAATGACCGAATATTATATTGGTTATCCTCAACCGCCTCTGGATCGACAAAATGAAATAATCGCCAATATATGCAACATGAAAGAGCTGTCAAATGGTGGATTATATAAAACCTATTTCAAAGATGGAGACTTAGTTATATCGTTCTCTTTCCGCAAATGTCACTAATTTTAACGCCCTCTATACGAGGGCTTTACTTCAATTTACTGGCTTGATAATTTCGCAATCTTAGCTTTGATATTTATCAACACCGACTGCGCATGTAAACATGTTAATATTCTAAGTTGAAGTTGCTGTTTATGTTAAGTTAATTTTTCAAGCTTATCGACTGGGTGAAAGTGAAAGTGTAGCTACGTGAATAATTGGGCCGTATCCCGCTGCAAATATTGTAGAATTTAAGGATTCATTTTGGGGAGGCGTTTTGGGGAAGAAAAAACCGGGCATTGCGCCCGGTTCTGTTTCCAGCCTGAAAAGCCCTTACGAACTCAACCCGCGATTCACCAGCATCGGCTCAATCTTCGGATCGTGCCCGCGCCACTGGCGATAAAGCTCCGCTAAATCACTACTGTTCCCACGGGACAAAATCGCCTCGCGGAATTTCTGTCCATTTTCGCGGGTCAGGCCGCCCTCTTCCACGAACCACTGATAGCCGTCGTCGGCCAGCATTTGGGTCCACAGATAGGCGTAATAGCCTGCCGCGTAGCCGCCACCGAAGATATGGGCAAAGTAGCTGCTGCGATAGCGCGGTGGTACGGCGGTAAGATGAAGCTGCTCGCGCTCAAGGGCGGCGGTTTCGAAGGCTTCGACATCCTCAGGAGCCTCGCTGGCGGTCAAGCCGTGCCAGTTCATGTCCAGCAGCGCGGCGCTGAGCAATTCGGTCATGTCGTAGCCTTTATTAAACTGGGTGGCACTGACCATTTTCTCGCGCAGAGCGTCCGGCATCGGCTCCCCGGTCTCATAGTGGCGGGCGTAGTGGGCAAAGACCTGCGGATGGCTGGCCCAGTGCTCGTTAATTTGCGACGGGAATTCGACAAAATCACGCGGCGTGTTGGTCCCGGAGAGCGTGGCGTATCGCTGGCTGGCAAACAGCCCGTGCAGGGTGTGTCCAAATTCGTGGAACAGGGTGATCGCATCATCCCAGGAGAGCAGCGCCGGCTGGCCTGCCGCCGGTTTTTGATAGTTGCAGACGTTATAGATCACCGGACGCGTCCCGAACTCAAAGGACTGCTCGACAAAGTTCCCCATCCACGCCCCGCCGCCTTTGGAGTCGCGGGCAAAAAAATCCCCGTAGAACAGCGCCATGCCTTCTCCGTTGTGATCGAAGATCTCCCACACGCGCACGTCAGGATGGTAAACCGGGATATCGCTGCGCTCGACAAAGGTAATGCCGAACAGCTGGGTCGCCGCCCAGAAGACGCCGTCGGTCAGGACTCTGTTAAGGGCAAAATAGGGTTTAACCTGGGATTCATCCAGGGCGTACTTCGCCAGTCGCACGCGCTCGGCGTAAAACGACCAGTCCCAGGCCTGCACCTCAAATCCGCCCTGTTCGTCATCAATCACCTTCTGAATATCGGCCTGCTCCTGCAATGCGCGCCCGCGCGCCGCCGGGACGATGCCGCGCATAAACTGCAGCGCAGCGTCGGGAGTTTTCGCCATCTGATCGGCAATTTTCCAGCTGGCATAGCTGTCGAAGCCCAGCAGTTCCGCCTGACGCGCCCGCAGCGCCACCAGACGCCGTACCAGATCGCGGGTGTCATTGGCATCGTTTTTCTGCGTGCGCAGCCAGCCGGCTTTGAACAGATTTTCCCGGGTCTGGCGATCGCGCAGCTGTTGCAGGGCCGGTTGTTGGGTGGTGTTCAGCAGCGGGATCAACCAGCGATCGCTAAGCCCCTTATCCGCTGCCGCCTGCGCGGCCGCGGCCTGCTCTGCCGGGCTGAGCCCATCCAGCTGGTGGAGATAATCCACCACCATCCCGCCCGCTTTATCGGCCGCCAGCAGACGCTGGTTAAACTGGCTGGTAAGGGTGGCTGACTCTGTATTGATCGCTTTCAACTCTTGCTTTTCCGCCTCGCCCAACCGGGCACCGGCCAGGATAAAACGCTGGTGCAGCTCCTCGATCAGGCGCAGGGACTCCGCGTCCGGGGCCATCGTCTGCCGCGCGTTATAGACCGCATCCACCCGGGCAAAAAGCGCGTCATCCAGCCAGATATCGTTGGACAGCGCCGCCAGTTCGCTGGCGATGGCTTCTTCCAGCTGCTGCAGATAATCATTGGTGTGCGCCGAGGTCATGGCAAAGAAGACGTTGCTCACCCGGCCCAGCAGGCCGCCGCTGTGCTCCAGCGCCAGCACGGTATTGGTAAAGTCCGGGGCTGCCGCAGATCCGGCAATCGCGGCGATCTCCTCGCGCTTCTGGCGGATGGCCTCGTCAAAGGCCGGGCGATAGTGGCTGTCGTCGATCAGATCAAAATGCGGTGCCTGGTACGGCAGCAGGCTGCTTGCGAAAAAGGGGTTAGTGCCAGACATATCAGACTCCTGAATACGATGAATTTCACCAGAGTAGGCCAGCCCGGCAGTCGCTGCAATCTCTGTCACCTGAAGGGGGCGAAAAGTCGCCTTACTCTGCGTCAGATCACATGCTATGGTAGTACAACACAAAAAGCGTTGAGGAACAGTGAGATGATTATATTAGTTACCGGGGCGACAGCGGGTTTTGGTGAAAGCATCACGCGTCGCTTCGTCGCCAACGGGCATAAGGTGATTGCCACCGGCCGTCGTCAGGAGCGTCTGCAGGAGCTGAAAGAGGAGCTCGGCGACAGCATTTTGACCGCGCAGCTGGACGTGCGTAACCGCGCATCCATTGAAGAGATGATTGCTAACCTGCCGGCTGAGTGGCGCGACATCGACGTGCTGGTCAACAATGCCGGGCTGGCGCTGGGCCTTGAGCCAGCGCACAAAGCCAGCGTGGAAGACTGGGAAACGATGATCGACACCAACAACAAAGGCCTGGTCTATATGACCCGCGCCGTACTGCCGGGCATGGTCGAGCGCAACCGCGGGCATGTGATTAATATCGGCTCCACCGCCGGCAGCTGGCCTTACGCGGGCGGCAACGTCTACGGCGCCACCAAAGCCTTTGTCCGTCAGTTCAGCCTAAATCTGCGCACCGATCTGCACGGCACCGCTATCCGCGTGACGGATATCGAGCCGGGTCTGGTTGGCGGAACCGAGTTCTCCAACGTGCGCTTCAAAGGCGATGATGACAAAGCGGGTAAAACCTACGAGAACACCACCGCCCTGACGCCGGATGATGTCACCGAAGCCGTCTGGTGGGTGGCGACGCTGCCGAAACACGTCAATATCAACACCGTTGAGATGATGCCAGTCAGCCAGAGCTTTGCCGGTCTGAGCGTCCATCGCGGATAATCTGTCCGGACCTGGCCTGCGGGCCAGGTCTGGGATGCCCGGCAAAAGAATGGTAGTATATACCGGTTACTTCTCTGAGAAATCACATCCAATGGCCGCTGAATCGCAACTTAATCCAACTCAACCCGTTAATCAGCAGATTTACCGTATTTTGCGCAGCGACATTGTGCATTGTCTGATCCCACCGGGAACCCCGCTCTCTGAAAAAGAGGTGTCGGTCCGCTTTGATGTCTCCCGCCAGCCGGTTCGCGAAGCCTTCATTAAGCTGGCGGAAAACGGCCTGATTCAGATCCGCCCCCAGCGCGGCAGCTACGTGAATAAGATCTCCCTCACCCAGGTGCAGAATGGCTGCTTTGTCCGTCAGGCCATCGAGTGCGCCGTGGTGCGTCGCGCGGCAAGCCTGGTGGACGATCATCAGTGCTATCTGCTGGAGCAGAACCTGCATCAGCAGCGCATCGCCATTGAACGTAAGCAGCTGAATGATTTTTTCCTGCTCGACGACGAATTTCACCAGAAACTGGCGCAGATTGCGGGCTGTCAGCTGGCATGGGACACCATTGAGAACATCAAGGCAACTATTGACCGGGTGCGCTACATGAGCCTGGACCACGTCTCGCCGCCGGAGATGTTACTGCGTCAGCATCACGATATTTTCAACGCACTGGAAAAGCGCGACGCCGATGGGGTGGAAAAAGCGATGACCCTGCATCTGCAGGAAATTGGCGAGTCGGTGCAGTTAATCCGTCAGGAAAACAGCGACTGGTTTAGCGAAGAGTAATGATTCCGCATCCCGTCGAATGCCCGGGATGCGGGGATTAATTTAGCGCACCACTAGTACCGGAATTTTGGCATAGCGTAATACCGATTCGGCATTCGAGCCCAGCAGATGTGTCGTTACGCCCGGCTTTTTCGAGCCGATAACAATAATATCGAACGCCCCTTC
>Ga0065704_10071365_pt1 | contig 11463 bp, 8 predicted proteins | sample SwiRhicommuniRL2_FD_59091 | JGI IMG/M metagenome (GOLD analysis project Ga0065704, IMG submission 59091) | Switchgrass rhizosphere bacterial communities from Rose Lake, Michigan, USA - RL2 v2 (version 2) | ecosystem: Host-associated > Plants > Roots > Rhizosphere > Soil | place: East Lansing, MI | reverse complement strand
CTGCAGGCGGCCGGCAATCACCTCGGCTTCTCGACGTGTCGAGTACTTGCCGATACGTACGCGGAACGTGCGAGCGGCGCCGTTGGGCGGCGTGGTCACAAACGAGGGATATCCTTTGCCGGCCAATCGAGTGGCGATCGTCTCGGCTTCGCGACGATCGTTGACCGCCGCCACCTGCACCACGAACCCATTGCCGGTTGGTTCGCCCGAGATGCTTGCGGACGCAGGCGCCACATTGGCTGCAGGAGCTGGCGCAATCCGTCTCGCTGGTTCGCGTTTCGGAGCGACTGGTTTCGGAGCTACCGGCGGCGCACTCTTCGGCCTCAATTTCTCCTCAACAGGCTCCTGTCCCTCGAGGCGGCTTGGATAAGTGAGCGTCTCCTGCGCGGCGACCGGCGCATTGCTTGTAACCGCCGCTGCCGGCGCCAAGGGCACTGCGGGCGTCGCACCGGACGTCGGGTCTGTCGCCGCTTCGACGGCCGCCTCGAGCGCCGGATGCTGCGCCCGAACTCCGCGGCCGACCATGACACCACACAGGAAAATGACGACCGCGACGACCGTCGAGGCCATGAAGAGGAAAACGAGCTGTTTGCCGTTCAACTGGATCTCGTGCAGGCCTTCGTCCGCTGCCATTAGTTGAGGTGGCTGAATTCTAACACGCTACCGATTGTGTGCTGCGGTGTTTTTTGCGCCCGGCGCCACTAAGTCTTACTGCGCGGGTAGGGCCGCGAGCAGGCGTCGCGCCTCGGTGTTCGAGGGCTCGCGGGTCAGGACCGTCTGAAGCTCAGTCCGTGCACCGCCGACGTTCTTGGACTGCATGTAGGCTTCCGCAAGCGTCACTCGTGCATCGGTTCGGTCGTCGCTCCAGATAGAGATTTTCAATTCGTCGATCGCGTCGGCGATCTGGCCGGCACGCAGGTACAGCCGTCCGAGCAGCAGATGCGCCTCACGTTCATACGGCGACAGATAGATTGCACGACGCAGCTCTGCGATCGCATCCGCATCGCGCTCGGCTTGATATAAGCGGCGTCCACTCTCGAGGTGAAAGGCCGCCACGTCGCGCTGATCCCGCTGCTCGGCGGCGGCGATCGCCTCCTCGATTCGGGGCGAACTCGCCGCATCGAGCTCGGATTTGACGCGTTCCAGGTTCGGCGGAACGACGCTCGCACCCGTCTGCTTCTCCCACTCGGCATACTTGGACGAAAGACGCTTGGCAAGATCACGTTCCCGCTGTCCCTCCGCCGCATTTGCCGATACCTGAAGTGCTACTCCCAGCACCCAATGCGCTGCATCGTCGGCCGGACTGCGCCGAACGGCCTCGCGCAGAAAGCGAACCGCGGTCAACGTATCGTGCGCGAGCCATGATGCGTACCCGAGATTGAATGCGAGATCGGGGTCATTGGGATCGACCGTGAGCGCCTGACCAAAGAGATCGGCTGCCGATCGATCCGGCGATCGCGCTGTTGACCGCAGCTGCGCGACGCCAGCGTTGTTGAGGAGCGCCGGATCTCGTTGCTCCCGATTCAGTGCGGTGAACCGATCAATTGCTTCGTCGTACCTGCCGAGGCTCATCGTCGACAAGGCAGCGCGAAAGCGGGCGTGGCGCGATAGCGAGTGGTTGGAAGGAACCTGCTGAACGATATCGAGGGCCTGCCGATGCTCGCCCTGTTCGGTGTAGACGTTCCACAACGCGAGACGTGCCTGCTGAAAATCCGGGGCGTAACGGAGTGCCTGCTTGAGAAACACGATCTGTGTGGATGGGTTCTCCGCGACAGCGCCTTTGATGTACTCTTCGAAGGCCGCAAGCGGCGGGTGCCCACGCTCCATCTCGCTCATCGGCACGGCCGAATCTGGCAGCACGCGCCTGGCCGCGCGCGCGAAGATTTCAAACAGATCCGTCAGCGGACCGGTTTCGCTGATGTCCGGAAACCGGCGTCCAGTGTCGAGACGTGTTGGCCGCGCGTGAATCGTCAGCGAGGTGCCGTTAACCGCAAATGACCCGGTGACGACCTGCTCGGCGCCGACGATCTGGGCAATGCGGATGATGGTCGCGTCGCTGAGTTTGTGTGCTGCCGGCACCCGCAGGTGCTCGAATGCACGCAGCCGGTCGTCCCGCGACAGCGCCTCCGCGCCGAGTGCGGTGAGATCTTCGGTGAGGACGGACGCGGCGCCTTCGCCGAGCCAGTCATAACGCGCCTCGTGCGTCTCGTTCTCGAAGGGCATGACCAACTGACGCGCGCCGATGGAAACGACTGATTGTGCGTAGGTGGTCGTTGTCATGCAAAATTCAAAATTCAAAATGCACACAGCAAACGCGACGCACAGCCGCAGTACTCCGCGTTTGCTTGTTGAATTCTGCATTTTGATCGCGAATTCAGATTATCCCGCCGCGCGGGCGGGCCTGATAAGCACCGACATCAGGCATTGCCCTGCTCCTGTAGCCCGACACTGCTCGGTGCCGACCTCGACGTCCAGATTGAACAGGTACATGAGCCGGCGTATTGCCGAGGCGTAAAACTCGCAGAGCGGCTGCTCGCTGCGGTCGCGGACTTCGCAGAAGATGGACCCACGGATATCCACAGCGCCTCGGCCCTTGCGCCACTTGACGATCGCGCGGCTGCCGCGGTACGTCGTTCGAATCATGTTGCGGGCAACGCGCATCACCAAATGGACGCGCAACCACGCCGGCGCCGCCCGGATGATCGCTCGCTTCAGGCCCGACAGTTCCGCCACGGTCCACTCGGCGGTGTATTCGCCCGCCCGGCCGGCAATAAGTCTGTAGGGCTCGCCTTCCTGCCGCAGAAAACTCAAAACGGCGGCAAGGGGAGCCAGCCCGATACGGCCGTCCCGCAGTCCCGACGGATTGAGCCACGCTTCGTAGAATTCAAGGCGGGTGGGGAGCAGATCCGCGATGCCCTGGTGAAGGCTCGCGACGAGCAGGCGTCCGATGCCGGCTTCAATCATGCGCGGGAATTTCTGATAACGTACTCCTGACCAGCTGAACGTTTGAAGCGTACCGCAGCGCAACTCCAATCGCAAATCGACAATCACGGATCAGAAATCACGAATCGCGAATGATTCTCCCTGTTCAAGAGGAACTGCGCGCGCACCTCGCGCGTTTGCTGACGACACTCTATTCGCTGGACGAGTCGTCACGCCCGGCAATCGTGCTCGAGTATCCGCCCAAGCGCGAGCTGGGCGATTTGGGCACCCCGGTGGCGTTCGAGCTGGCGCGCCGGCTGCGCAAGGCGCCTGGGGCGATCGCACAGGAAATCGCGGAGGCGTTTGGCTCCCTCCACGGGGTTCGCCGTGTGGCGGCGGCTCCAAACGGATACCTCAATTTCTTTCTCGAACGGCGCGATTTCCTGATCGATCGCGTGACACCGGGGCGACTCGCCCCGCCACGCGCGGCTTCGGCGAAAGCGATTGTCGAGCACACCGCTATCAATCCCAATAAGGCCGCGCATATCGGCCACCTCCGCAACGCGGCACTTGGCGACACGCTCGTACGCGTCTTACGGTTCCGCGGCGTTCCTGTCGAAGTGCAGAACTACATCGACGACACTGGCGTCCAGGTGGCCGACGTCGTTGTCGGTTTCCGCGCGCTCGAAGGCAAGACGCTGAATCAGATTCGCGAGGACGCGGAGTCGACGCGATTCGACTACTACTGCTGGGATCTGTACGCGCGCGTGACCGAATGGTACGAAGAAAACAAGGAACGCCTCGCCATTCGCGCCGAAACGCTTCACGACATTGAGCACGGCGGCAAGGAGAATGCCGCGATTGCCGCGTTCATCGCTGATCGCATCGTGCGCTGCCATCTCCGGACGATGGGGCGGATGAACGTTGATTACGACCTGCTCACGTGGGAAGGCGATATTCTGCGTCTGCAATTCTGGGCACACGCGTTCGACGTGCTGAAAGCCAAGGGCGCCGTCTACCTGCAAACCGAAGGGCGACTCAAGGGCTGCTGGGTGATGCCGATCCAGGAGGATCTCGACGGAAATCCCAAATCCCAAAACCCAAATCCCAAATCCAAAGAGCCCGTCGAATCCCGAACCCCGAATCCGGAATCCCGGCCTGAATCCACCGAAGACGAAGAAGAACGCGAAAAGGTCATCGTCCGGTCGAATGGCGTCGTGACGTACGTCGGCAAGGACATCGCCTACCAATTCTGGAAACTTGGACTGCTTGGCAAGGACTTTCAATACCGTGTTTTCGAGAGTCGGCCGGAGCGTCCGCTGTGGGCGACGTGTACGAGTGGTGGGCAAAGTAATCATCCACTGTTTGGTGGTGCCGCGTACGTGTACAACGTCATCGATGTCCGGCAGTCCTATCTGCAGAAGCTGCTGAAGCAGGCGCTGATTGCGGTCGGCCACCCGGAAGGCGCCGAACGTTCGCATCATTTCTCCTACGAAATGGTGGCGCTGTCCCACGCAACGGCGCGTGAGCTTGGCTATGCGCGATCAGCGGATTCGGAAGAGGCGAAACGTCCGTTCGTGGAGGTGTCAGGCCGAAAAGGCCTGGGTGTGAAGGCCGACGACTTGCTCGATACGCTCATCAAGTCGGCCGAACGTGAAGTCGGCGCCCGCAATCCGGAACTCGACGAGCACGAACGCGATCGCATCGCACGGACGATCGCGATCTCCGCGGTTCGCTACTTCATGATCAAGTTCTCGCGGGGCAAAGTGATTGCCTTCGACCTCGAGGAGGCGCTCAGCTTCGAGGGCGAGAGCGGTCCGTACATCCAGTACGCCGTCGTTCGCGCCAATAACATCTTCCAGAAGCTGCGCCAGCGTGACAGTCTCGACGAAGCCGCCCTGCTGGAAAGTTTGAGTAACGTCGCTGCTGGAGAGCTCGATGGCGCCAGCGGCAGCCATGAGCTGTGGTCACTCGTGCTCGATGCGTCGCGACTCGACGAAATTGTCGAGCAGGTGATCCGCTCGCTGGAGTTTTCCGTCCTCGCAAAGTACGCATTCACGCTTGCGCAGGCCTTCAACGCCTTCTATCATCGCGCTCCTATCCTGAACGAGGAGCGTGACGACGTGCGCCGGTGGCGCGCGGCGGCGGTCATCTATGTGCGCAATCAGCTGCGGACCGCGCTGGATCTGATGGGCGTCGAGGTTCCTCCAAGGATGTAACGGATGCCGAAAATAGCCATCGCACAGTGCACCAAGCTGCCCGACTACGAAGAGTCCGTGCGACGGGCTGGCGGCGATGTTCGCGTGCTCGACCGCGCGACCGACCGGCCGACCGACGTGATCGCCGGCGTAGACGGTGTGTTGTTGACCGGCGGCGGCGATGTCCAGCCCTCGTTGTACGGCGCCAATCCGCATCAGACCTTCGATCCGGCCGAGCCGGGCCGGGACGAGTACGAGGTGGAGTTGGTGCGGCGCGCGATTGAGGCAAACCTTCCGCTGTTTGCAATTTGCCGCGGGATTCAGGTGCTGAACGTGGCGAGGGGCGGCACGCTCATTCAGGACATTCCCGATGAAGTCGGGACGACCGTTGAGCATCGCATCAAGGAGCCGCGCTTCGCCATCGCGCATGACGTCTGGCTGACGTCCGACAGCCTGCTGGAGCGAACGCTGCGCGAGCGCCTCGAGGATGCCGACTCCTGCGCGGTGAACAGCCGTCACCACCAGGCGCCGAAGGACGCCGGCGAAGGGCTCGCCGTCTCCGCGACGGCACCCGATGGGGTGATCGAAGCGCTCGAGGACCCAAGCCGCCGATTCGTGCTCGGCGTGCAATGGCATCCGGAGAATTTCTACCGAACCGGAGAATTCCGCGCCCTGTTTGAAGCCTTCGTCCAGGCCTGCAACAAGTAAAGCGCTCTCTCAATCGTCGACGACGTCACGACGCAGCACACACACACTCTCCACGTGCGCGGTGTTCGGGAAGAGATCGAACGCGCTGATCTGCTCCAACGAATAGCCATCGTCAACGAGCAGGCGCATGTCGCGCGCCAGCGTCGCGACATCACACGACACGTAAAGCAAACGCGCTGGCTTCACTCCAAGGATGGATTGAACCGCTTCGCGTGACATGCCCGTCCGCGGAGGATCGACGATGACGGTGCCTGCGGACGTCAGGGTGCTTCGACGAAGGAAATCTTCGACGCTGGAGCGTTCCACCCGCGCGCGTTCCGCGAATGGACGTGCGTTTTCCTCGAGGTCGTGCGCGCTGATCGGATCACCCTCGACGAGTGTGATGTCGCTTCGTCCTCCCGCGGCGAGCGACAGACCGAAGAGCCCGACGCCTGCATACAGATCGACAAGGGGGCCATTGTTGGGGACGAGGTTGCTTACATGCCGCACGAGTGTCTCGAGCAGAAACCGATTGCCCTGGAAGAACGCGCGGACGTCCCGCTTCAGCACAAGAGAGCCGATCGAATCCGATACCGTGGGCACCCCGGCGATCGTCACGACTCCGCGACGATCGAGGACCTGCGCCGACAGGCCCGTGATGGCGTCGGTCGCCAGCGCCGCGAATGCGCGCGCGTCGGTACCGGGCTCCAGCTCCAGGTGAGCTGCGCGCTCGGTGGCAGCGATGTTCTCGGCAACCTCGATCGACGTCATCCCGTTGAGTGCGCCCTCACGCAGGCGGGCCTCCACGCCTTCGACCCAGGCAACCGTGGCCGGCAGCAGCTGCCGCGTTGGACCGACCGCGCAAATGTCATGGCTACCCTCGCGCATGAAGCCGACGCGGCTGCCGCGCACGTGCAGCCGCGCACGCATCCGATAGCCCGCTTCGGCCGAGGCGATGACAACGGGCGAACTTTGAAGCGGCAAGCGGCCGATGCGCGCGAACGCGTCGCGGATGATCTCGGATTTGATCTGGAGCTGCCGCTCGTAGGTGACGTGCGCAAGCACGTTGCCGCCGCACCGCCAGTCGGCAAGTCCGGGCCGCCGATCCGGCGAAGCGGCGACGACGTCGACGGTCTCCGCGAACAACACGCCTTTGCCGGAGCGCTCGATGCGTGCTCGAACCCGCTCACCCGGAATTGCACCCCATACCAACACGACCTGGCCGTGATGGCGCGCCAGCATGCGGCCGCCTGCTGTCGGCTTCTCGACGTGAAGCTCGACGAGCGTGTCCGAAGGGCTATTCGTACGAGATGGTCGGGAGATTGGCTCGGTCACGAAGGAGTCGATCGACGCAGGCTCGATGCGCCTGCTGATACGCGTCCGCCGGCATTCGCACGCGAAACGGCTTCAGCTCTTCGTCGGCCTCGGCGGCGAACCGCCGGAGCGCACTGTCGTCGCAGTGGCGTCTCAGCGCATCGATGAGCGTCGAATCAACCTGCCGCAGCCGCTCGATCAACCCGTCGCGCTCGTCGCCGCGAACCGTTTTCGCCTTTGCACGCGCTGCGTCCAGTTCCCGAATGATGCCGTCCAGAATCGGGTCGAGGGTTCGATCGTTGCCTCCTCGAAGGGTCGTCAGCCGCGCGATCACCCGGTCGAGATGTGCAGGAAGGCTGGATCGCGGGCCCGAAGGGTCCGCGACGCCGAATCCCGAATCCCCAATTCCGAATCCCGGCGCGTCACCTACGCTCACGCCCACCGACCTTCTCCACTCATCGAAGACATCGAGCACGTCGGCCTCGCAAAATTCGATACGTACCGGCCGGCGGCGAGCGCCTTTGGCGTAGTAGCGCTCGACGTAGCGGTCGATGCCGCGCATCGCAACCTTCAGCGAAATCCCACGCGCCGCCCAGCCGCACACCTGCTCGAACGCAGGACCAACGATGCGAATCAGATGGCCGTCGTTCTTGCGGCACAGGTAGTTCTCAAGATGCCGGCAGTAGTCTTCTTCGGACCGGGATTCGGGATCCGGGATCCGGGATCCGTCAGGTTCTTGGGATTTGAGACTCGGGATTTGGGATTTGGGATTTTCGTTCACGACAGCCAGCGGACTTCGCCTGAGATTACACGAACAATCTGATCATCGACGCGCACTAGCAGCGCGCCTGAGGAGTCGATATCGTGTGCGAGGCCGCGCCGTGCCCCGCGATCGCCCTGCCATTCCACGACCCGGCCCATCTGAGTGGCGGCGCGCGCCCTCCATGCGGCCACCACGTCGGCAGCGCCGTCGCGCCGAAGCATTCCGTATCGATTCGACAAGGCTGCGAGACATTCCGCCAGCACCAGCCCCCGGTCCACAGCGCGGCCAAGCTCGCTTTCGATTGAAGTCGCGCGCGCGGCGACATCGGGCGGAAACGCGGCACGGAGAATGTTGATGCCGAAGCCTAGCACCACATGATCCACCGCGCCGGCCGACGACCCCGCTTCCGCAAGAATCCCCGCCAGCTTGCGCGAGCCGACGTGCACGTCATTCGGCCATTTGACGCAGGCGTCGAGGCCAGACGCGGCGTGAACGCCTTCCGCGATGGCCACGCCCGCAGCGATCGTCAGGAGGTGAAGCGCCGGTCCGGCAGGGCACAACACGACCGAGACATACAGCCCGGCGCCTGGCGGCGACGACCAGCTCCGGCCGACGCGTCCGCGGCCCGTTGACTGCGTGTTGGCGACGACGACGAGCCCTTCGGGCGCCCCCGCCTCCGCCGCGGCGATGGCGACGTCGTTGGTCGAGCCGATCTCGTCGTACCAGCACAGCCGGTTCTCGAACACGCCGAGTCGTGACGCCGCCCGCGCGAGTGCTTCGGTTATGTCAGGGGGAACATCGTTTGTTACAAACCACGGAGACACGGAGGACACGGAGGGCTCAGGCGGGCTCGATCTCGAAACTGAGATCAACGGCAGGCGCCGAGTGTGTCAGGGCGCCGACGGAGACATAATCGGCGCCGGTCGCGGCAAGTTCGCTCATGCGCTGGAGCGTCACGCCACCGGAAATCTCCGTTCGCGCGCGGCCGCTGCAGCGCTTCACCGCTTCGATGATGTCGTCCGTTGAGAGGTTATCGAGGAGGACGATCTCGGCACCCGCGTGGAGCGCTTCGTCGACCTGCGCAAGGCTCTCCGCTTCGACCTCCGTCGGCATCTCGTGATTGGCCTTCCGCATCCGTGTCACCGCCCCACCGATGCTGCCGGCAAGGCGGATGTGGTTGTCCTTGATCAGGATGCCGTCATCGAGACCGCTCCGATGGTTCACGGCGCCGCCGGCGCGAACCGCATATTTTTCGAGCGCGCGCAGCATGGGCGTCGTCTTACGCGTGTCGAGCACCGTAATGCGCCCGCCAGCCGCATCGACGAACTGGCGGGTCAGCGTCGCAATGCCGGAAAGCCGCTGCAGGAAATTCAACGCGGTGCGTTCCGCCGTCAGCAGTGCCGCGGCGAGCCCCAGAACCTCCGCCACCTCGGTGCCACGCTCGCAGCGCGTGCCATCCGGACGGCTGATCTTAATCTGGACCGCGGGGTCCATCTGTCGAAAGGCTTCGGCCGCGATATCGAGACCAGCCAGGACACACGGTGACTTGGCCGTGATGACGCCGCGCGCTTTCTGTTTGCGATCGATGATCGTTTCCGTCGTCACGTCGCCCCAGCCGAAGTCTTCGGCCAGAGCGCGGCGCACCAGTGCGCGATAGAGTCCGGCATCGAGCGGTTCGAATGGAACCGCCTTCACGCGGCTGGTTCCTCCGCGAACTCCAGCTGCGCCTCCGCGACCTCGCCGAACTGGAGGTCGCGAATGTGCGTCGCAGCCTGAAAGTCGAGGGCCGCCGGCTGCAGACCTGCGAACACGGCCGGCAGCACCGCGCGCGCGATCACCGCCTTCGTCGGTTTCTTCAGCAGCGATTTGATGCGTCGCACCTCCGCGAGAGCTCCCTGAGTCGCCTCGCGCACCGCGAGCGCTTGATCGTCTCTGCCGCCAATCGAGGCGACCACTTCGTCGCCGGATGGCCAAGTCGCGGCGTGCACCGAACCAGGGCGCCACCACGACCAGACCTCTTCGGTGACAAACGGAAGAAACGGCGCAAAGAGACGGAGCAGCGTCGAGAGCGCCACGAGCATCGCGCTGTTTGCGGAAGCGGCACCCTCGCTGCCGAGGTCGCCGTACCGGCGTGACTTCACGAGCTCGAGGTAGTCATCGCAGAACCCCCAGAAGAACGACTCGGTTCGCTCGAGTACTCGCGAGTATTCGTATGCGTCGAGCTGCCGCGTGCAATCCTCCACGAGATCGGCCATGGCACTCAGCATTCCACGATCGAGCGCCTCCTTGATCGCGCCACGTGGCTCGGTCTGCAGCAGTGCAAATCGCGCGGCGTTGAGGATCTTGATCGCGAGTCGCCGCCCGATCTTCATCTGGCTTGGCAATGCGGGGTCGAAGACGGTGTCGCCACCGGGCCGCGCTGACGCTGCCCAATACCGCACGCCGTCCGCGCCATGCTCCTGAAGCAGACCGAATGGCGTGACGACGTTCCCCTTCGACTTCGACATCTTCTTGCGATCCGGATCGGTAATGAAGCCGGAGATGGCGGTGTGGCTCCACGGCAGTACATGATGTTCGAGCTCCGCGCGCAGGACTGTCGTGAACAGCCACGTGCGGATGATGTCGTGAGCCTGCGGCCGCAGGTCCATCGGGAACACCCGCGAAAACAGATCCGGGTCGTCGATCCAGCCGCTGACGATCTGCGGCGTCAGCGACGATGTGGCCCACGTGTCCATGATGTCGGGATCGCCGGCGAATCCGTTTGGCTTTCCGCGTTGATCAGCGGTGTAGCCATCAGGAACATCCGTAGAGGGATCGACGGGCAGACGCGATTCCTCAGCGAAAATCGGTTTGTCGTAATCTACGCCGCCGTCGGCATGAAGTGAGTACCACACCGGGAATGGCACGCCAAAAAAACGCTGGCGGCTGATGCACCAGTCGCCGGCGAGACCGTTCACCCAGTTCTCGTAGCGGTGCCGCATGTACTCGGGATGCCACTGCAGCTCGCGGCCGCGCGCGAGGAGCGTCTCGCGGTAGTCGACCGTCTTGATGAACCATTGCCGGCTCGTGATGATCTCGAGCGGGCGATCGCCCTTCTCATAGAACTTCACGGGGTGCGTGATCGGCTTCGGCTCGCCAATCAGATCGCCTGACTGGCGCAGCTGTTCGACGATCACGCCTCGCGCTTTGGCCGGTTGAAGATTCGCAAGCTGGTCGTAGAACTGTTGTGCGCGCGCACGATCGCGCGATTCCCATCCGGCCTCGCCAAACTGGATCTGCCGGAACGCGCCGTTCGGCAGGATGACCGCTCGTACGGGCAACGACAGCTCCCGCCACCATGTGACGTCGGTGATGTCGCCGAACGTGCAGATCATCGCGATGCCGCTCCCCTTTTCAGGATCGGCCAGCTGATGTGCCTTCACGGGTACTTCGATACCGAAGAGCGGGGTAATGACACTCTTTCCAAACAGCGGTTTGTAGCGCTCGTCCTCGGGATGCGCCACCAACGCGACGCACGCCGGAATCAATTCCGGCCTCGTGGTCTCGATTTCCACGTACGTGGGGCGGGTCCCGGCAGAG